>FWPV01005068.1_pt1 | contig 25299 bp, 19 predicted proteins | sample 2228371 | NCBI WGS metagenome assembly FWPV01 (sample SAMEA103939776, study PRJEB20133) | metagenome | reverse complement strand
TTCGGGGTGGAGGGACAGCTCGCGGGAGGCGTCGTCGCGGAGCAGCGCAGCTAGGAGGCGGGCGTGCATGCTGGCGGCCTCTCCTCGCGCGGCCCGGATGTAGGCTTGGGCCCGGGGGCGGTCGTTGACGTGGAGCAGGCGGCCAAGCCGCTCGTGGACCTCCGGCAGGGGGCGCGGATCGCCGGTCGCCTCCCGACGGATTTGGAGCAGGGTGCGCCGGTCTCGGTACAGGTCCTCCGGCTCCAGCCCGGTCTCCTCGAGGAAGCGCCTCAGCGAGACCTCGGGATGCACGGCGGCGAGCCTCCGATACTCGTCCACGAGGGTGCGGAGGTTGCTCGGCGCAGCTCGGCGGAGGGCCTCCAGAACGCGCTCCTGCGTGATCTCGTCGAGCTGCACGTCGCAGCCGGCGGGAAGGCTGAGGAACCCGTCCCTCGCGGCCCTCTGCAGGCCGGTGCGCGAGAGCCCGGTCAGCGCGCGCAGGCGCAGGTCGTAGCGGAAGCGCTGGTTCTGCCGACCGACGAAGTCCAGCACCGTCAGCGCCTTCTTGTCGGGGTGTCGGCGAAGTCCTCGGCCGAGCTGCTGAGTGAAGAGCAGCGCGCTCTCGGTGGGGCGGAGGAACAGCACGGTGTCGATCTCCGGCACGTCCACGCCCTCGTTGAACAGGTCCACAGTGCAGACGAGGTTCAGCTCGCCGCTGCGGAAGCGCCGCTCCCGCTCGGCGCGTTCGCCTGGTTCGAGGCTGGCGTGCAGCGCCTCGGCCCTGAACCCGGCCTCCTTCAGCCTGTCCGCCATGAACTCCGCATGCCGGACCGACACGCAGAACGCGACGGCCCGCATCCGCGAGGGATCCTCCACCTTCTCGCGCAGGTGGCGCAGGATCGTCTCGACGCGGGGCTGGCCTCTGTCGACGAACAGCCGCTCCAGCTGGGAGACGTTGTAGCGCCCGTTGACCCACTCCACCTGGGAGAGGTCGGTCTTGTCGTCGATGCCCCAGTAGTGGAAGGGGCAAAGCAGGCCGCGTTCCAGGGCGTGCCAAAGGCGCAGCTCGTAGGTCGGTCCGCCGAACCAGTCGGCGACGTTCACGCCGTCGGTGCGCTCGGGCGTTGCGGTCAGCGCCAGCAGCTCGCGCCTCGGCACGTGGTCTAGGATGCGGCGGTAGGTGGCGGCGTGCGCATGGTGGAACTCGTCCATCACCAGCACCTCCGTTTCGAGGGAACGGAGCTGCTCGGCCGTCCACTGCGAGAGCGTCTGCACCGTGGCGAACAGGTGATGCCACAGGCTCGGGGTGTCCTGCCCCGAGAGGAGCTCGCCGAAGCCGGAGTCGCGGAGCACGGCGCGGTAGGTGTCCAAGCTCTGTCTCAGGATCTCGTGCCGGTGGGCGACGAACAGGAGCTTGGGGCGGCGGCCCTGCTCGCGGGCGAGGTTCGCGTAGTCGAGGGCCGCCACGACCGTCTTTCCGGTGCCCGTCGCCGCAACGATGAGGTTCTCGCGCCGTCCTTCCAGGCGGCTCAGCCGCAGGGCATCCAGCGCCTCCTGCTGGTGCGGGTAGGGCTGGATGTCGAACCAAGTGGTCGCTTGGGGACGGCCGTCCCTTTCGGCGTCGATGGCCTTGACCAAACGCTCGAGGTCGCGTTTGGTGTCGAAGTCGGCGAAGATCTCCGTGCGGTTCCACAGGCGCTCGAAGGTGTCGATCAGCCCTCGGATCACGTAAGGTGCGTCTCTCGCGCCCAGGCGCACGTTCCACTCCAGGCCGTCCACCAGCGCCTTGGTGGAGAGGTTCGAGGAGCCGATCGTGGCTGTGGTGAACCCGGAGTCGCGATGGAAAATCCATGCCTTGGCGTGCAAGGCCGTGCGCTGCTCCGCGCTCTCGTAGGCGATGCGCACCTTGGCGCCCAGCTCGGCCAGCATCTGGATCGCCCGGGCGTTGGTGCCGCCCAGGTAGGTCGTGGTGAGCACGCGAAGGCCACCGCCCAGGCGCTCCAGCTCGCGCCGAAGCCTCAAGACCCCCTGGTAGCCGATGAACGGACAAATGAGGTCCACCCGGTCCGCGCTGCGCAGCTCCGAGGCGACGACCTCCAGGTAGTTGAGCTGCCTGTCGTTGGTGACGAGCTGGCTGAACGAGAGCGGCAGCTCGGGGGGCTCCGGCGCCCCGAGGCCGGGCGGCGCAGGGTCGGGCAGAACGGCCTCGAGCAGTTCGAGCGTCGGCTCGTCGTGGGGGTCGGCCGCGTGCAGCAGGTGCGAGGCCGCTTCCAGCACCTTCGCAGCGTTCTCGGCTTCGGCCTCTCGGCGCAGGAGGTCGCGGGCGCGCTCGGCTACGTTCCGGGCGAGGTATTCGACCGCGTCCTGCGGGTCGAGCGTCCGAACGTCGGCGCGGACGCTCAGGCGGTTCAGCTCGTCGCGCAGCGCCTTGGTCAGCAGCAGGTCGTACACGCCCGGCGGGAAGGGACGCATGCTGCCAAAGTACCTGGAAGGGCGGCTCGGCGTCGACGGGCCTTCCACCGGGTAAGGTGCCGTCGATGAGCATCCGTTTCGGGGCGCTGCCGGCGGATTGGCCGGAGTCGGTCATCCCTTGGCTGGCGGATTCCCTTCCGCGAGAGGGCATCGACGCGGGAAGGTTCGCCCGGCAGGTGCTGTGCGACCCCAACTTCGACCCCGAGGGTTTGATCGTGGCCTTCGACGGGGACTCGCCGGTCGGGCTGGTTTGGGCCGTGCATCGGAGCGTGCCGCTGGAGAACGCCCCGCCGGACGGCGACCGCGGGTACCTGGTGCTGCTCGCGGTTCGTCGGGAATTCCGCCGTCGGGGCGTGGGCGCCGCGCTGGTGGAACGGGCCGAGGAGTATCTGCGGCGCCAGGGAGCGGCCACCGTGTGGGTGAGCGGCTACGCGCCGGGGTACTTTCTGCCGGGAGCGGACTTGGCCTACGACGGCGCAGAGGCGTTCTTCCAGAGCCGCGGATACCGCGAGGTATACCGGCCCATCGCCATGCAGGCCGATCTGTGGGACCTCCGGACTCCGGATTGGGTGGTTGAGCGGGCCGAGAGACTCCGCTCCGAGGGCGTGTTCGTCGAGCCTTTCCGCCCCGCCCTCACGCTGCCGACGCTGGATTTCGCCCGGGAGCACTTCCGTGGCGACTGGGTGCGGTGGGCGAAGGAGGCGATCCGCGACATCACGCTCGGGGACGACCCGAGGCGCCTGATGCTCGCCTGGACGAACCCAAACCGGCCGGAGGTGCTGGCCTATTCGCACTACGGCGGCGAGAGGTTCGGCCCGATCGGCGTGCGGGAGTCGGAGCGCGGCAGAGGCATCGGCCAGGTGTTGCTATACGAGACGCTACAGGCCCAGAAGGCTAGGGGTTATCGCTGCAGCTGGTTCCTGTGGTCGGACGACCGAACGGCGGATCGGCTGTACCGTGCGGCGGGCTTCCGGGAGATCCGGCGGTTCGCGTATCTGAAGAAGGAGATCTGATGGTCGACGTTCTTGCGATCGGCGCGCACATGGGGGACGAGGTGGCCTGGGGCATGGCCCTGGCGGCCCTGAAGAGGCAGGGGGCGAGCATCGGCCTGCTGCACCTCACTCCCGGAGAGAAGGGGCACAAGACGATGCCTCCCGAGGAGTACGCCCGGCAGAAGCGGGCCGAGGCGGAGGAGTGCGCACGGGAGCTCGGCGCGGAGATGTGGGAGCTCGACTACCGCGACGGCGAGCTGCCCGTGAACGATGAAGCCAAGCACCGGATCGCCAAGGTCCTGCGCGAGGCCCGGCCGAGGCTCGTGATCACGCACTGGGGCAGCAGCATCCACAAGGACCACGCGACGGCGAACGAGCTGCTGCCCGACGCCCGCTTCTACGACGGCCTGCCCGCCTTCGCATCCGACCTGCCGGCGCACTGGGTGCCCCGGGTGTTGTACGGCGAGAACTGGGAGGACAGCCGCGGCTTCCAGCCGGAGGTGTTCCTGGAGCTGATCGAGGAGGACCTGGAGGTGTGGGAGCGCGCCATGAGACGGTACGCCCTTTTCCGCGGCGAAGTCAGCCCGTTCCGATATATCGAATACTACAGAGCGTTGGCCAAGGCCCGAGGGCTCGAGGTGATGCGCGAGTTCGCCTGCGCGTTCGCCGTGCCTCCGGACCAGCGCCCCCGGGTGGTTCGAAGCCTGCTGGACTGAACAAGAGAAAAGGCCCGCCTTGCGGCGGGCCTGGATCGAGGGAGGAACGGAAGGAAGGTCAGTACGTCTTCTTCGCCTTGTCCTTCGCCTTGTCGAGGCCCAAAGCCTTCATGACCGACTTGGGCAGGATGACGGTGTCGATCACGTGGATGACGCCATTGGAGGCGCCGATGTCGGCCTTGGCGACCTTGGTGTTGTTGAACCGCACGTCGTTGCCCTTGATGGACACGCGGACCGTCTCGCCCTGCACGGTCTTGGACGCGATGCCGTTCTTCAGGTCGGTGGACATCACCTTGCCCGCGATCACGTGGTAGGTGAGCACCTGGGTCAGAAGCTTCTTGTCGGCCAGTAGCTTGTCGACGACCTCCTTCGGAACCTTCTTGAAGGCCTCGTCGGAGGGAGCGAGGACGGTGAACGGCCCCTTGCCCTTGAGGGTGTCCACGAGGCCGGCCTCCTGGACGAGCTTCACCAGCGTGGTGAACTGCCCGGCACCGACGGCGGTGTCGACGATGTCTTTGGTCTGGGCGCGGGCGCCGGTGAGGGCCAGCGCGAACAGTCCGAAAGCGAGCAGAGTCTTCTTCAGCATCGTTGTTTTCTCCGTAGCGAGACCCCGAGGTCTCTGCGACGGTCTACGAGGGCCTGCCCGGGCCGTCGGCAGGCCTTGGGTCTTCGGTAGGTCTTCGAGGCCGCTCAGAAGGAGATGCGGAGGGCAGGCCAGTCGGGGATCTCGTTCGCGGAGACCTCCAAGTGCCGGAGGACGGCGCTCTCGAAGTCCAGCGTCTTCTGCTCATCGACGGCCGCGACGCCGTGGGCCAGGATGCTGGCGTTCCGGTACTCGAGGTGGCCCTTCAGCGCCTCGTAGACGTCCGCGTACCGGCGAAGCTCCTGGGGGCCGTGGCGCAACAGGTTGAAGCTGTGCCGAAGCCCCAGCTTGAAGCAGCCCTTGTCATCCGGTGCGACGCCCTCGGCCTGGAGGCGCGAGGCGGCCTCGGGAGGGAGTTTGGCGGATTCGACCCGGCCGCGGTTCGCTTCGAACGCCTGCCACAGCAGGTCTTGGGCGAACATCTCGACGGCGCGGTAGAGGCACGCTACGGCGGTGTCGAACTCGCGCCGGGCTCTCCGCCGACGGGCGTTGGCGATGAGCTCCAGCATCAGCGGCCTGAGCGGACGATCCTGGGCCCGGTTGCCGGAGGCCACGATCTCCTCGCAGACCGCCCAGTGCTCCTTGAGTGCGGCGAGCCGCTCGAGGGCCTCCGTTCCGCCGATCACCGACGGCTCGAACTTGAGCCTGTCCAGCGCCTTGCCAAGGAGCCGCTTCACCTCGCGGAACGCGAACCGGTCGACCGATGCGAGGGCCCGCAACAGGTCGGCGATGGCCTGGATCTTGGCCCGCAGCTCGGGGGCGCATCGCGAGTCTAGGGACCCCTCGAGGATTCCCGCCGCAGCTCCAGGGTAGCCCTCGGCCAGCATCGCGGAGGCCTCCTCTCGGTGGAGGATGGCGTACACCTCGAACGGGTTGGCCTCGTCGACCAGGACCTCCGTGCCGGGATCCACGGCTCCCATTCCGCCGGGCCGGCCTCCAGCGACGTAGCGGGTGCGCAGCCCGAGCACCGCGGCGGCCAGCGCGAGCGCTCCGGCCATGGCCTTGGTGCCGCCGGTCAGGTCGGCGACCGTTTCGGAGGGCTGGACGCGCCAATCGCGCAGCTTGTCGCGGACCCGCTGGACGATGGCGTGGAACGCGTCGGCGAGGCGATCGTGGTCGACTTCCACCGTGTCGACGCGGTTGGGCTTGACCTGCAGGCTCGGCAGAATCTGCGCGTCGACGATCTCGAGGGTGTTGGGGGACACGACGAACAGCACGCCCTGCGGTTGGTCCCTTTGGAGGGAAAGCACGATCGGCTCCGGGGTTCCCCCGACGGTGCACACGATCATACGCACGTCGCTGTCGCCCATCCGGACCGGGGTTCGGTGTTCCTACCGGTTTTTCCTGCGGACTTGCGTAGGGCGTCCGATTCGCCCGGTTTGTGCGGAAGTCGGGGATAGGAGGTACGAAGATGTTGACTACGCTCGTCAGTCTCGCCGCTCTTCTGCCGATGCCGTTCCTCGGCTTGGCCCCGAATGGTCTGCCGGCGGTCTCGCTGGCCACGATGCCGTGCGTCCTGTCGTCCTTCAAGGCCGACGAGGAGGAGGACGACTCCTACCTGGATCTGTACGGTTGGGACGAAGTCACGCTGGTTGTCGAAGAGGTACCCGATCTGCTCGAGGGCGCGATCACCAAGTCGGACCTCGTCAGCTGGCTTTCGACTCCTCTGCGCCAAGCCGGCATCGAAGTGGTGGAGGACTTCGATCGAAGCATTGAGCGCTTCGCCACGCGGCTGAAGGACGGCACCGAGGCTTGGCAGAAGCTGATGGCGTGGGATCGGGCCTACTCTTGGCTCCAAGTCAGCCTATTGCCCGTGAAGACGCCGGACGGCTACCTCGTCGTCAGCGTGGATCTGTACGCGTTCCGATCCGGGATTCTCCACCCGTTCCGGGTCAGTCCTGTGGTGGTTTGGCAGTGTGGCCAGGTGCTCGTCGCCGAGGGCCGGTTCAGCTCCCGGAGCAAGATTCGGGACGCCATTCGGGACATGATGGAGCAGCTCGTGGCGGAGTGCCGCAAGGCGGCGAAGGTTCGACCAACCGATGAGCGCCTGTTCGTCAAGCTGCCGAATACTTCCCAGAACTCCAAGGCCCGTGACGGCAAGGACGACGGGTTCCGGTTCTAGGTCAGCCGCCGAACAGCTCGAGGAGCTTCTCGGTGCGGTAGGCGAAGATGCGGGCGACGTCGCGGCGGACGAACAGCCGGTCCGCGAGCCGCCCGCCCTTCGGCCAGTAGTGCACCACGTCGGTGGCCAGCGTGCCGCCGTCCAGCGGCTGGAACCCGTGCCGGTGGTGCCACAGGTGATAGGGACCCTTTCTCTGCTCGTCGACGAACCCGCGGGGCGGGTCCCACTCGGAGATCTCGGTGAGCCAGCCGAAGGGAACGCCCCGAACGCGGATCTGATAGCGGATGAGCGCCCCGGGGCGCATCTCGATGGGCAGCGGCGTTAGAATCCGGAAGTTCAGCCACGGAGGCGTGAGCGCCTCCAGGTTCGCTGCATCCGCGAAGAACGGGAACAGGTCCTGCGGCGGCAGGGGCAGCCACACCGAGGCGGACAGCCGAACGGCGGGTCCGGTGCGGCCGCCGCTGGAGAAGGTGGTCTCGTCGAACCGCAGCTCGGGCTTCAGCGCGTGCAGAGTCACAGCGGGATCTACGACGCGTGCGCCACGCCGGTTCGGATCGGATGGGTCGCTTGCCCCGGAACTGGAAGGAGAGGTATCCTTGACGATCGCGAGCCGACCAAGGCCGGACCAGAGATTTCCATGAGCGAAGACAAGAACCTGATCAACGGCGGTTACGACGCCAAGGACAAGGACGCCGCGCAGGGCGAGGGCCGTCCGCGGGGGCGGCGTCGCCGGAAGGTCAGCTACCTGACGATCCAGAAGATCGACGTCATCGACTACAAGGACGTCGGCACCCTCAAGCGGTTCATCAACGACCGCGGCAAGATGCTGCCGCGCAGGCAGACCGGCAACACCGCCAGCCAGCAGCGGATGATCGCGCGGGCGATCAAGCGCGCCCGGGAGATGGCCCTTCTGCCGTTCGTGGTGACCGAGATGACCGCCGACCGCCGCGAGTTCCGCCGGGACCGGATGCCTACCTACCAGGAGCCCGCTCCCAAGGCCGTTGAGGAAAGCGCCGAAGAGGTCTGAGGCTCCACTCTGCTGAGCGCCCGGCCTTCCCCAGTCTTCCGATCCGGGGAAGGCCTTTTCCGTTCTGGCTCGGCGAACGGGCCTCGATGGGTCTTGAACGAAGGTGCGGTTCCTCTTAGGATGACTTCCGAGGAGGTTGCACTCTCATGGCTCGAAGAAGAGCATTCACGTTGATCGAGCTGCTGGTCGTCATCGCGATCATCGCCATCCTGGCGGCGATCCTGTTCCCCGTGTTCGCGCAGGCCAAGCAGGCCGCCAAGAAGGCGGTCGCCGTCTCGCACAACAAGCAGATCGGTCTGGCGGGGCTGATGTACACCGCGGACTACGACGACACGCTTCCGTTGGCGTACATGTATCCGCACGACGGACCGGGCGGGGGCTTCCCGTACGTGCTGCTCGTGTACCCGTACGTCAAGAACATCGACATCTACGTGACTCCCGCGGGCAAGCCGAACGCGGTCACCAACCCGGACTGGGACTACATCTGGTCGTACGGCGCGATCCCCGCGGCGGAGATCAAGCGCTATCCCTACTACTTCGTGGGGGACAACGTTCCCGGCCGCGTGTTCGGCATCGTCGGCGCGCGCTACAACGGTGTGCTGGGCATCGGCCAGTGGGGCAACGTCTGGGGATGCTGGGGAGACTACTGCTCGGTATGGCCGGGCCAGATCACGGTTCCCAGCCGCAGCCAGTCCGGCATCGCTCGCGTGGCGGAAATGGCGTTCATCTTCGACTCCAACGAGCCGTTCGCCGACCACCTGACCAGGAACTGGGACGGTGGCACGGACCCGATCCAGGATCCGCTGCTGCGGTGCGCGGCCCTGCGGCGCGGCTACAACCCCGGGTCCTGGTCGATCGGAGGCGCCACGCCTCGGTGGGGCGGACCTCAGAGCTGCACCAACTGGCTCCCGAGCTACCCCGGCTTCAGCGCGAACTACGCCGAGGAGAACGCCCGCAAGCTGCAGCAGGGTCTGGCGGTCGTGAACATGGCCGACGGCCACACGGTCACGATGAGCCTGAGCAAGCTGTACCAGCCGATGGACATCGCCGGCGGCGTGCGGGTGCTGAAGAACTTCTGGCCGGACGAGTGAGGAGGCCCCGATGAGCAGGCTCTGGGTTCTGGCCTTGGCCCTCGTGATCGCATCGTTCGTCGCCGGCTGCGGCGGGGGAAGCGAGGTCGGCAAGGCCACCGAGGAGGACAGGAAGAACATCGAGCGCCTGGCCCGCGAGGGCGTCGGCGCGCCGAGGGGCGCCGAGGAGGAGGGCAAGTAGCCCGCGGTTCGGCGGACGCGGGGGCCCGGCCGGACTCGTCCGGCCGGGCCCCTCTGCTTTCAACCCGGAAGTTCGCCGCCTTCCGCGGGCGGGTGGCCTCCCGGTTCCAGGCGAACGACCAGCTGGCCGCCGGAAGCTTGGATCGCCTGGATCGACCGGAGGAGGGCCAGGCTCTCGTTCCCATCGAGCATCCTTGCGGCGTTGGCCAGGCTGCGCAGGGCCGCCTGTTCGCCGCGGGCGCGCTCGAGGGCAGCCCGGGCCTCTTCCCGCGCCGCAGGCACCTGGGAGAAAGCCCTCTTCAGCTCGCCGGGGAGGGAGAGGTCCCTCAGGCGCAGGTCCTCCAGCCGCGCGCCGCAGCCTTGGACCCGGTCCGCGACGAGGGCGCGAATCTCCTGGACGAGGCCATCGCGATCGGCGAGGATCTGCTCGATGGTTCGCCGTCCGACGGCCTCGCGCACCGCTCCATGCGCGGCCTCGTAGACGGCGTTCCAGAGTCCAGACCAGGAGGCGACGTCCGCCCCCTTGGCTTGTTCCGGGGTCTGGTCTGTCTCGGTGGGTGGCGGGGCAAACGCGCGCAGCGCCGCCAGAGGCGATTCGATCCGCGCCGAAAGGGAGAGTCCCAGCCGGACCGGCACCGCGTCCGCCGTCAGTACCTCCTGTCCGCTCAGGCGCAGCAGAAAGGGACGCAGGTCGGCGACCACCAGAGTCGTCGTGGCCCGGCGGATGCGGTAACGGCCAGGCCCGTGCTCGGCCGCCAAGCGTCCGTTGACGAACCTCAAAGCCTTCTGGAATTCGTAGACGGTCACCGTCGGCCACGCGCCACCCACCAAGCGGACCAGATAGGCGGCCGCGAACCAGACGACGGCGAGCAGCAAGAGCAATGCGATCAGGTTTTCCATCGGGTCCCTTGGTCCGGTCCGGGCCGGGTCGGAGCCGCCGGTGGTTCGGGTGGGGGTCCGAAGCCCGCAGGACCCGTTCCTCCGTTCCCTTGCGCAGGGTGCGGCGCCACCCGCCCGGAACCGGGGTTGTGGCAACGTTCGCGACGCTGAAGACCACGGCCAAAAGCCCGCCTACGGAGGGCTTCGCCCCGTCTTCGCGGGCATTCTGCATGGTTGCGGCGGCGGACCGCAAGGTCAGGGATCGAGCTAGTCGGTTTCCAGGAGGATCTCCCTGACCACCAGCCAGAAGCCGGGATTGCGGAGGGAGCGCAGACGCACTCCTTCCACGGGGCTTCCGTCCAAGGCCGCCTCCGCGGACCCATCGACGAAGTCCGCAACCTTGCGCCAGGAGCCCCCCTGCAGGACCTCCACGACCCCCTGGTGCATGCGGTCGCCGGCGGGGTTCCAAGGTTGTCCCGTCAGCACGCGGATCCTGCGGACCCTTTGCGGCCGGAGGAACTCCGCCGTGACGTGCGCGCCGGGGGGCGGCGGGCCGAAGCTCCAGAAGAAGGTCTCCGGATCCCCGTCCAGCACATGGAACAGCACGTTTCCCTCGTAGGCCGCCAGGTCGGTGGACAGCCGGGCCGGCACCGTGGTGGTTCGGAACGTGGCCTGCGCCACCGGTCCGTCGCCGACCCTCCCCTTCACCGTGGTGGTCGCCGACAGCCGGATGGGCCCCGAGTAGGTGGGGGAGTTCTCATCGGGATCCGAGCCGTCCAGCGTGTAACGGATCGGCCCGCGGTGCTGGGCGGCGACGATCCGCACCTCCGTCTCTCCCAGGAACACCCGCTCGAACGGCAAAACGATCGGTCCCTCGAGCAGGGCGCGGAGGAAGCCCTCCGCCTGGTCGAACTTCGCCAGGTTGCGCTCGAGCCACCAGGGTCTGTTCTCCTCGGCCCAAAGGCTCGCGTATTCCTCGCGGAGCTTGTGCAGCTCCTGGAGGGTGGCCCGAACTTCGGCCAATGTAGCAGCGACCGCGGAAGGATCGTCCCGGAGCGCCTGCAGGTGGTCGGCCAGAGCCGCCGCGCGGGCGAGGTAGGCCGTCCTGCGAACGGCGTGCAGGGCAGCGCCCAAACCCGGCGTGCCGGGGGCACCGCGCCGGATGCTCTCCAAGGCCGCCTCCAGCGCTCCGCACTCCTTCAGGGCGGATCGGACCTCCTTCGGCGGGACCGTGCCGGCGGCGCTCTCGATCGGCTTCCAGAAGTTGCGATCGCTGAGGCTCCGGCTCGCGGGGTTCTTGCGGAGGTCGCTGACGCGGACGAGCAGCGGTCCAAGGTCGCGGGCTTCGGGGCCGCCCCAAGCAGGGCCGAACGACTCGAGAAAGCTGGCGAGGCGGGCCTTCCGGTCGGCATCGCGGGCGTCCGGCGGCAGGGGCGTCCAGGCCATCTCGGCACCCCACGCGAACGGCAGCCACGTGGCGTCGAAGAGGTTCTCGCCGGTGTCGTCCCAGGACGTGTTCAGCATCCCCAGCGCACCCATCGCGGCCCCGTCGCGCACGAAGTGCGCGATGTTCACAAAGGCGGCCCCCAGGTCCGGGTAGATCTGGCCCCAGCAGCTCACGCCGGGGCAGACCATGAACTCCAGGCCGAGAGCGACGAACGGCTCGATGCTCGAGCGGAAGCTCTCTCCGGGGTGATAGCCCCAGGGCAGGGCGATCAGGTCTTTGGGCAGCAGCGGGACGATCTCGCGGTGCTGGGCGGCGATGTCGCCCCACATCATCACGCGCTTGCCGTGCCGACGCAGGATTTCTGCGACGCGCCGGATGTGGCCCGCGTACACGGCGCCGAGGCCTTGGGACTCCACCATCGCGCGGCTGGGACCCTCACCCAAACCGCCCGTTTCGTCGCAGTTGATGTGGAACAGGGGGCTGGAGTAGGCGGGAGCGACCTCCGAAAACACGTCCTCCAAGAACCTGTAGCTCTCCTCCAACGCCGGGCTGAGCACCCAACCGGCCTCCCCCAAGTGGCCGTAACCGGGCACGCTCAGGATGTTCGCGAAGTGCCCGAAAGACTGGAAGTTGCCGATCAGCTCGACGTGGCGCAGCTTGGCGTAGGCGTCCAATTCGCGGATCTCCTCGGCGGTCAGGCCATCCGGCGGGGCGATGCGGGGGTGCTTCTCCAGGCGGAACACGTGCTCGGTGTAGAGCGTCATCGCGTTCATCTTCAGCTCGGAGAAGCGGTCGATCTGCCGCTTGAGGAACTCCAGCTTCGGGATGGGGCCGCGGCTCACGTCGTCCTGCCAGCCGCGGTAGCGCAGCGAGGGCCAGTCCCGGATCGTCACGCACGGGATCGACCCCCCTTGGGCATTGCCGCGGATCAGCTGCTTCAGCGTTTGGACGCCGTAGAACACCCCTTGCGCCGTGGGCGCCCAAACGAGGGCCCCGCCGGGGCGAACGGCCAGAACGTAGGAGCCGGGAACCTCCGAGGCTTGTTGGGACACTCCGAAGCGGGCCGCGAGATCCGAGTCCATGTCACGGGCAAGCACCACCTTGCCGGCCGGAGAGCGACGGGGCCTGCGGCCCGAGGCGGCCTTGAGCTCGTCGGCGAGTTGGTCCGCCGAGAGCCGGTCGAAGGCGTCGGCCGAAGCCCCGAGGCGGATGGAGGACAGATCGGAGAGGCGGCACCGGCCCGCCTCGATGCGGACCTCCTTCGGCGCGGGCACCAGGTGCAGGCGGGGCTGAGCGAGGGCGGAGATCAGGGCCAGGGCGAGCATCGGCGCGCCTATGCTACCGTAGGGTCGTGGTGGAACAACCCCGCTTGCGGCGCCGCACCGTACGCACGCCCCTCGGAGAGATCGGACTCGTGGCCTCGGACGCCGGCCTCTGCGCCGTGGTGCTGCCGGAGGCGCGCAGGATGCCGTCTTGGGTGAGGGAGGCGGAGCCGTCTGGCGACGCGGGACTCGCCGAGGTGGAGAGGCAGCTGGCGGCGTACCTTGCGGGCGACCTTTGCGAGTTCCGGCTGTCGCTGGACCTGCGCGGCACGCCGTTCCAGACGGCCGTCTGGAGGTGGATGCTCTCCGTTCCCTACGGCCAGCGCGTGAGCTACCGCCAGGCGGCGGTGGCCATGGGCATGGATCCTGGGTTCTCGCGGGCGGTCGCGTCGGCGGCTGCGGCCAACCCTCTGCCGATCGTCGTTCCGTGCCACCGGCTCGTCGGCTCGGACGGCTCGCTGACGGGCTATGTGGGCGGCTTGGAGACCAAGCGGTTCCTGCTGGACCTGGAGGCAGGGGCGGCGCGGCTGGGAATCTGATCCATCCGGGCCGGCCGCCTGAGCCATACTATCCGTCTGGAGAACCCATGGCGGACAACGACGCGCCCTTCTTTCCCGACGACTTCATCCGGCAGGCGATCCGCGAGGACTTGGCGAGCGGACGCTTCGACCGCGTGCACACGCGGTTTCCGCCGGAGCCGAACGCGTACCTGCACATCGGTCACGCCAAGGCCGTCTGGATCGACTACGGCATCGCCCAGGAGTTCGGCGGGAAGTTCAACCTGCGCTTCGACGACACGAACCCGGAGACCGAGGACCAGGAGTTCGTCGACGCGATCATCGAGGACGTCCGCTGGCTGGGTGCCGACTGGGAGGACCGCCTGTTCTTCGCGTCGGACTACTTCGAGCAGATGTACGAGTGGGCCTGCCAGCTGATCCGCAAGGGCAAGGCCTACGTGTGCGACCTCTCGCCCGAGGAGCTGAGCCGCACCCGGGGGACCATCACCGAGCCCGGGACGGAGAGCCCATACCGCAACCGGTCGGTGGAGGAGAACCTGGACCTGTTCGCGCGGATGCGCGCCGGCGAGTTCCCCGAGGGCAGTCGTACGCTGCGCGCGAAGATCGACATGGCTTCGCCGAACCTGCTGCTGCGCGACCCGGTGATGTACCGCATCCTGCACAAGCCGCACCACCGGCAGGGGAACAGGTGGTGCATCTATCCGATGTACGACTGGGCGCACGGCTTGGAGGACTCGATCGAAGGCATCACGCACTCGCTTTGCTCGCTGGAGTACGAGATCCACCGCCCGCTGTACGACTGGTTCCTCGACGAGCTGGGCATCTACCACCCGCGGCAGATCGAGTTCGCCCGCCTGAACATGACCTACACGGTGATGAGCAAGCGGCGGTTCATCGAGCTGGTGAACGGGGGCTACGTGTCGGGCTACGACGACCCGCGGCTGCCTACCCTGGCGGGCCTGCGGCGGAGGGGATACACCCCCGAGGCGATCAAGGAGTTCTGCCGGCGGATCGGCGTGAGCAAGACCGACAGCGTAGTGGAGTTCCACCAGCTGGAGGACTGCATCCGCGAGGACCTGAACAAGCGCGCCCCGCGCAGGATGGCGGTGCTCGACCCGATCAAGGTCACGCTGGTGAACTACCCCGAGGGCCAGGTGGAGACGGTGCAGGCCGTGAACAACCCCGAGGATCCATCGGCGGGCGTGCGCGAGGTGCCGTTCGGTCGGACGCTGTATCTGGAGCGGGAGGACTTCCTGGAGGAGCCGCCGCCCAAGTTCTACCGGCTGGCTCCCGGCCGCGAGGTGCGTCTGCGCTACGCGTACTTCATCCGGTGCGAGGAGGTGGTCAAGGACGCCGACGGCAACGTGGTCGAGCTGCTGTGCACCTACGACCCGGCCACGAAGGGAGGGGACGCGCCGGACGGCCGGAAGGTGAAGGCCACGCTGCACTGGGTGTCCGCCGAGCACGCCGTGCCGATCGAGGCGCGTCTGTACGACCACCTGTTCCGCACGCCGGACCCGGACGACGTTCCGGAGGGGGGCTCGTGGCTGGACAACCTGAACCCGGACTCGCTGCGCACCGTGCGGGGCTTCGCCGAGCCGTCGGTTGCCTCGGCGCAGCCGGGAGACCGGTTCCAGTTCGAGCGGGTGGGGTACTTCTGCGCCGACCGCGACTCGCAGCCCGGATTGCCGGTGTTCAACCGCACGGTCACGCTGAAGGACGCGTGGGCCAACCTGCGGAAGTCGGGCCGGGTCTAGCGCGGGAATCTTGCCCGGCAGCGGAGCGTTGAGGGTATGATGGAAGGCCGGACCGGGAACGGTCCGACCCAAGTGGGGATGTAGCTCAGCTGGGAGAGCGCTGCAATCGCACTGCAGAGGTCGTGAGTTCGAATCTCATCATCTCCACCATTTCTCCGATTGTCGTCTGTCCCTCTCCTCGCCGCTTGTCCGCGAACGCAGCCTGAGGCTTTCCCCAAAAAACGATGGAAACCAGCTGCCTTATGAGAAGGGCAATCGTGGAGGAGACGATTCAGTGCGCGTTGGCCTGCCGATGCCACTACTCTTATGAGGTGCCTATGGTGATAGAGCGCTACAAGGAACAGCCGCCCACTTTCGAAACTGCCTACGAGTGCGCGTATGCGTTCTTCGATCCTGCTGTGACACTTGAGGAGTGCGCAGTCTGGACGCGGAACGGCGGGTACGCGAAAGCCCTTCTCGGCTTGGAGCCGGTTGGCGAGCCGGACGAGAACGGGGTAGTCCCAACGCGGGCCAAGGGCGGGCTCTGGCACACTAGGCTTGGCATCCTAGAGGCGGAGGCCGGCGAGATCTCCAAATATCGGATCGGTGTCGTCTTCGATGAGAACAGCCTTGAGGACGGGACCGAGACCGGGGACTTTCGGTTACGGTTCCGCTTTCAGACTTACTCTGCCGTTCAGTGGCCGAAACGGGAAGACGGAGTGGAGATCGTTACGACCTGGGTTACATTCAACGGATTGGGCGAACTCGAGGTTGCCAAAACTTCGTTGACTAAGTTCCCCAACTCCGATGGGGCCGATGGATGCACGCACACCACCGAGGAGGGTGTGCGGGCCTTGCGGGCGGCGCTGCGCCTGAGGCAGATGGTGCAGTCTTGGCGTCCAACGGCGATCTTGGAGGCCGCTCTTCGAATGATGGACTGACCGTTGGCCTCAAAGGAGGGGCCGCTGCCCCTTCAGGGCACCGGCCCTTACCGCTTTGGAAACGATCAGCGTGGGACGATCTCGTACCAGAGGCTGCGGGTCTTGGGTCCGACCTCGAACCGCACGCGTCCACCGGCGAACGTCGCCGGAACCTCCGTGCGGCGCGAGCCGTCGGGTCCCAGCGCGAAGACCCTCCGCGGGCCGTCGGCTGGCAGGCTGATCCGGGCGGGCACCGGTTCGGCCATCGTGGGGCCCTCGCCCCACTGGTCGCTCACCGAGTTGCGAGCCTCGTTCCAACCCATGTTGCGGTTCTCGACGCGAGCGGCGATCGCCAAGGCCACCTTGCGCGACGTCCGCATCGGCCTGCCGTCCATGGACGCCGCCATCAGCGCTCCGAAGCCCTCGCCGCGGAGCCCGAACGATCCGAAGGACGCCCAAACCTGCCCGGCCTGCTGGGTGGTGGCGCCCACGAACCCCGTGAGGGCGCAGGCGCGGTCCGAGCCGACGGCCACCACGTTGCCTCTGGCGGTGGGTCGGACCACCAGCGGGTTGGGGTCGGTTTTCTTGGCGGCCGGCGACTTCGCGCCGCCCCACAGCACGTACAGCCGGGTGTTCAGGCTGTTGGCGTCCGGCGCCTGCCTCGCCCACTCGTCCCACCAGTGCAGGTTCCGGCTCCAGGGCACCTGTGGCAGCTGGATCGAGCGCACCTTGGCCGCCGGCTCCAGCAGGCCCTCCCGGAAGAGCACCGCCGAGATGGGGAAGAACGCCCACTTGGCGGGGTTGCGGGCCATGTCGAAGTACCCGTCGTACACGTCGTTCCGCCGGCCGGTGCCCGTGGCGTCCCAGGCGAACGTGTACAGGATGTCCCAGTCTTGGCGCGCGCCCCAGGCGGCGTAGAGCGGCATCATCTCCACCTGGAAGTCGCTCGGGGCGGGGTGGTTGTACTCGCTGACGCTGAACGGCTTGCCGGCCAGCCGGGTGCGCGCGAGCGATCCGAGCGTTCCGTTCGACCTGCCCATCTCGTTCACGAGCGCCCGCCGGTCCACGCGGTAGTTCTTCGGATCCCAGTCGGAACCCAGGAACGTGGGGTGGTTCCAGTACTCGTGCGCGTCGGTCAGCTCCATCGAGCGCTCGCGGAAGGGGGCCGTGAGGCCGCCCCAGGCGATCTGCGTGTCGAGGATCAGGGTGTTGCGGAACCCGAGCTGCTCGCGCAGGAAGCGGCGCATCCGCTCGCTGTAGGCGCGCTCGGTCTCCGCCAGGAACGTGGTGTAGTCGCGGAACCGCGGCGACAGATCGGGGCTCGGCAGGTCCACCGTTCCCAAGCGCTGGCCGGGGGGCAGGCCGACGGTCCGAACGCCGGGCATCACCCGCACGTTCTCGACCCACAGCGTGCCGCGGACGTCCCCGAGAACCCAGCCGATGCGCGCGCTGTTCGGTTCGGTGTTCTGGCACCGGAAGGTGAGGCTGTAGGTTCGCCACTCCGGCCCGGTGGAGACGGTGGCCCCCAAGCCGAGAAACCGCCAGTCCGGCTTGCTCAGTCGGGAGTCCACGCCGAACGTCATGGGCCGATCCGAGCGGGCACGGAACTCCACCACGTAAGACTGGCCGTTCTTGAGGTTCAGCCCGCCGAGGTGCATCTGCACGTGCCAGTTGGGGCCTGGGTTCGAGCGGATCGTGGCCTTGATGCCGGGTGAGCCGTCGCCCGCGCTGGGGGTGTACGTCTCGAACGTCACGTCTCCGTTCGACTGGTTCTCGTGGGACCAGACGCTCCTTCGCGAGGTCACGCTGGGACCCTCGATGCGCTCCGTGCTGGGCCACGCTCGGCGCAGGGCGGCGTCCGAGCCGTACTTGCGGCGCAGCCAGTCGTTCCAGAGCTTCACGAGGTTGCCTCGGAACGGCTCGGGAAGTCCGTCCAGCCCCGCGCCCGGCGACTCGCCCGGCCAGCCGACCAGGGAGTTCTCGTTGTTGATCTCCACCACCAGGATGGCGGGGTCGTCCGCGTACCGAAGCCCCGTGTACGGGTTCTTCCTGCCGATCAGGTCGCGGGCGTACTGCTGCTGCAGCCGGATCATCTTCTCGTCGAACTTGTCGACCTTCTTGGCGAAGTTCTTCAGCTGGCGGACCGACGGCGGGAAGCCCATCTCCGGCAGGTACTCGCGCGCCGTCTGCAGGTTGATGTTGCTGTAGATGCCCCTCTTCTTGAGCGCGGCGACGAAGTAGTCGAACTTGTCAAGCTGCTTGGGATCGATCTCGAGGAACGTCCGGCCGGGCTTCCACACGGTTCCGCCGTTCAGGTCCCAGCCGTTGTTCAGGTGGTGGAAACGGACCACGTTGATGCCGAGTCCGGCCAGCCGGGCGGCGATCTTGTCGGCGTCGGCCTTGGAGGGGAAGGCGGCCGAGGCGCCGAGGTTCGTGCCGAAGAAGCGGACGCGGCGGCCTGTCCGGCCCTCGTACAGATGTCCGCCGCGGGAGACGATCCGACCGTTGGCTCCGGCCGGCCTTGCGTTCAGGAACGAGACGTCGAAGGCGCCCTTGGGGGCGCGGTCCCACGGCGCGGCGAACGGGAACCAGTCGGACCCTTGGGCCGCGCCGAGAGCGGCGAGCGCACAACCGGCCGCGATGGCGGTGGCGCACAGAGAACGACGACGGAGTTGCATGGTTCCAAACCCTCCTCGGTTGGCTGGGGCCATTATAGACCGCCTGCAGGTTCATCCGTTCACCTTGCGCGCGCCTGGTTGCCAAACCTCTTCGGACGATGGGAGCGGGATACACTGGTCGGCATGCACGTGCCAGACGGAATGCTTTCGGGTTCGGTGTGTCCCGTGACGGCGACGGTGGCGGGAGCGGGCCTGCTGGCCGCGGGTTGGGCCGCGGCCCGATCGGAGAAGAGGCCGGGAGCGGCGCAGTTCGGCGCGGTGGCGGCTTTGGTGTTCGCGGGGCAGATGGCCAATTTCCCGATCTCCGGCGGGACGTCCGGGCATCTCTTGGGAGGGGTCTTGGCGGCGGCCCTGCTCGGCGTTCCATGGGGAATCCTGGCGATCGCGCTGGTGGTGGCGCTGCAGGCGTTGGTGTTCGCCGACGGCGGGTTGCTGGTGCTGGGCGCCAACGTGCTGAACATGGCGCTGATCGGCGCGGGTCTCGGCGGATGGCTGGCGCAGGGCCTGCGTCGCAGGATGCCGGAGGCGGCCGCGCTCGCTGTGTCGGCGTGGCTGTCCGTCGTCGTGGCTACGGCGGCGGTGGCCCTTCAGCTCGCCGCCGACGGCAAGGCCTCCTTGGGTCCGGTGGTGACGGCCATGGTCGGCACGCACGCGTGGATCGGCCTCGGGGAGGCCGCGATCACGGCGGCCGCCTGGGCCGCGCTCTCCTCGCTGGCTCGCTCGCGCGGGCGGTCCGTGGCGGGGGCTGCTCTGGCGGCTGCTCTGGCGGCGGTGGTTCTTCTAGCGCCGATCGCGTCCGCCCTGCCGGACGGTCTCGAGGCCGTCGCCGGGGCTTTGCGCATCGCGCACGAGGGGGCGCCGCCGTTCGTCACGCCGTTCGCCGATTACGGCGTGCGGGGATTGGGCGAGGGGCCGCTCGCGACCGTCGTCTCCGGCCTCGTGGGCGTGCTCGTCTGCTTCGGCGCGGGGTGGCTGGTGGCGCGCGGGCTAGCGAGGGCCGCTTCGGCCGCGTAAGGCCGCATCTTGCTGGGCCTAGTGCTGACCGTCCTCGCTCTGATCTCGGGCATGATGGCCTGCTCCTCGGGCTCGGGGATCACGGCGTACGCCGCCGGGTACCTGATCCTGCCCGTCGCCGGCGGGGTGGACCGCGCCTACGGCGACGGATTCTCGATGAACGTTCCGGCCTGGCCCCTGCTGGAGACGTACCCCGGGCACGAGTTCCAGACCGGCCTCCCAGGGACCTGGATGTTCGCCCAGCCGGCGGGCGAGCCGCTCAAGGACGCCTATTCCGACATCGAGGGCGGGCTGGGCTGGTGGCGCGACACGCGCTTCCCGACCGAGACGCCGAAGTTCATCATGGGCGGCGTGGGCCTCAACTTCTCGACGGTGGCCAACGGTCCGGCCCACGGGTGGGGCACCTGGGAGGAGCCGCGGGGGCTGTACGGCGTGGCCCAGCTGAGCAACCGGGTTGTGTTCCCCCTCGACGGCCTGAACGTGGCGCAGGGAGCGAGCGGCGAGCTGTTCGGCTACGGCTATCTGAACCTGCCTCTGGCCGAGCCGGGCCGCCGCGGGCCGAAGGGAGTGCGAACCGGGGCGAACTGCTGGACGCTGTTCCTCAACACGGCGAACTTCAAGGGGCCGGTGGCGTTCTTCCTGCCGCAGTTCTGGTCCGAATCGGCCGCCGGCGATCCGCGCACCGAGGGCCAGATGCTCGACGCGCGGCCCTCGGACCCCAACCGAGCCGTGCAGATGGAGACGCAGTACGTGCCGTGCAGGGTGGCCGCCGACTCTCAGGGCCGCCTGTACGCCAGGATCGCCCCGGTGAGGTTCCCCACGAACCGCGCTGGCGACACGGTGCTGCTGCATCGTGACACGGTGTACAGCCGTGATGCCCTCCGCACCGCGGTGGAAGCTTGGTTCCGGGGCGGCCCGGAGGCTTCCGGCAGGGTCGACCCTCGGGGATCGTTCGTCCGGCGGATCCAAGGGAGGGGCTACGCGACGTGGGAGATCCGATGGCGGGAGGACGGCGAAGAGGAGCGCAAGGCTCCCTTGGACTGGGACGCGTTCGCGGAGCCGATCACCATCGACCCGGAGACCTACGGCTATCGGTGGCGCGGGAGCCTGGTCGGCCGCATCCGATCAAGACAGGGCGATCGGGCCGAGCTACCTCAATTCTACGGCTTACAATCCCTCGGCGACGGGCGGCAGCGGTGGGTCCCGGTGCCCCAGGAGGAGGTTCCCGAGGAGACCGGCTTGGCTGCGCACCGCTTCGAACGGCCCGCAGAACCCCCGCCCGAGCCGTTCACCACGCCCCAATCCGGCGCGAGTCCCTGGAAGAAGCCCGGCCCCGTGGCTGGCCCGTTCCGGATCCGCTTGGGGGACGGCAGCGAGGTGGTCTACTGCTGGTACCGGTTCGCGGACCAGCCGGCGCTGGTCGCCTCCGGCCTGCCGCAACGGGAGAGAGAGCGGATGCAGGCCCGTGTGGAGCGTCTGCATCGCGCATGGCCGATCGACCGGGACTACCTGCCGCCGCCGGCCTTCGGCACGCTGGCGCGGCTTGACCCCGCCCAGATCGTGAAGCCGCCCAAGGGCTTGGAGGTCGGCTACGTGCCGATCGCCACCTACCAGGGAGCGAAGCGTCGCTGAGCGCGTCGGCTCACCACTCCTTGGCCCAGGGTGGGGGCGGCACCTCCTCGAACTTCTGCGGGTTGAGGTCGGCGACGAGGCGGGGAGAACCGTCCGGAAAGCCGCGCCAGCGGTACAGTCGGCCCTGTTCGGCGAACACCGGCCAACCATTGGGGTCCGTCTCCAGCCAGAAGGAACGGTGCTCCGGAAGGGTCCACTCCCGGCGCGTCGTTCCATCGTCGGCGAGGATGCGCCACACTTCGCCGCGGTAGCGGTCGACCCGCTGGAACACGCCCCGCCCGAACGGGCGCTCCCAGACGCCCTCCTGCTCGACGGCGAATCGCGGGAACGCCTCCTCCAAGCCGCCCAGAAGGTCGTCGGACCACAGCGACGGGTCCTCCAACGCACGGATCAGCCGCTCCTGCGCCGCTCTCCAGCCGGGGTTCAGCAGCTTGGTCTGCAGCGGCGACACTTCGGTCCAGCCCCTCTTGCGGAGGAGCATCGAGTAGATCGGTTCGTTCTCCGAGGGAGGCAGGTTCAGAAGCCTCGCACGCACCGGACGCCGCACCGGGAGGCGCTCCTTCCACACGCAGCTGTTGTTCAAAGCCAGCGCGCGGGGACCGGTCCAGATGCCCCCGCCGTTCCATGCGCCCCCTGTGAACCAAAGGGCGAGGGCGGTGAAGTACGGCGGACGCGAGACCGCCGTCCAGCCCATCGAAAGGAAGCCATCCTCGGTCCCATCGCGCTTGTCGGGCTTGGAGGAGTAGTTCGTGAAAGCCCCGACGAAGTACCTTCCGTCCGGGCTGACGTCGCTGCGCTTCTCGTACACGCGGCCCTTGATCCACTGCCCGGGGACGATCTCGTCGGTGGCGAGGTCCCAGACGAGCATGCGCGTGAGCTTGGTGGGGCCGCGGCGCAGCAGGACGATGCGGCCTGCGTCGGTCGCAGGGAGGCCGAAGACCCTCGCGCTGGATCTTGCGGGGTTGACTGAGCTACACAAGCCCCTTGCCCTCGTAGGAGCGGAAGCACGCCTCGATCAGCTTGCGGACATCCTCCAGCTCTGCAGAGGAGAGGCTTCGGAAGCGCAGGCAGGACTTCCCCGACAGCCTCTTGCTCAGGCCGGGCGCGCTGTCGGCCAGGAGGCGCGGCTCCACGTAGAGGGGCATCAGGTGGAGACTCACCCCGGTCTTGCGCAGCATTACTGCTCCGAAGAACAGAGGCTTCCCGTTGGGCATCGTGTGCGGTGCGTCGGCGTAGAACTCTTGGTCGTCGTCCCTTCGCACGACGAGACGCTCGGCATAGGGGACGATTGCTTCTCTAAGAAGGAAGAACGCTTCCTGCAAGTCTGCCATTAGCGTTCATACTAGACCCTCGGGCTGGTGGAGCCTGGGTCCGGTGCCCAAAAGCACGGAGCGGCCCGCTGCACGCAGCGGGCCGCTCAGCGAGAATCGGTGCGCCTCAGTTCGTGACCAGTTCCTTGGGCTGCGTCTCCTCGGGGGACCGCTTGCGGAACACCACGTTGCCCGCCTCGTCCAGCTCCGCGACGATGTGGTCGCCCGGCTGGAACGTGCCGAGCAGGAACTCCTCGCTGAGGGGATCCTCGATGAACCGCTGGACCGCGCGGCGCAACGGCCGGGCGCCCAGGTTCGGGTCGTAGCCCTCCGAGACCAGCTTGTCCTTGACCGCCTCGCTCAGCTCGATGGTGATGTTCAGGTTCTTCGCCTGCTCGTTCACGCGCTTCAGGTACAGGTCGGCGATCTGCAGGATCTCGTCGCGTTTCAGGTGGTGGAACACGATCACCTCGTCCACGCGGTTGAGGAACTCGGGCCGGAACAGCTTGCGCATCTCCTCCAGCATCCGGTTCTTCATGGCCTCGTAGACCTTGGGGTCGTCGGTGTCCGTCTTGGACTGGCGGAAACCGAGGCCCTTCTCCACCTCGATCGGCCGCACGCCCACGTTGGACGTCATGATGAGGATCGCGTTGCGGAAGTCGACCGTGCGGCCTTGGGAGTCGGTGAGCTGCCCGTCCTCCATCACCTGCAGGAGGATGTTGAACACCTCCGGGTGCGCCTTCTCGATCTCGTCCAGCAGCACCACGCAGTACGGGTTGCGCCGAACCTGTTCGGTGAGCTGGCCGCCCTCCTCGTAGCCCACGTAGCCGGGAGGCGCGCCGACCAGCCTGCTCACGGCGAACCGCTCCATGTACTCCGACATGTCGATCCGCACCATGTTCGACTCTTTGTCGTACAGGTACTCCGCCAGCGCCTTGGCCAGCTCGGTCTTGCCGACGCCCGTCGGACCCAGGAAGATGAAGCTTCCCATCGGCCGCTTCGGGTCCTTCAGGCCGCTGCGCGCCCGGCGGATGGCGCGGGCCACCGCGCTCACGGCGTCGTGCTGGCCGATGATGCGGCGGTGCAGGTCCGTCTCCATGCGCAGCAGGCGCTGCGACTCGGCCTCCACCAGCTTGGTGACCGGGATGCCGGTCCAGCTCTGGACGATCTGCGCGATCTCCTGCTCGCCGACCACGGGCTCGGGCTTCTCCTGCGCTTGCCAAGCCTCCTCGCGCTCAACGATGCTGGCCTCGAGCTCCTCCCGCTCGCGGCGCAGCTCGGTCAGGCGGTCCGCGTCGGGCTCGTGCTTCTCTAGGTGCTCGATCTCCGCGATGAGCTTGCCCAGCCGCACGCGGTCTTGGCGGACGTCCAGGGGCGGCAGGCTCTGCCCCAGGCGGACCCTCGAGGCGGCCTCGTCGATCAGGTCGATCGCTTTGTCGGGCAGCGTCCGGTCCGAGATGTACCGCTGGGAGAGCTGCACGGCGGCGGCGATCGCCTCGTCGGTGATCTCCACGTTGTGGTGCGCCTCGTACCGCTCCCGGAGGCCCTTCAAGATGTCGATGGCCTCCTCCTCGAGCGGCTCGCGGACCTTGACCGACTGGAACCGGCGCTCCAGGGCGGCGTCGCGCTCGATGTACTTGCGGTACTCGTCCTGGGTGGTGGCGCCGATGCACTGCAGCTCGCCGCGGGCCAGCGCCGGCTTCATGATGTTGCTGGCGTCGATCGCACCCTCGGCCGCGCCCGCGCCCACCAGGGTGTGCAGCTCGTCGATGAAGAGGATGACCTGGCCGTCGGCCTTGCGGACCTCCTCCATCACCTTCTTCATGCGCTCCTCGAACTCGCCCCGGTACTTGGTTCCGGCTACCAGAGCGGCAAGGTCGAGCGCCACGATGCGCTTGTCGCGCAGCAGGTCGGGGATGTCGCCGCTGACGATGCGCAGCGCCAGACCCTCGACGATGGCGGTCTTGCCGACGCCCGGCTCGCCGATCAGGCACGGGTTGTTCTTGGTGCGCCGGCAGAGGATCTGCATGACGCGCTCGATCTCGTTCTGGCGGCCGACCACAGGGTCGAGCTTGCCCATGCGGGCCAGCTGGGTGAGGTCGCGGCCGAACTCGTCGAGGGTCTGCGTGCGCGAGACCGCCGTCTCGCGGGCGCTCGCGGAGCCCCGCTGGCCGGATCCCGGGCGCGCCGAGCCGGACTCGCCCTCCTGCAGGCTCATCACCTCGCGCCGTGCGCGCTCCAGGTCCACGCCGAGCTTGCTGAGCACCCGGCCCGCCAGGCCGTCGCCCTCGCGGATCAGCCCGAGCAGCAGGTGCTCGGTGCCGATGTAGTTGTTGTTGAGGTTGCGCGCCTCGTCGTACGCCAGGTCGATGACGCGCTTGGCCCGCGGGGTCAGCGACATCTCCTGGTTGTTGCGCACGTCGCCGCGCGGCAGCTGCTTCTCGACCTCGGCCCGGATGCGGCTGAGGCTCACGCCCAGCTTGTCCAGCACCCGCGCCGCCACGCTGTCCTGCTCGCGGACGAGGCCCAGCAGCAGGTGCTCGGTGCTGACGTAGCCCTCACCGAACCTCTGGGCCTCCTCCTGAGCGTAGAAGACGACTTTTCTGGCTCTCTCTGTAAAT
>FWPV01005487.1_pt1 | contig 25301 bp, 39 predicted proteins | sample 2228371 | NCBI WGS metagenome assembly FWPV01 (sample SAMEA103939776, study PRJEB20133) | metagenome | reverse complement strand
ATTAAAATTTATTTATTATATAACATAAGCAATAGTCTTTTTTTTGTTTTTTACATAATCTCGCGAAAACCAGCCCTGGTCAATCATGGACCCCACCCTACCGACACCCGACCTGCTCGCCAAACTCAAGCCCTGGCCCCTTGTTGGGGTTATGGCTGCCTTCGCCGCTACCGGGGCCCTCCTCAAAGTGCTGATAGAGAGCGTGAAAGGTGGCTTCTGGCAGCAGGCCCTACGCATTCTCAGCAGTGCTTTTTGGGGTACTCTGGCCGCCATCCTGGTCTCAGACTGGCTCCACCTCTCCCCCAAAAGCCTCCTGGTGCTGGCAACGCTGTTGGGCTGGGTCGGTTTCGAAACCACCCTGAAGAATCTGCTGAGGGTGGTCGGCAAGAAGACCGACTGGAAGCTCGAGGCCCCTCGGCCCCGAAAAAAGCCGCGTCGCAAAAGCCCGGCCAAGTAGTGCGGCCCCACTCCATCCGGGAAGCGCAGTCACTATGACCCCCAACTCCAGCCGGTAGCATGAAGAGCATGCAGCTTGGCTACTCCTTCTGCCCCAACGACACCTTCATCTTCTACGCCCTGGCCCACGGCAAGGTAGCTACTCCCTTCCCCATTACCGAACGCCTCGAAGACGTGGAAACCCTCAACCGCTGGGCCCTACAGGGCCAGCTTCCCCTCACCAAAATCAGCTATGCCGCCTACGGCCACCTGCGCGAGCAGTACGTCGCATTGCGTTCCGGCGGCGCACTGGGGCGGGGGGTCGGGCCCCTTCTGGTGGCCAGGGGGCCTGTGGATAAGCTTGTGGATAAGCGGGTTGCCATCCCAGGCCGACACACCACCGCCTTCCTGCTGCTCAGTTTGCACAGCCAGGGCTTTGTGCCGGTTGAGATGCGCTACGACCAGATTATGCCGGCAGTCGCAAGAGGCGAAGCAGACCTGGGGCTGATCATCCACGAGTCGCGCTTTACCTATCACCTCCACGGGCTCTACAAGGTGCTGGATCTGGGCGCGTGGTGGGAGGGGCTCACAAGCTTGCCCCTGCCTTTAGGAGCCATTCTGGCCCGGCGCGACCTGGGCACCCGGACCATTCGGACCATAGACCAGGCGGTACGGAGCAGCCTGGAGTACGCCTACGCACACCCCGAAGAGACGGTGGCCTACATCAAGCAACACGCCCAGGAACTGCAGGACGAGGTCATCTGGGCCCACATCCAGACTTATGTCAACGAGTTTTCGCTGGACGTGGGGCTGGAGGGCGAGGCTGCGGTGGCGGAGCTATTCCGGCGCGGTGAGGCAGCCGGGTTGCTTCCTAACTCCGACCAGCCAAACTTTTTGAACCCGGTGTAGATCAGGATTGCCCAAAAGCATACAAGCCCTGTCTGGTATGGCATCCCGTGGCCCGATGCTACCAGGCCCAAGGTGGCCCTAATAGGTATGTTTATCACAATCTGTATGCCCCGCTAGGAATGTTTCGCGGGTAAAACCACTAAATTGTCAGCTATGACCCCGGAGTTTATTGCCACCCTGCCCCTCGAAGCCAGGGCCGAAGCCGAGCGGGTATTCCGCAGCTTTACGGCGCGGCGGAGCAGCCACGTGTGCTATCCCGAGGACGAAGCCAAGACCCTTTATTTTGTGGTGGACGGCTGGGTACGCTTGTTCCAGCTGGGGCCACAGGAAGAAGAAATCACCCTGACAGTAGTCGGGGCTGGCGACATCTTTGGTGAAGGCGCTCTGCTCCCCGGTGAGCGCTACGGGGTGTTTGCCGAACCACTGGTCGACAGCGAGCTGCTCTCGGCCTCGAGGGAAGACTTGCTGCGCCTGACCAGCCGCTTCCCCGAGGCCCAGGCAGCTTTTGTGCAGCTGCTCTCGCGCAGGCTGCGGAAGGCCGAGGAACGCCTGCGGGATTTGCGCTTCAAGGAAGTGTTGCCCCGCCTGGCCAAAGCCCTGCTCTCGGCCATGCGCAAGGGCGAGGAGGGGCTGGAAGTGACCCTCTCACACCAGGATCTGGCTCACCTGGCAGGCTCCACCCGTGAGACCATTACCAAGGTGCTGGGAGAGCTGGCCATGAGCGACGCTATCGAGCTGGGCTACCGGCGTATTCTGATTCTCAAGCCCGATATGCTGCGAAAGGTTTCGCTGTAAACCCACGAAAAACCGCCACAAGTTACGCTGTAGCCCATCCACAGGCGATAGAATCCCCTAGCCATGGCCGAAGCCCTGCGTCAGTTCTTGCCCTACGGCATTGAAGACCTACCTGCCCTGCTGCGCACATCCAGGGATGCCCCGCGCAATGCGCTGAGTGCCGGGCTGGTGGCCTACCTCAAGCGACTGGGCGCACCTCAGGCCAGCCTCGAGGCCGCTCAACGACTGGCTCACCCCAGAAGCCGGGTTATTGTGAGCGGTCAGCAGGCCGGCCTGCTGACCGGCCCTGCCTATACCTTTTACAAGGCCCATGCCGCCCTCAAGCTGGCCCAGGCGCACAGCTCGGAAGAGCAGCCGGTGGTTCCGGTCTTCTGGGTGGCTTCGCAAGACCACGACACCGACGAGATCCAGAGCACTCTGCTGCTGGATTTCGAGGAGCGGGTACACCCCTTAAAGCTGGATCTCCCCCCCGCTCACCCTGCCGCACGCATCCCCTTCGCCCCCTATTTTGCCCAGGTCTGCAACCTGTTGCGGCCCTTTGCCGGGTATCCCGAGGTGCGCGAACGCATCTGCCGGGCCATGATGGGCCCCTGGAGCTACAGCGAGGTTTTTGCCCGCCTGATGCTGGAATTCCTGGGGCCATACGGGTTGGTGCTTTTCGACCCCATGGCCCCGGAGCTGGCCCCCTTGTTCGCGCCCGGCTTGGAACGGGAAATTGCCGATCCACTGGCGTCCTCTGAGGCTATTAACCAAACTGCCCTGGCCATGAAAAAACTGGGCCTCGAGCCCGTGCTGGGACGAGGCGAGGCCGCGACCAACCTATTTTTGGAAGGCCAGGACGGCATTCGCCGCCTGCTGCGCTATCGCCACGGACGCTTCGAGGACGGCGAACAAAGCTATACCCCCACCGACATACGGGCCATCCTGGCCTCCGATCCGTCCCGCCTTACCCCGGCGGCCGGCCTGAGACCGGTGCTGCAAGACACGGTGCTGCCCAGTGCTGGCTTTGTGGTTGGGCCGGGAGAACTCAAATATGTTGCCGAGCTTGGGGGGGTTTATGCCCTCCACGGGCTGAAACCACCCGCCGTAGTGCGTCGGATGGGTGTGACCATCCTCGAGCCCCCCATCGAACGAATCCTGCAAAAGTACGGCCTCGAGGCCTGGGCTTTCCAGGCCGATCCCGAAGGTGCCTTCAAAGCTGCCCTGGCCCAACAAGATGCACGGGTGCAGGCCATTCAGGCCCACCTCGGGCGCATCGCTGCCGAGTTCGAGCAGGTTCAAGCCCTTCTGACCGACCCTACCCTGGCCCGTCCTCGTCATCGCGCCCAGGTACGCATCGGCTATGAGCTACAGCGCCTCGAGCGCAAAATACTGGACAGCACACTACACCAGGAAAACACCATCGGCGCACAGTTTGCCCGTTTACAGCGCCACCTGGCCCCCGCGGCTCCACAGGAGCGGGTCTACCCATTTCCCATGTACCTGCTCAAGCACGGTCAGCGGGTACTGGACAAGCTGCTTGAGCTACCCGCCACCGGCAACCATACTTTGAGTCTGGCCTAGTGCACCCACGACTGCATTCCCAGCCCGGCCATCGCCACCGGTATCAGTAGTCGCCCCAGGGTGCCGAAGCAGTCAAATCTGGCATCACCGCAAGACCAGATAAACATTGCTTTTTATAGCTGGTGCGTATACTGGAAACGATTAAGGCATGGTTCGCGTCTGGATGCTCTTTTTCCTACTGGGGCTGGCTTCGGTGGCCCGTGGGGCCTCTTACCAGCAGGATTTGCTGCTGAGGGTCTTACTGACCGAAGCCTCGGGTGGCAGCGTTCAACTGGGCCCGCATCAGCGGAACAGTGTCTCAGGTAGCCAGGATTTTAGTGCGGGTACGCTGAGGGTCACGGCGGGGTCGGGCGAGGTGCTCATAGACGGTCAGAGTGCGGGACCGTGGGTGGAGTTTGTCCCCCTCGAGGGCTTCTCCTTTGGGGGACGCAGCTACCGGGGCAATCTGCTGGCTGTCTGGCAGGCCGGTCGGGTGCTCTTCATCAACCGGGTCTGGCTCGAGGATTACCTGCTGGGGGTTGTTCCCAGCGAGGTTCCGGCTTCCTTTCCGGACTCGGTACTGCAAGCCCAGGCCATTCTGGCCCGCACCTTTGCCCTTTATCGCTTGAACCCTCAGGGCCTCTATGACCTCTGCGCCACCGAACGCTGCCAGGTATATCTGGGCCGCTCGGTCGAAACCCCCCGCCACACCAGCGCCGTCTACGCGACCCGTAGCCTGATTGTGAGCTATAACCAAAAACCCATCACCGCCGTCTATCATTCCGACTCCGGTGGGTACACCGCGGCCTCGGCAGAGGTGTGGGGCAACAGCGTGCCCTACTTGGTCGCACGCCCCGACCCTTTTACCTCGAGTCCGAGCAGCACCTGGAGCCGCACCCTCTCACCTGCAGCGGTAGCCCGCAGCCTGGCCAGCCTGGGTATCCAGGTTGGCACCGTACAAGCCATCACACCCCTTTTCATAAGTGAAAGCGGTCGCCCTCTGCGCCTTCGCATTGTGGGCAGCAGCCGTAGCGTGGAGCTCGATGCCCCCCAGTCCACCCGCCTGTTGCGCGGTCTGGGGCTCCCCTCTACCCGGGTGCGCTTCGACGGCTGGCAGGTTTATGGGCAGGGCAGCGGCCATGGGGTCGGGATGAGCCAGTGGGGCGCCCGTGGCCTGGCCCTCCAGGGCTGGGATTTCCGGCAAATTCTGGGCTACTACTACCCCGGCACCTTCCTGAGCAGCTTCGAGGTGGTGGCCGGTTTACAGGACAAACTCTATCTGGCCGGATACTCTTCATCCCCGGCCTACCCCAGTTTGGGGTTACATACCCTCGCAACCCGGCTCGTCCGTCTGAAATCGTCCCTGCTTTGAAAACGCAGGGGCGCCTGCGCAGAAGTTTCGCATTTCGAGACTTCGCGAGCCGAAGCCATGCCTTTACACCCTCCGCCCTGCACCCAACCGTGATTTTTAGCCACCGGGTTTCATAGCGGATTCAAAAACACTCAAACCAAAAAACTTCGGAGGCTTGGTTGCGCCGCACGCGGCGCAACTTGAATCCTGGAGCATACCCCACCCCACCCCTCCTTTCAGTCGGCGAAACAAGCGTCTCGCTACGCACCCCTCCCTACGGTCGGCGAAAAAGGCGTCTCGGCGAAGAAAGCGTATCCCTACGGTCGGCAAAAAAGCGCCTCGGTGAAGAAAACGTCTCCCTATCATGGGGCGGTATCGCCCTCCCATTTAGGGATCACATCGGTCGGTCGCCCTGCGCCCACGCCGCGCGGCGTGGGCGAGGTTGAGCCGCCCAAGGGCGACGAACTAACCGAATCTGGTATCAACTCTCAGCCCCACACTTTGAACAATCTGGGTCAATCTACCATTCGCTTAACATTTTCTTGCTTATATTGAAGCATGACCCTGCGACAAACGTTGCTCAGCGGCGTAGCGATGCTCGCGATGGCCGTTCCGGCACTGGCCTCGCCTGCCCAGGATTTGTTCGATCAAGCCACCTTTCTGATCGGTTTTTATTACAACGGCCCGGCCAGGGTGCCCAATTTTCGAGAACTCAGGCGGCAGTACCAGCCCCAGCTCGACCAGCTATGCGCCCCGGAAGGTGATAAGTGCGGCTTCGACAAGGCCCGGCAGGTCATTGCTCGCATCGTGCAGGACATTGCCGACCCCTTTACAGTGCTGATGACCCGCGACCAGCTAATCGACGACCAGCGCTACGGGGCCGGGCTGGGGCCTGCCGCTCCCAGGGTGGGGGTCTGGGTGCGCGAAACCCCCCGCGGACTGGTCGTGAGCGAAGCCTTCCCCGGCGAACCGGCCTTCGAGGCCGGGTTGCGGCGCGGCGACCTGATTACCCAGGTTGGTGGGCAACCGGCCACACTGGCCCGTCTGAGCGCCGCCGAGGCAGCCCGCAGTACCTTTAGCCTGAGCTACAGCCGCCAGGGTACGGCCCGTACCGTCAGCCTGACGCCACGGGTTGCCGAGGCCACCATGCGACCCAGGCTCGAGATCAACAACAACATCGCCTACCTGCGTATCTACCACCTATACAGTTCCGAAGACTACTCCACCGCCCAGCGCATCCACGACGCTGCCCGCCAGGCCGAGCAGGCCGGGGCCAGGGGAATGGTCATCGACCTGCGCGACGCCCTCACCGGCTACGACTCCGAAGCCCTGCTAGGAGCCGCCGCCTTCACCGGCAAGGGGGGTTTCATTTACGACCGCCGCTTCCAGGGACAAGACGAAACCCACACCGTCGAAAACGGTAAGCTCTTTGTGCAAGCCGAAGGCGACGACAAAGAAGAGCAAAGCGCGCTCGAGCGGCCCTACCTGGCCCGCCTTCCAGTGGTGGTACTGGTCAACCGCAACACCCTCAACTCCGCCGAGATGCTGGCCTACTTTTTGCAAGCCGCAGGCCGGGCCAAGGTGGTAGGCGAGCCCACCGCTGGTGCCCTGGGGATGTCGGGCAGCGCCGAAGGCCCGCTGATTAATGGCGAGTTCATCGCTGTCTCTTCGTTGCGGATGCGCAACCTGGATGGATCGCCGTTTCCCCTCAAAGTGACCCCCGATATACCTGTGGTCGACGACCTGGAGGCCCTGATTGCGGGGCGTGATGTGGCGCTGGAACGCGCTCTGGAACTGCTGCGGTAGGTGGATGCTATGCGCAAACTGTTTGCAACCCTGGCTTTGGTGCTTGGCTCACTCTCACTAGCCTCGCCCGCACAAGACCTTTTCGATCAGGCCAGCTTCTACGTGGAGTTCTATTACAACGGCCCGTCAAATCAGAACCTGAAGGAACTCACCCGCCGCTACCAGGGTGAGCTGGAGCGCGCCTGTGCGCCCCAAGGGGAGACCTGCTCTTACGACCAGGCCGTGCCCATCATCCAGCGCATGATTGGCGAACTCAACGACAACCACACCTACTACCTGAGCCCCGAAGCCCTGCGTGGCACCCGCGAAAGCCGCCAGGGCAACGCCCCCTCGCGTACCCTGCGCATCGGTGTCACCCACCTGCCGATTCCGGGTTCGCGCGACCGCCTGGTCGTGGATGTGGTCGAGGGGGGCCCTGCTGACGAGGCCGGACTGACCTACGGCGACCGCATCATCGCCATCAATGGCCGCCCCTTGAGCGAGCTTCCCGACGACAACCAGGCCGCCCAGTTTCTGGTGCAATCGGTGCAGTCGGGCCGTCCGGTGGTGCTGACCATCCTGCGGGGTCCTGAGCGTCAACGGCTCGAGATTACCCTGACCGGGCGCGAGATCAACCTGGCCCGCTTTCCCTCGCTGCGCATTCGGCCCGACGGAGTGGCGGTGCTCAAAATCCCCGACTTTGATGCCCAGGGCCAGGTGGGCCGCCGGGTACACGAGCTGGTGCGAGAAGCCCAGCAGAAAAACGCTCGAGCCATTGTCCTGGAGTTGCGCGGCAATAGCGGGGGCCTGCTCAACGAGATGATCTACGCGGCCTCGGCCTTCCTGGAGGAGTCCTTTGTAGCCCTGGTCGACCGCTACCAGACCGAGCGTACCGAGTTCCGCATCCGCGATGGACGCCTCTTCATTACGCGCAATGGTCAGAGCGAGTCGGCCAACCTGCCACTCGTGGCCCGCTGGCGAGGGCCGCTGGTGGTGCTCATAGACGAAAACACCGCCTCGGGCGGGGAGTATCTGGCCTCTGCCATCCAGAAAGCCAGGCTCGCCCCGCTGGTGGGGGTGGCCACCCTGGGCATTGGCAACACCACCACCCGCCCCCTCAACCTGATCAATGGCGGGGCCCTCAGCATCTCCTACAACCGGGCCTTCTTCGCCGATGGTACCCCCTACCCCGCCAGGGCCACCCCGGATTTCGTGGTCGAGAACTCCCTCGAGCAACTCGCCAACACCGGGCGCGACCTGCCGCTGGAAAAGGCCCTCGAGGCCCTGGGCATCAAGCCGCCCAGCCGCTAGCCTAACCCCACGCCAAAGGAGGGGGCCTTAAGCCCCCTCCATGGTCTGGCCCGCTAGCGCCGCAGCTCGAAGAAGGTCTCGGCCAGGGGGATGCCCGCGTAGGAAACGGTGGTTTTGTACTGGCCGGTTCCCCAGTTGGTGGCGGTCTTGAGGTTGAAGACGTACTGCCCACTCTCGGGGTCGTAGCGCCAGGCAGTGGAACCCGCGCCAAAGTCGTCGTCGGTGGTTTGTTCGTAGGCTTCGGTGGGCGCACCAATGTTGACCAGCTTCAGGCGCAGGCCGGCTGGCTGCTGGATTGCCACGTCGGCCTGTGGCCCCATCACAACAAGCTGCTCGATGGGCCTTGTGCGGGTGATGCATGAGGGTTCGCTGATTTGATGGAGGTTGGCCTAACGACGTATAGCGCTGCACCACACAAACCAAATCTGGTTCACCAACCCAAGGGCAATAAGTGGAGCGCGGAAACGCGCTCCACTCAGGGTTCCACAATACCTAGCGCACCAGCTCTACCAGGGCCAGTTGCGTACCATCACCCCGGCGGCGCTCGGCGAGTTTGAGCACACGGGTATAGCCACCTGGGCGGTTGGCGTAGCGGGGGGCAATTTCTTCAAACAGCTTCCTGACCAGCTCGGGGTCGTGCAGGTCTCGCAGAACCAGGCGGCGCAGGTGGTTGCGCCGGGCGTAGGCGGCCAGCTCCTCGGGCGTGGCCATGCGCTCACCCTCCTGGAGAGGCAGTTCCTTGCCGTCCTTATCGCGGCGCTTGGTGAAGCGCACGTTGTCGGGCACGGTCAGGGTAGGGGCTTTTTTGGCTGCGGTAATCAGCTTGTCCATGTAGCCCGCCAGTTCCTTGGCTTTGGGAATGGTGGTGGTGATTTTCCCCTCCTCCGAGAGCAGCAGGCTCTTGGCGAGGTTACGGAACAGGGCCACACGATGCGAGGAGTTCCGATTGAGTTTTCTTCCAGCTTTCTGATGACGCATTGTTGCTCCTTGCTGAGCGCAGAGGGTCGAGAGACCAGGGCGAGGGACAACCTGCGCTCGGCACTCTCCAGGCTCTCTGCAAGTTCAGTCCTTCATCACAAGCCCGTGCTGGGCCAGGCAGTCCTTGATTTCCTGCAGGCTGCGGTCGCCGATGCCCGGCACTTTTTTAAGCTCACGTTCCGACAGGGCCAATAGGCTTTCCACGCTCTCGATGCCCTCTTCCTTGAGGTTGTGCAGGACACGGGTGGTCAGGCCCAGGTCGTCCAGCGTGAGCCCCACTCCCCTCGTCACCGACGGCTGAGGAGGGACGGTCGTTGAGGGGCCCTGGGGGGGCGTGGTGGGGGCCGCTACCGGCGTGGGCTTGTGCTCAACCCGCACCACCGGCGACTGGTCAAATAAGCCCAGCTGTTCGCGCAGAATGGCCACCGACTGCTGCAACACATCCATCGGCGAAACCGAACCATTGGTCCAGATACGCAGGGTCAGCTTGTCCAGGTCGGTGCGCTGGCCCAGGCGGGTATCTTCGACCTGGTAGGCCACCCGGCGCACCGGAGAGTAGAGGGCATCCACCGGAATCGAGGAGATACGGTCTTTGATGCCGTGCTTCTCGGCCGGCACGTAGCCGGTCCCTTCGTCCACCCGTACTTCCATCACCAGCTTGCCCTTGTCCTCCAGGGTAGCGATGTACTGGTCGGGGTTGACGATCTCGGCATCGGGGGGGCACTCGAGGTCGCGGGCGTAGACCACCTTGGGGCCGGTGGCCCGCAGGGTGAGGGTTTTGGGGCCGGTACCGGGGTTGACGAAGCGCACCACCAGCTCCTTAAGGTTGAGGATGAGCTGAATGGCATCTTCCTTAACCCCTGGAATGGTGGAGAACTCGTGCAGCACGTCTTCGATATAAACGCTGGTAACGGCAGTTCCGGGGATCGAAGAAAGCAGAATGCGGCGCAGCGGGTTGCCCAGGGTCACACCGAAACCCCGCTCGAGGGGCTCGAGCACAAACTCGCCGTAGTTTCCGTCAATGCGGGCGTTGAAAACAGGGGCTTTGGTCTTGGTGGTTTCCAAACTAGAACCTCCTCGGAGGTGCCAATAGCGGGTCGTCTTAGCGAAATTGCTATCGGCTAAGGGCTATGGGCTATCGGGAGTAGAACTCAATCACGAGCTGTTCGTTAACCGGCAACGAGAGCATCTCCCGCTCGGGTACACGCAGGAAACGCCCGGTCATGGTGTCGGCATTGAACTCGAGCCAGGGGAAGGTCTTGCGGTTTTTGAAGCGTTCGACATTCTGAACAATGAAATCGATCTTTTTGGCTTTCTCCGAAACCTTGAGCTCATCGCCCTGGCGCAGCCGATAGCCAGGGATGGTCACCCGCCTGCCGTTGACCAGGATGTGGCCGTGGCGCACGAACTGCCGGGCCTGACGGCGGGTAGAGGCAATGCCCATACGGAACACCACGTTGTCCAGACGGCTCTCGAGCAACTGCAAGAAAACCGTACCGGTCACACCCTTCTTGCGGCTGGCCTCCTCGAAAAGGTTGCGGAACTGGGTTTCGGAGACATCGTAGATAAAACGCAGTTTTTGCTTCTCGCGCAGGCGCACCGCGAAGTCGGAGGGACGACCCCTGCGCTTCTGGCCGTGCTGGCCCGGTGCATAGGGGCGGCGATCCAGGTACTTTTGAACTTTTTCGGTCTCGGCTACGTTCACCCCAAGGTGACGCGCTACTTTTACGATTGGCCCTCTATAACGACCCATTCTCTTCTCCTCCATCGGTCAGGAAGCAACGTCTTGGCACTGCTGACCGGGTTCCCGGGGTATGGGGGGTGAAGCAGGGAACCAAAGTTTCACCCCAGCCACTGAACTCAGACCGTCTTGCGGAACTTCTTACGGGGGCGGCAGCCGTTGTGCGGCAGGGGAGTATCGTCCACAATCGAGCGTACCTGCAGGCCGCTGGCCTGCAAAGCCCGAATGGCCTGCTCTCGGCCCGCGCCGGTACCCCGAACCACCACTTCCACACTGCTCATCCCAAAGCTCTGGGCCTTCTTGGCCGCATCCATCGCAGCGAGTTGTGCTGCATAGGGGGTGCCCTTACGGCTACCCTTATAGCCAATCACCCCACCCGACGACCAGGTTACAGGGTGGCCGTTGGTATCGGTGATGGTTACGATGGTGTTGTTGTAGGAGGCGTGAATAAACGCCCGACCTGCTGAAACTTGTCGTTTGACCTTTTTCTTGCGACTGGTTGAAGCTTTTTTCTCAGCCATACTCTCCTCGCGTTTGCTCCACGCAAAAATGGGGGCGGAGCCCTGTCAGGAGTCTCAACTGGCGTGTACACGATGCACTGCTGCACCTGCGTTCCAGCTTTGTCGTAGGGTGGGGCAAAAGCATGGGCCCCACAGCCCTGGTGCACTACTTGCGGGGGGCTTTCTTCTTACCGGCCACGGTCTTGCGGGGACCTTTGCGGCTGCGGGCGTTGGTACGGGTACGCTGACCCCGCACGGGCAACCCACGACGGTGCCGTAAGCCCCGGTAGCAGCCGATGTCCATCAGGCGCTTGATGTTGCCAGCGACCTCGGCGCGCAGTTCGCCCTCGAGTTTGTAGCTGTTCTCGACAAACTCCCGCAGCCTGGCCACCTCGGCCTCACTGAGGTCTTTGACCCGGGTAGCGGGGTTCACGTTGGTGGCCGCCAGGGCTTCTTTGGCACGGGCCGGGCCTACACCATATACGTAAGTTAGCGCAATGTCCACGCGCTTGTTGCGGGGGATTTCCACACCAGAAATACGAGCCATTCATTCACCTCCTTCCTGGATTTCCATCAGCCTTGACGCTGCTTGTGGGTAGGGTCTTCGCAGATCACGTACACGCGACCATGGCGCTTAATGACCTTGCACTTGTCGCACATTTTCTTCACTGAGGTACGCACTTTCATGGTTTCTCCTTACGAAGCTGGGGCCCTCTTGGTTTTGAGCTACCTTCTGTAGACAATCCTGCCCCGGCTGGGATCATAGGGGGTAATCTCGACCACCACCCGGTCCCCAGGCAGAATACGGATGTAGTTCATGCGCATCTTGCCCGAGATGTAGCAGAGGATTTCGGGGCCGTTGTCGAGCTGAACCCGGAATGTGGTGTTGGGCAGCGCCTCGCTGATGACCCCTTCGGCTCGTATTGTGTCCTTTTCCTTGGCCAAGCATCTCCTCCTGGTACGAATCCTGGCTAGCGCTCTACCGGCACAGCTTTCTGGCTCCCCGTCAAGAGGCGAGGGCCAGACTCGGTAATCAGTACCGTGTTTTCGTAGTGGGCCGCCAGGTTGCCTTTGCCAACCGTAGCCGTCCAACCATCCGCCAATATTACCATCTTGGCAGGGTACAAAGCAACCATCGGCTCAAAGGCCAGGGTCATACCGGGGCGCAGCTTGGGGCCTTTGCCGGGTTCGCCGTAGTTGGGCACCTGGGGGTCTTCGTGCAGCTCACGCCCCACCCCGTGCCCCACCATCTCGCGGATGCACCACATGCCATGCTGCCGCTCCACAAAATCCTGCACTGCAGCAGCCACATCACCAATACGCTTTCCCGGCTGCAATAGCTCCAGGCCCAGCCAGAAGGCTTCCTCGGTCACCTGCATTAGCTTCTGGGCCTCAGGCGAAACCTTGCCCACTGCATAGGTGCGGGCCATATCGGTGGTGTAGCCATCGTGGGTGAAGAGAAAGTCAATCTTCAAAAGCTCCCCCTCCTGCAAGGGGCGTTTGGAGGGGAAGCCATGAACCACCACATCGTCAATGGACATACAGGTTGCGTTGGGGTAAGGCACCTGTCCGCCTGCCCGGTAGCCAATCTGGGGGGCTTTCCCTCCCACCTTCTGGATGGCCCGCAGAATCATCTGGTCGAGCTCATGGGTACTCACCCCAGGCCGGATATAGGGCTCCACCTCGGCAAAGATTGCCGTGTGCAGCTGACCCGTTCTGGTCATCTTCTCGATTTCCCAGGGCGATTTGATGTGAATGGCCATAGCGACGTCTGAGGCCGGAGACAGGAGTCCAGCGCTACTGAGCCCGAACCCCCAGTGCCTCCTGGATGGCCCGGTACACCTCTTCTACCTTGCCAAGTCCGTTGATTTGCTTCAGGCTTCCAGTCTTCTGGTAGTAATCCACCAGCGGCTGGGTTTTCTGACGGTACTCGGTCATCCGGGCTCGGATGGTTTCCTCGTTATCGTCCGAGCGGCCCTCTTCCAGCGCCCGGCCCAGCAAGCGCCGCACCAGCTCATCTTCGGGGGCCGTGACCAGCAAGACCCCCAGCAAGCGAATGTTCTGCTCCTGCAAGAGCTTGTCCAGGGCCTCGGCCTGGGCCAGGGTGCGAGGGAAGCCATCGAAAATGACCCTGGGGTCTTGCATAGCAGCCAGTTCGGCTCCGATTAAACCCAGGATAATCTCGTCGGGAACAAGCTTCCCGGCATCCATGATGGGCTTGGCCAGCTTGCCCAGTTCGGTGCCTCGAGCTACGTGGCTACGCAAAATATCGCCGGTTGAAAGCTGCTTGAAACCCATCTCGGAGGCCAGGCGCTTGGCCTGGGTACCCTTGCCAGCACCAGGGGGGCCTAGGAAAATGACGGCCTCTGCCATATGTCTAATGTCTCCTTATCGTGTATCTCGCTACTGACTGCCCAACAACACGGTGAGCAAAAAGCTCTTCCCAGCAGCTCACCCAGGGTATGCGCCTGTTTCCCTGGAGCGGCTCTAGCGGGTACGGCCGCGCAAACGACCCTTGGACAAAAAGCCCTCGTAGTTGCGCATTTGCAACTGGGCCTCGATTTGCCGCAACGTATCGAGCGCAACCCCCACCACAATCAACAGGCTGATACCCGAGAAGTGAAAGGCCAGGGTCGTCACGCCGGTCACGTTTTGCATGATGGTCGGGAGGGCCGCCACAATACCCAGGAAGATGGCCCCCCACAGGGTCAGACGGGAAACGATGTGCTCCAGGAACTTCACCGTGGGGTCACCGGGTCGAATCCCCGGAATAAAGCCGCCGTATTCGCGCAGGTTTTCCGAAATCCGCCGTGGGTCAAACTGCACAGCGGTATAGACATAGGTGAATCCGATAATCAGAAGCACCTCGATCAGCAGGCCTGGGAAGCGGGTCGGGGTGAAGAAGTTGGCAACCCCCTGGGCTACCGGCGATTCGGGAAACACGCCGGTAATGAAGAGTGGGAGCTGGAGCAGGGCCGCCGCAAAAATGATTGGGATAACCCCTGCAGCATTGAGTTTGATGGGGATGTAGGTAGCTTGCCCACCGAACATCTTGCGACCTACCTGCTTGCGGGCATACTGCACCGGAATGCGCCGCTCTGCCTGCTGCACAGCAGCCATTGCGCCGAAGGCCAGTACGATAAACGCAAGAAAAATCAAGAGGGCGATCAGGTTGACCTCACCGGTGCGCACCAGGCCAAAGGTACGGCCTAGCTGCGGTAGCCAGGAGGCTACGATCCCGGCGAAGATCACCATGCTGGTACCGTTGCCGATGCCGTATTCGGTGATGCGCTCGGCCATCCACAGCAGAAGGGCAATGCCGGCGACCTGGGTAATCACCACTACGAAGTAGAAGAAGAAGCCCGGCTCCCAGCCCGGCAGCAGGAAAGCCCCGTTGTTGGAGCCCAGAAAGGCCGTGGCCAGAAACAAACCTTGCACCGCCCCCAGCGAAATACCGGCGATGCGGGTGTACTGGGTGATGATGCGGCGGCCTTCTTCGCCCTCTTTTTGCAGCTTCTCCAGCGCGGGTATTACCGTTACCAAGAGTTGCATGATGATGGCCGCAGTGATGTAAGGCATGATACCCAGGGCAAAAATCGAGAACTGCTCGAAGTTGCCCCCGGAAAACAGGTTGACCAGGCCCAGGGCACTGCCCGCCTGAGTGCCCAGAAATTCGCGGATTTTGCTGATATCCACCCCTGGGGTGGGGATGAAGGTACCCAACCGATACAGCGCCAGCACCAAGAGCGTAAACAGGATTCGCTTACGCAGCTCAGGGATGACGATGGCGGAGCGGAAGGCCGCGAGCATCCTAGGCCCCCTCGAGCACTACCGCTTCTCCGCCCGCCGCCTTGAGTTTTTCTACCGCAGCTTGCGAGAACTTGTGGGCATGTACCTTCACGCCATTGGCATCACCCTGGGCCAGCACCTTGACGGGATAGCCAGGACGCACCAGGCCAGCCTGGGCCAGGGCCTCGGGCCCCACTTCACCGGAAGCAAAGTGCTTGGCAATAGCACCCAGGTTGACCACCTGGTATTCCACCCGCTTGAGTTCCCCTTGGGACTGGCCTTTCATGCCGCGCTTGGGCAGGCGCATCAGCAGCGTGGAGCGGCCCCCTTCGAAGCGGGCCGAGTTTTTGAGGCCACCCGAACGGGATTTCTGGCCCTTGTGACCACGCCCGGCGGTTTTGCCCTTGCCCGAGCCGGGACCCCGGCCTACTCGCTTGGGGCGCTTGTTGGCCCCCTGGTTGGGGCGAATATCGGATAGTTTCATTCCACCACCTCCACCAGGTGCAACACCTTGCGAATTTGACCGCGCATGGCAGGGTTATCCTGCACCTCGCGCACGCGGTTCATCTTGGTCAGGCCCAGTACTTTGAGAGCGGCCTTCTGGTCTTTGGGGTAGCCGATGGGGCTCTTGACCAGCCGAACCTTGACGGTAGCCATCAGGCCACCTCCTCGGACTTGGCAGGTGCCTTGCGCAGACGCTTAACATCGTCCCAGGTCTGGAGTTGGCGCAGGGCTTCCATGGTGGCATAAGCGATGTTGACCGAGTTGCGCGAGCCCAGCTCCTTGGTCAGAATGTCGGTGATACCGGCCAGCTCGAGGATGGCGCGGGGCACCTGGCCTGCAATTACCCCGGTACCGGGCGCGGCAGGGCGCAGCAGGATGGTCGAGGATCCCCAGGTCACGCTGATTTCGTGGGGGATGGTGCCATTCTGCAGGGGCACCTCAACCATATCACGCTTGGCATAGTTGTTGGCTTTTTGCACCGCCATCGGGACTTCTTTGGCCTTACCCAGGCCCAGGCCCACCCGGCCTTGCCGGTCTCCAACGGCCACCAGAGCCCCGAAGCGGAAGCGGCGCCCACCCTGGTAGGTCTTGGAGGTACGGCGCACGAAGATCATCTTTTCTTCAAAATCGGTTTCAGGCATATAAAACCTCGCGGAAAGCCAGTAGCTGAAAAGCCCCTTAGCAGGCTCGAGTCTTCAGCCTAGAATTCCAGTCCCCCTTCACGGGCACCATCGGCCAGGGCCTTCACGCGCCCATGGTACTTGAACGAACCCCGGTCGAAGACCACCTGGGCAATGCCCTTGGCCTTGGCCGCTTCTGCAATGGCTATTCCCACCTTCTTGGCGACCTCGGTTTTGTTGCCCGAAAGCTTGAGGGATTTGCTCGAGACGGCCGCCAGGGTCTGTCCTTTGCTGTCGTCTATGATCTGCGCGTAGATGTGCTGCAAGCTACGGTGAACGCTGAGGCGCAGGCGGCCCGAGGATTTGACAGCGTTGCGAACCCGAAACTTGCGGCGGTCTTCAGTGGACAAACGAGCCACAGTTTCTCCTTCCTTTACCTGCCCCGCAGTCCGGGGGCAGGGTGCGTCTATTTGCCCGCAGTCTTGCCGGGCTTGGTCTTGATCACCTCGTTGGCATAACGAATGCCCTTGGCATGGTAGGCATCGGGTGGGCGAACTGACCGCACATTGGCCGCTACCTGTCCGACCAGCTGTTTGTCAATGCCCACGATCCGCACTTTGGTGGGTTCGGGCACTTCGAAGGTGATACCTGCCGGCGGGGTCACAATATCCTTATGGCTGTGCCCCACGGTGAGCTCGAGGTTCTTGCCCTGCATGGCCGCACGGTAGCCCGTACCACTGATCAGCATCTCTTTCACGTAGCCCGCCGAAACGCCTTGAACGGCGTTGGCAATGAGGGTGCGGGTCAGGCCGTGCAGGCTCCGGTGGACACGGCTATCCGAGGGACGGCTTACGGTAAGGACACCGTTCTCGTTTTTTACCGTGAGGTCGGTGGGTACAGGCACGGTCAGTTCGCCCTTGGCTCCCTTGATCTTGATATGCCCCGCTGCCACATCTACGGTCACGCCCTTGGGCAAGGTGATGGGTTGTTTTCCAATTCGAGACATGTTCTATTTCTCCTTGATGGGCCCCCGGCTTGACGACTACCGCTTTGGCACGGCTGCTATAGCCTTGTTTCACTCGGGGACAGCTCAAATTGGGGTGGGATTACCACACCTCGCAAATCACTTCGCCGCCTACGCCCAGCTTGCGGGCTTCGCGGTCGGGCAACAGCCCTTTGGAGGTCGAGACGATGGCCAGGCCCAGACCACGGCGCACATTGGGTACATGCTCGGCAGTCACGTACACCCGGCGACCCGGACGACTCACCCGCTGGATGTGCTGAATTACTTTCTCGCGGCGGGGGCCATATTTCAGGGTCAGGCGGAGGACGGGCTTGCCGTCTACTTCAATCCGCTCCACCCCTTTGAGAAAACCTTCCTTCACAAGGATGCTGGCAATCTGCTGCTTGAACTTGGAAGCAGGCACATCCACGCTCTCCTTGTAGACCTGGACTCCGTTGCGAATCCGGGTCAGCATATCGGCAATTGGATCACTGAGCATTGCTGAATCTCCTTCTTCTCGGGTGGCTCTTTTGGGTCTGGAGGTTTGCGGAACCCGGTCTTGGTCAAAATCGGCCAACCTGTCAGTTCAGAACATCCATCGAGGACACCCGCGGGATGGGCCTTGCGGTTTCGGTGAAAGCTCACCGACCTTCAAAGCCATCGTTACCAGCTGGCTTTCTTGATGCCCGGCAACTGACCCTTGTGGGCCATTTCGCGGAACTGAAGCCGCGAGATGCCAAAGTAACGCAAGAACGCCTTGGAGCGGCCCGTCACCGCGCAGCGGTTCTTGTGACGGGTCGGGCTGGCATCGCGAGGCAGCTCGGCCAGGGCAGCATAATCGCCCGCCGCTTTGAGGGCCGCCCGCTTGGCCGCATACTTGGCAATGGTTTTTTGCTTGCGCTTCATCTTCTCGACCTGGGATTTTTTAGCCATTGATTCACCTCCTTTCAAAGTGTCTAAAGTCTATCGCCTAACAGGGAAGACCACAGACCATAGATAGCTACTTCCGGAACGGGAATCCGAGCAGTTCCAGAAGCGCCTTGGCCTCCTCGTCGGTTCTGGCAGTGGTGACCACTGCGATATCCATCCCGCGCACCGTGTCCACCATGTCGTAGGTAATTTCGGGGAAGATGGCTTGCTCGCGCAGGCCCAGGTTGTAGTTACCACGACCATCGAAGGCACCCGGATTGACTCCGCGGAAATCGCGGATACGGGGCAGGGCAATGTGCACCAGTTTCTCGGCGAAAATCCACATCCGGTCGCCACGCAGGGTCACCCGTAGCCCGATGGGCATCCCCTGGCGTAGCTTGAAGTTGGAGATGGATTTCTTAGCACGGGTGACGGCCGGCTGTTGCCCGGTAATCACCGCGAGTTCTTTGCCGGCCTTCTCCAGAATGCGGCTATCTTCTTTGGCCTCGCCCAGCCCCTGGTTGACCACAATCTTGACCAGGCGGGGCACTGCCATGATGTTGTCGTAGCCGAAGCGCTTCATCAGCTCGGGGCGAATCTCTTCGGCATAGCGTTTTTTGAGGGCGACTTCTAAAGGCATTCACAACCCCCTTATTTGGTATCCAGCACGCCATCACACTTGGCGCAGACACGTGCCTTGGTACCGTCGGGCAGCACCTTCTTGCGAATACGGGTCGGCTTTTCGCAACTCGGGCAAATCGGCATGACTTTCGAAGCATGGATCGGCGCTTCGCTCTCGATGAAGCCCCCCTGGGGGTTGCGGGGGTTGGGGCGTACCGCACGCTTGATCAGGTTTAGCCCCTCGACCACCACCATACCCTCCTTGGGCATGACGGCCTTGACTTTGCCAGTCTCACCGCGCAGCCCTTTCTTACCAGAAAGAACCACCACAGTGTCCCCTTTTTTGACGTGTACCTTGGACATTATTCCTCCGATTTTGCTCCAGGGCCAATCCCAGACACCAAATGAAGAGTGTAGCAGAAATTGCCCTAAAAAGCATCCTTTGTTTGAGGCTCGAGGGTCTTGGGTTCGGTTTTCCTCGACCCTGACAAGCTGGGCACGGGACAGGAGACCCACTCGGCCTCCTGTGCATCGGAGCAACTTGCCTACGGCAAGAACCCGCAACCCAAATTCTTCGGTTCAGAGCACCTCAGGGGCCAGCGAAACGATCTTCATGAAACCGCGTTCGCGTAGCTCGCGGGCTACCGGGCCAAACACCCGGGTTCCACGCGGCTCGTTCTGGGGGTTGATGATGACGGCGGCATTGGTATCGAAGCGGATGGAGGAACCATCCTGCCGGCGGATCTCCTTGGCAGTACGCACCACCACCGCCTTGACCACATCGCCTTCCTTGACCATACCCCTGGGGATGGCTTCCTTAACCGAGGCCACGATGACATCGCCCACACTGGCATACTTACGGTAGTGGCCGCCCATCACCCGGATACAGGCAATTTTGCGAGCGCCGGTATTATCGGCGACCTCCAGCACGGTTTCTTGCTGAATCACGCTTTACCACGCTCCTTGCGTAGCTGGTAACGCTCGACCAGGTCCATACGACCTTCCTCGAGGCGTCCCACTACCACAAACTTCTTCTTCTTCGAGACAGGTGTTGCTTCGCGAATCTCAACGATATCACCTAGCTTGTACTGGTCGTTTTCGTCGTGGGCAAGGTACTTCTTGGATTGCTTGATGACCTTGCCGTACAGCGGGTGCTGCATCTGGCGCTCAACCAGAACTGTAACGGTCTTCTGCGCCTTGTCGCTGACCACCACGCCAGTTAGAACTTTTTTAGGCATTGCTGACTCCTTCCTCAGGCCTTTTTGGCGCGGGTCTTTTGGGCCGGGGCTTTAGTCTTGGGAGGCTCGGCCTGGCCCACCACCTCTTCCCCTCTGGCCTTCTCGCCCAACACAGTCATCATGCGGGCGATCTCGCGCTTGGCTTCGGCCACTCGATGGTTCTTGTCAAGCTGCCCAATGCTGGACTGAAAGCGCAACTCCATCAGTTCTTTCTTGGTGTCCTGGATACGCTTTTGCAACTCCTGCACGGGCAGTTTACGCAGTTCACTGGGCTTCGTCGTAGGCATCGCGTCTCACCACCTTGGTTTGCATGGGCAGCTTGTGTCCTGCCAGACGAAGGGCTTCGCGGGCTTGTTCTTCAGTCACGCCGGAGACTTCAAACATTACCCGGCCCGGCTTCACTACCGCTACATAGCCCTCTACATTCCCCTTTCCCTTACCCATCCGCACCTCGAGGGGCTTCTTGGTGTAGGGTTTGTCGGGGAAGATGCGAATAAAAATCTTACCCCCGCGGCGGAAGTGGCGTACCATCGCCACACGGGCTGCTTCAATTTGCTGGCTGGTAACCCAGGTAGGCTCCATGGCTACCAAGCCCCACTCGCCAAAGGCCACGTAGTCACCACCCTTGGCGGTACCGCGCATCCGGCCCCGGTGGGCCTTGCGGTATTTCATGCGTTTGGGCATCAACATGCTCTACTCGCCCCCTTCCTTGGTGCCAGCCCCCGCTTTGCGAACCGCCGAGCGACGGCGGGGCTTGCTATCCTCACGGTCGCGCTTTGGAGCCGCCGGACGCGCCGTAGGCGCGGCGCCCGGCACGATCTTCTTGCCACCAATCACTTCGCCCATGAAAACGTAGGCCTTTACCCCCAGCGAACCGTAGGTGGTCTCGGCACGGGCCGTACCGTAATCGATATTGGCCCGCAGGGTATGCAGGGGCACCCGGCCTTCGGCAGCCCATTCCACACGGGCCTGTTCTGCTCCTCCAATGCGACCCGAAACCACAATTTTGGCCCCCTGGGCCCCAGCCTCACGCACCCGCTGGACGGCTTGCTTGATGCTGCGACGCACAGCGAAACGGCGTTCGATCTGTTCGGCTACACGCTGGGCCACCAGCGGGGCCGACAGGTTGGGGTTGCCCACTTCCTGCACGTTCAGGGCCACGGTCTTGCCGGGAAACTTGCTTTGCAGGGTTTCACGCAGGCGCTTGATGGTTTCGCCGCCCCGCCCAATCACCACACCGGGCTTGGCCGCATAAACGGTGATGGCGATATTGTCGGCGGCACGCTCGACATCGATACGAGCCAGACCCGCCGGACGAAGTTCTTTCTCGATGATTTGGCGAATCAAGCGATCATCCTGAACGATCTTGGCATACGATTTCTTGCCCGCGTACCAGCGCGACTCAAACTCGCGGGTGATACCCAGGCGCAGGCCTACGGGATTGATTTTGTTACCCATTTTTCTCCCCCACGATGATGGTAATGTGGCTGGTACGCTTCTTGATCATGTTGGCGCTTCCACGGGCACGGGGCAGCATCCGCTTGATGGCTGGCCCTTCGTCCACGTAGGCCGCCTTGACGAAGATCTGATCTTCGATCATGTTCTTGCGGTCATCGTTCATACCGTTGGCAGCAGCCGACTCGAGCACCTTGGCCACAATCTCCGAAGCGCGGTGCGGGGTGTACTTGAGGATGGCACGGGCTTCCTCGAGCTTCTTCCCTCGAATCAGGTCGACGACCACACGCACCTTCTGTGGCGACATGCGGATATACCGGGCGGTGGCCAGGGCATAGGTGTGGGCCGTCTCTGCTTTTAGGGCTTCGCTTTTCTTGCGCAGCGACATCCTGGCGTAGCGTTTCAGGCCCGCCGATCCGGGGTGGTGAACATCACGGAGATCATTGCGAATGTCCTTACGGTCACTCTTTCTCAAACGACGTTTGGCTTCCATGATCCACCCCCTCATTTCTTGGCAGCGGTCTTGGCCTCGCGGCTATGACCCCTGTAGGTGCGGGTAGGCGAGAACTCGCCCAGCTTATGCCCGACCATCTGCTCGGTAATGTAGACCGGCACGTGCTGCTTGCCGTTGTAGACGGCCAGGGTGTGGCCGATCATCTCGGGAACGATGGTGCTGCGACGGCTCCAGGTCTTGATCACCCGCTTTTCGCCTTTGGCGTTCATCGCCTCGACTTTTTCCAGCAGGTGGCTTTCCACAAAAACTCCTTTTTTCAGACTGCGTGGCATAGTTCACCTCTATTTGCGACGAGACACGATGAGCGCGCTCGAGGGCTTCTTCTTCTTGCGGGTCTTCAGACCTTTGGCCTGCTGGCCCCAGGGCGAAACCGGCGGACGGCCACGCGGAGCCCGGCCTTCGCCACCACCGTGCGGGTGGTCTACCGGGTTCATGACTGTACCGCGCACGTGGCCCTTGCGGCCCAGCCAGCGGGTGCGACCGGCCTTACCCAGCACGATGTTTTTGTGATCGCTGTTGGAGACCACCCCAATGGTGGCGTAGCACTCCCCATGCACCTTGCGCAGCTCGCCCGAGGGCAGCCGCAGAATCACGTAATCGCCTTCGCGGCCCTGTACCTGAACGCTGGTACCAGCGCTGCGAGCCATCTTGGCCCCCTTGCCAGGCTCGAGTTCGACCGCATGAATCACCGTACCCACCGGGATAAAGCGCAACGGCAGGGCATTACCGACAGCAATGGGGGCCTCAGGCCCGTTATAGACAGTGCTATCCACACTCAAGGCATCGGGTGCCAGGATGTAGCGCTTCTCCCCGTCGCGGTAGAACAACAGGGCGATGCGGGCGGTACGGTTGGGATCGTACTCGATAGCTGCAACGCGGGCGGGAATACCGACTTTGTCGCGGCGGCGGAAGTCGATAATGCGGTAGAGCTGCTTGTGACCGCCGGAAATGAACCGGCTGGTGGTGCGGCCCTGATTGTTGCGCCCCCCGGTTTTTTTCATCGGGGTGGTGAGGCTCTTCTCCGGGCGCTTTTTAGTCAGGCCGGAAAAGTCCGCTACCGTCATGGTGCGGCGCGATGGGGTATAGGGTCTGAACTTCTTTACAGCCATTTTCTGTTCCTCTCACCTGATACGGACTAACCGAGTCGTCCTGATTCCAAGTGGATTTGGTGCCCCTTCATCCGCCCCTGTTCGTGAGATAGACAGGTTTGGCTCGGTCTCGAGGCAGTTTGGGCGGCAGGTTATGGATAGCGGGTAAAAGCAGACTTTTTTTCTGCGACCCTCTTCCCGACCCACCCCCTTAGGTCAAAGCCCCTTCAAGAGCGGGACCTACCGGTCAGATCAATCCCTCCAGAGCTTCAATCTTCTGTCCAGCAGCCACAGTCACAATAGCCTTTTTGCGATCGGGGCGCTTTCCAGCAAAACGGCCCAGGCGCTTGTTCTTACCCAGGGTGTTCTGGGTATTGACCCGCACCACCTTGACCTTGAAGGCAGCCTCTACGGCATTGGCGATCTCGGTTTTGTTGGCTTCGGGGTGTACCCAGAAAGTATAGGTTCCTTCGGCAAAGCGACCATAGGCTTTTTCCGACAAAACGGGCTGAAGGATCACGTCGTGCGGCGTTTTCATCAGGCCTCACCCCCCTGGCCCACCCTGGCCTGGACACCTTCCCAGGCGCTGGCCTCCATCACCAGGGCTTCCTGGCGCATGATGTCGTAGACGTTGAGTCCCTCGGGAGCCAGCACCCGCACCCTGGGCAGGTTGCGGGCTGCACGGGCTACCTTCTCGTTGCTGGTGACCAGCAGGATGGAGTGGCCCTCGAGGTTGTGGGCTTTGAGCCAGGCCACAAACTCCTTGGTTTTGCCGTTCACTCCCTGAAAGTCTTCCGCCAGGAAGAGCTTGCCTTCCCTGGCACGATCCGCCAGGGCCATCGAGAGGCCCAGCTTGCGAACCTTTTTGGGCAAGGTGTAGCTGTAGTCGCGGGGTTGCGGACCAAAAACCGTACCACCACCCACGAAAATGGGGGCGCCATAATCGCCGTGGCGAGCACGGCCGGTATGCTTTTGCCCGTACATCTTCTTAGTGGTGAAGTTCACCATGCCACGGGTCTTGGTCGCTGCCGTGCCCCGACGACGCGAGGCCAGTTGCCAGCGCACCACCTCGTAGAGCACGTGGCCGTTCACTTTTTCGGGAAGCGCTGCTTCCACGGTTTTGTTACTTCCGAGCACCGGAAGGCTGTACATCACTTACCTCCCTTTCCGGCCTTCAGGGCAGGTATTTTGCTGGTCTGGCGCACCACGACCAGGCTGCCATTGGCCCCCGGTACCGAACCCTTGACCAGAATCAGGTTCTCACCCTCGAGCACATCCACGACCTCGAGGCCCTGAATGGTCACTTTTTCGTTACCCCAGCGCCCGGCCATCTTCTTGCCCTTAAAAACCCGACCCGGTGTCTTGCGGTTACCAATCGAACCACCGTGGCGATGAATCTTGTGGGCACCGTGGGAGTCGTTGCCACCGGCAAAATTCCACTTCTTCATCACCCCGCTGAAGCCGTGGCCTTTGGAGGTGCCGGTCACATCCACCACTTCCCCCGCATTGAAGATGCTCACCGTGACGGTATCGCCCTCGGGGTTGAAGCCCCGTAGCTCCCGCAAAAACTTCACAGGCTCGACCCCGGCCTTGGCAAAATGACCCTTGGCAGGCTTGTTGACCCGCTGGCCCTTCTGACTCTGAAAGCCCAGCTGAACCGCCTCATAGCCGTCTTTGTCGGCGGTTTTGCGCTGAACCACCGGGCAGGGGCCAGCCAGAATCACCGTCACAGGAACAGCCTTATCGCCCTTCCAGACCTGCGTCATTCCGACTTTAGTTCCAAGGATGCCCTTCATTAGCGGCCTCCTACCATCTTGAGCTCAATCTCGACACCCGTGGGCAGGTCGAGGTTGCGCAGTCCCTCAATGGTCTTGGGGGTAGGATCGGTAATGTCAACCAGCCGGTTGTGGGTACGCAGTTCGAAGTGCTCCCGGCTGTCTTTGTGCTTGAAGGGACCTCGCAACACGGTAAAGCGGCGGATGCGGGTCGGTAGCGGCACCGGGCCTGCAACCTGCGCACCGCTGCGGCGGGCCGTTTCCACAATCTTGGCTGCCGAAGCATCCAAGCTCTTGTGGTCGAAGCCCCGAAGTTTGATACGAATCTTTGGCATTCAGGGCCTCCCTTACTCGATAATCTTGGCGACAACCCCAGCGCCGACGGTGCGACCGCCTTCGCGGATGGCGAAACGCAGCCCTTCCTCCATGGCGATGGGC
>FWPV01005485.1_pt1 | contig 25304 bp, 23 predicted proteins | sample 2228371 | NCBI WGS metagenome assembly FWPV01 (sample SAMEA103939776, study PRJEB20133) | metagenome | reverse complement strand
GCCGCCTGGTATTGGCGGGCGGGGTGCCGGGCTAGGCACATCACCGGTGGGGGAGGAGGGAAGGAAACGGGCAGCTTTCGATGCGCTTAATAGAAATAAGAGGAGTCTTGGGCTGAACCTCAGGGTTGAGCAAGGTCGGGAGATATTCTACAAACTTGCCCAGACGGCGGATGTAGTGGTTGAGGGTTTCAGACCAGGGGTAGTAAAGCGTTTAGGAGTTGACTACGAATCAATTAGGGTGGTTAATCCCCGCATTATTTACTGCTCTCTCAGTGGCTATGGGCAGGACGGACCATACAGCAAATTTCCGGGACATGACATAAATTACATATCAATAGCCGGCGCTCTCAATCTAATAGGTGTCCCCGAACTTCCTCCAGTGGTGCCGCTGAATTTGCTGGCTGATTTTGCTGGGGCGTCTTTGCATGGGGTGATCGGCATCCTGGCAGCCCTAGTAGCTAGGGAGAAAACCGGTGCCGGGCAATTTGTGGACGTCTCCTATATGGATGGCACAATGTCCATCATAACATGGTTCATCAGCCAACATTTTTCCAACGGCGCCCTGTTCAAAAAGGGCGAGACCTGGCTGCATGGCGCTTATCCTTATTATGCTGTCTATGAAGCTAAAGATGGCAAATACGTGAGCATCGGCTGTGTTGAACCATGGTTTTGGGAGAACCTATGCCGTGCTCTAGGCAAGGAAGAGTATATACCATATTGCATTTCGCCGGAACATTTTCTCCACAAACCTGAGGGGGGTAAATGGGAGGAGATTTCAGCTTATCTAAAGCAGACATTCCTGACCAAGACAAGGGATGAGTGGTTTGATTTTCTATCGGAAAGAGATGTGCCAGTAGGCAAAGTGTATACGCTTGATGAGGTTTTCGGAGACCCGCAAGTCCTCCATCGGGAGATGGTTGTGGAGATATCACATCCTGCCATTGGTAAAGTAAAACAGCCAGGCGTTGCTATAAAGCTGTCTGAGACACCAGGAAAAATAAGAAGACTGGCGCCGATCTTTGGTGAACACACGGAGGAGGTATTGACAGAGTTGGGCTATACTAAATCACAAATTGTTGAGTTGCGTCAACTTAGCGCTATAGGTTAAAATTGTAGCTAAAGGAGGGTTTAGATTATGCCGGCTAAGGCGTTTGTGCTTATTGAAACGGAAGTGGGTAAAACTAAAGATGTTGTTTTGGCTCTTCAAAGCCAGAAGGTTAAGGAGATAAAGTCGGTTGACCTGGTAACCGGTCCCTACGATGTCATTGCTGTTGTCGAGCATGACGATTTCAATGCCGTTGGCAGTTTGGTGACCGAGAAGATTCACCCTATACCCGGGATAAAGAGAACGGTCACTTGCCTATCAATCCGTGTACCCAAGTAACAGTTTAGGCTCATGGAATGTATTTTTTGCCGCATTGTTGCTGGAGAGATACCTGCTGATGTCGTTTACCAGGACAAGGAACTGTTAGCTTTTAGAGATATTCATCCTCAAGCTCCGACACATCTTCTTATCATACCCAAGTCTCATATTACATCGTTAACACAGCTCACCGTCAAAGAACAAGGGCTAATGGGGCGTATTATACTTTTAGCCAAAGACCTAGCGGAGAAAGAGGGTATTTCGGAAACAGGTTTTCGCCTCTCAGTTAGCTGTGGTGCTGACGGTGGACAAGTGGTGCCGCATGTCCATTTTCACCTTATAGGGGGACGAAAGTTGGATGACCAGTTAGGTTAGATGCCCAGATTGCTGCCGACAATGGAATCCAACATTAGCATCACCTCCTCTATCGCTTCATCCGGAGTAGAGGCACCTGCAGTAACACCAATATGCCGTTTTCCTGAAAGCCAGTCGCTTCTTATCTCAGAAGCTGTCTCTATCAGATGAGTTTCTACTATAGGTGAACATATTTCAGAGAGACGTTGGGTATTGGCGCTGTTGCGCCCACCGACCACTATGATGAGGTCACTTCTACTGGCTAATTCCAGAGCAGCCGCCTGCCGTTTCTGAGTTTCCTCACAGAGAGTGTTGACAACACGTAATTCTCGAACGCGAGGGAGGGAACAGTCAGTCACCTTATGGATGAACTCGGCAAACTTGGAACGGCTCTGTGTAGTCTGGGAGATGATGCCCAGTCTAGGAGGCAGATCCAGAGTGGCTATTTCCTCGCCTTCCATGGTGGCTATTGCATTCTTTCCTGCCCAACCCAGCAAGCTCCTGACCTCAGGATGGTTAGTTTCTCCAAAGATAATAACGGTGAAGCCAGCATCAGCCAGTTTTCTGGCTGTTTTCTGGGCGTTGCGAACCGTGGGGCAGGTGGTATCGATTACGGGGAGTTTTTGAGCCTGAATCCGAGATAATAATTGTGGTGAGATGCCATGGGAGGTGATAGCAACAATCTCATCTTTAATTTGGTCGAGTTCGTCGATAGTCCTGATGCCAGCATTGGCTAGTCTGGCAACTACCAGCGTGTTGTGGACTACGGGTCCAAGGGTGACTATTCTTCTATGCTCTTCAGCTGCCTTCTCGATGATTTTGATGGCTCGTCTGACCCCAAAACAAAAGCCAAGCTCACGAGCCTTTTCAACCTCTACCTTGGTCATGCGCCCGGATTCTAGCAAGAGGACTCAATTGCTGCATATCTGCCCCGGTATTCCGGCGGAAGGACGCCAGCAACGTGTCCCATTATGTACTCGGTCAGTTCCTTCAGCTTTTCCTCGGTTGGCTCGCCCTGGACTGGAGGGAGCGTGAAAGGTTTGCCGAAGGTGATAATGACCTCCGGGCGTTTCAGCCAGCCGATTCCCCTCAACTTCTCCGTTCCACGTATGGAAACTGGGATAAGAGGAGCGCCGCTACGTAAGGCTATAAGAGCACAGCCATGGTAAGCTTCTTTCAATTTGCCTGACTTGCTACGTGTGCCTTCAGGATATATTCCGAAGATGAGACCTTTCGCCAGCACATCTTCTGCATATTTCATTGCCAGTTGTCTTTCTTCGTGGGCCCCTTGGCGGCGCACAGGATAGGCTTCAGCGATGTCCATTAATATGCGGAAGATAGGGATAGGCCAGTAATAGAACAGCTCCTCTTTAGCCATAATGATGATATCACGGGGCAGCATACTTATTATGTGCAGCGGTGGGTCTACCAAATGGAGATGATTGAAGACGGCAATAATGGGACCGCTCGATGGCAAATTTTCTCTCCCCCGTACTTCAAAGCGGATTACGCTCCTAAGCGCCCACTCGACTATCGGTCGAGCAACCTTAAAAGATATTTTAGTAGTTGGTCTTCTCAATCTTCGCCTAACTATCCCGTACCTGATTGGAAACTCGTAGACAGCATCGTGAGATATCTTTCGTTTTGCGTCACTAAAATATCTGCGGCTTTTGAACCATTCAGCTATCATAACACCCTCCTTCCCTGGCTATATCCTAACATTTTAAGCCGTCATGTCAAGCTCTCATAGTAACACCATGCTTAGCCTATGGCAGAGCATCCATGAGACTTTGGCTCCCCGCCAGCGCGACACTTTTTATCTGCACTGTATGAAAAAAGATTGTCGCTAAGCGCTTTCCAACGAGGTCTTTGCCTCACAGAATCAAGTTCTGCAAGCCACCCACAATTGATGCTGCCACTAGCATTATTCCGGTGGCTTTGAGCATATCTCTGATGCCTAGTTCCCGAGCCAGTATAACAAAGGTGGCCATGCAAGGGAAAAACATGGCAAGAACGGTGCTGCTGACCACCAATTGCTTGGCAGTTAATCCCAGCGGGGCGAGCATGCCCACAGCTATGTCTTTTCGCAGGAATCCCACAGCTAATGGCACCACAGCCTCTTTGGGCAGCCCTAACACTGTGCTCAGCAACGGAGCGGCGATGTTAGCTATGGAATCAAAAAGCCCCAGCATGTATAGGATATTCACCACCAGTACAGCCCCGATTACTATCGGCAGGGCATCTTTGATGAAGCTGGAGACGCGCAGGAATAGTTTCTCAGCGATGACTCGCCATGGCGGGACGCGATAGGGCGGGATCTCAATTATCAGCTCCGGACTGGATCCTCTCACGGTGTAATTGAGGATGAGAACAATAACAACCCAGGATATGAACAGGATCCCATACACTATCGCCGCGTATTGCATACCCTGCTGGCCCACCAGTCCAATTATCATAGCTTGCAGCGCCGCACAGGGAACACCTATAGAGATCAAGGTAGCAGCAATAAATCTTTCTCTCCGGCTCTCCAGAACACGGGTCGCCATAACCGCTGGGACATTGCATCCCAGACCGAGGACGGTAGGGATAATAGCATAGCCATGTAGCCCCAACCTGTGCATAAATGTGTCCATTAGCACTGCCATGCGAGGCAAGTAGCCGACATCCTCGAGTATTCCGAGCATGCAATAGAATGAGACTATGTATGGCATAACCACGCCGAACACGATATAAATCCCCGTGCTGAGCAGACCCATTGATTGGAAGTAGTCGATCTGCCCATCAATCAGTTTGCCAACCAAAATCTCGTGCCAGAAGCCCCCTTCTCCTAGAGCCAGGCTCAGCTTCATCAGCAGGGGAGAACACAACCTGTTGAACAGAGGGTCGGTTATATAGGTGATTATGCCTTCACCGATAAGGCGGATTACCCAGAAAGTGACCGTGAGAACCAGTAGTGCAATGACAACTCCGCCCGCAGGATGGGCACTGATATCTTCCAGGACGTCACGCCAAGTATGGTGACGATGGCTCAGGGATTGCACCTGGTTCACGATAACGCCTATTTTTGCCCACCTTTCGTCACTGCTGGTATTTGTAGTCTGGCACGCTGTTGCTTGCGAAAGACGGCTGACTAACTCTCTCACCCCGTGCCCAGTTGTTCCCACTGTTGGGATGACCGGTACGCCTAGAAGCTCTTGTAGTTTGGCTACATCAATGTTAATGCCACGGTGGTGAGCATCATCCCACATATTTAGAGCGATGAGCATTGGTATCTGTCTCTCTTGCAGTTGCAAGGTAAGATGAAGATTTCTCTCAAGATTGGTTGCGTCAACAACATCGATGACCAAGTCCGCCCCTTTCAGCATTTCCGCCGCTACCTCCTCCGCCTTGCTAATTGGTTCGAGTGTATAGGTACCAGGAACATCAATGACCTCAGCTTGGGTCTCACCCAACTTCAGGTAACCTTTGGTGAATTCCACCGTGGTGCCGGGATAATTGGAGACGATGGTACGCGTGCCGGTAAGTCTGGAGAAGAGAGCACTCTTGCCTACATTGGGATTGCCCATGAGTAGAATTTTCATTGCTGACTCATGAAGATGCTTGAGCGGGGATATCAACTTCAACCAGTATTTTGGTGGCCATGCCAAAGCCAACAGCTACCTGCGTATGGTCTGTCCTGAATGTGACCGGCCCGCGGAATAGCATGGAGCTTATTTTTCTCACCCTTTTGCCCGGTCTAACCCCTAGGGCTTCGAGACGTTGCGTCAAGCCACGTCCACCCAGGATTCGAATGACCGTGCCAGTCTGACCAGACTCCATCTCCGCCAGAGTTAGATGTGCTTTTTGAGACATGAGCTTACTCAAACCTCTAGTTCGTCACCTGGACAGTTTTCTTGCGGCAAGTCGAGCATAGGCCTGTCATGCGGACTTCAACCCGGCTGACATCGAAATCATAGCGCTTGCCAATCTCATCTCTGCACCATTGACTCATAGGACAGGTAAATTCTATGACTTTACCGCAGTTCAGGCAGGATAGATGCTGATGTTCACTCTCAGATCTCACCTCATAGTGGTGGTGTTGCTCATCGAAATGATGCACTTCAATCAATCCCAGCTTCTTGAAAAGCTGCAGGTTACGGTAGACGGTGGATAGGCTAATCCGGTAGTTCTGCTTCCGTGCTTGCTGGTACAGTTCATCGGCATCCGGGTGCCCACCGCTTTGATGAAGCAGTTGAAGGAGTAGCGTACGCTGAGCAGTTACCCGCTGGCTCGAATCGTTCAGTATTTTTCTGGTGTCATCTCCAATACCCATTTTTGCCTCAATCTTTATGTTATGCTAATGAGAATTATTTGCATTAAATTATAACAAACGCACGATATAGACGTCAAATACGTTGAAGCGGATCAAGAATCGAAGCGCGTGATAATAATGACCAAATTTGGACTGCACCCTATCATCGCACAGATAGGGTTAGGAGAGTCGGCTGGGGTGCCCTGTTGTAATTGAGCAGCACCTCCTCATGCTTTAGTGCTTTGAAAAAGCTTACTGAACCCACCATTTGCGCTAATCGTAAGAGAGGCGGCTAGATGAGCATCCTTCCAATCAGCTAGCGCCTCTTCCCAATGTCCTAGCTGTTATTTCAGTTTCGCGTAGCCGAACTTCCTTTGCAACTTCTGCGAAAAAGAATTTGGCGTCGAGGGCGCCTTCGGGAGCCAAAACGCCACTCTTTTCCACTTTACCGTTCAGAAGCATCAATGCTGCCATTGCTGCCGGTGTAGCTGTGCCGCGGCTTACGGAATCGGCTACCAGGTCATAAATATATTGTGCCTCCATTCCTTCCCTTTTGCCGATGACCTCGACTTTGAAGGCACCAGCACAGCTCTGGTATTTTTCTAGCGCTTCTTTAAGGATTTTCCCGAAGAATTCTGGCGCAAAGCGGGGCATAGCGCGGACAATTCTAGAAGACAATTCCCTGAAAGGCATAGACACTCCCTCAGCTACGATGAAGGACTCAGGACTGCCAAACCCGGTATCGACCAGAGTCTTGTATAGAGCCATTATACTGGGCGGGAAGAGCGCTCCCTTGATACTAACGTTTTTAACGTTCGCAATGTAGCGGGGCAGGGTCACTGGCTCAGGGTGACCAGTATAGTAGACCTCAAGTTTACCGACCGGAGGTAGAAACTCAACGACCTCAGGTTGTGAAAGACCTTTAACGTTGACCCAATCTCCGTCCTTAAATATGGGGATGTCTCCTGAAATGATGTGGAACCAGTGGCTGAGCGCTGCCGGTCCGGTTGGGTCTATGGCACTTTCCGCCCAAAATATGCGGATCTCGTCTACCTGGTGCAGCTTGTCGGCGCCGTATTTAGCTATGATGTTGGTTACCCCCGGGCTAGCTCCCATGCCTATTATTGCGGTAATGCCAGCCCTTCTCGCCTCTTCATCAAGGGAAAGAGATTCAAGCGTCGCATCGAAGTCGTCATCTATATCTACGAAGTTTGTCCCAGCGGCTATACTGGCTTTGACTAGTTTGCTGCCGAACTTATAAAACGGTCCAACTGCACTGATTGCTACATCCGAAGTCTTCATCAATTTCACCAGACCATTGAAATCGTTGACATCAATTGTAGAGACATCAATTCTATCACCCAATTCAGCTACCAATCTATTGAGCGCTTTCGCGCTGGCATCGGCAACTGTTATTTTAGCATCGCTACGCTTAGCTAACTGACGTACCACTTCAGAGCCCATGGTGCCAGCTCCGCCCAAGACGAGTAGGTGCTTCATGCCACTATTTGCCTCCTTTACATCATTCTCTAGACATTCTAATCTTTTATTCGCACGAGAACAACAGAATTTTTAAACTTCAGTCCTCGCTAGCTTTATACTATACTAACCTCTTGCACAGTTGCCTGCGAGTGGGAAGAAGTAAATATTGCCAATGGAGGGATATCATGAGACGGTACTTAACATTCATTTTGCTTGCCTGTGGCTTCATAGCGCTCTCGGTCATAATATACTTGATCCACTATGCTATCTTTCATGACGCACACCACATCTTCATCTATATGGTCGGTGACCTAGCCTTTCTGCCTCTAGAAGTATTCCTGGTAGTTGTTGTAATCGAGCGTCTGCTGACTCGTCGTGAGAAGCAGGTCATGATGCAAAAGCTAAACATGGTGGTGGGTGCTTTTTTCAGTGAAGTCGGCAACAAGTTGCTAGCCATGCTACCCGTTTACTTCGATAAGGACGAAGATATCAGCCGTCATCTTGCTATCGCCGCCAGCTGGACTCATAGTGATTTCAAAAAGGCAATAGCCCTTATCAATACTCTGGATGCTCAGCCAGATATGGCTAAGGTTGACTTGGAATACCTGAAGCAACTTCTCGTTCAGAAACGCCAATTTCTATTGGCATTGTTAGAGAACCCCAACCTGCTGGAGCATGAGCAGTTTACTGATTTGCTCTGGGCAACCTTCCATCTCACCGAGGAACTCGAGAGCAGACCTTCATTAAGAGACCTCCCCGATACCGACCTGAAACATATTGCCACCGATATTCAACGACTATACCGACATTTGGCTGTCCAATGGCTATCTTACGTGGAACATCTTAAAGCAAACTACCCGTTTCTCTTTTCGCTGGTAGCTCGAATGCATCCGTTTCAAGAGTATCCCTCAGCCATTGTCACATAGAAACAGAAGGGGTCTTTGTCTTAAATTAGCTGTTGCTTCTGCTCCAACCCCAAAAGCCGTGCGGCATTGAGTCCCAGCCATTTTTGCTTGACCATGTCTTTTAGCGGTAGGGCTCTTATTTCGTCGATGCAGCGCTTTGGTGGCAGCATGTTGTCAGTGGCAAATAGGACTCTGTCCTGGAGAAGGGAGTTACCGTACACCATCAGTGGCTCCCAGCCGGTACCCGGTGTTCCGATATATTTCGGCGAAACAGCGCCGATTTCTATGTAAACGTTCGGATGCCTCCATGCCACAGCTACCATTTCGGCGACCCAAGGCCAACCACCATGGTTGGCTACAATGGTCAAGTCAGGGAAGTCGCAGGCTACCTCATCAATATATATCGGCCTGCTGTAGTCTATAGTACGGTCTATACTGAAGTTGATCGATGCGTGGATGGTTACAGGAATCCCCAATTCCTGGCATTTAGCATAGAGCGGGTAGAACCTCTTATCGTTGGCTCTGAGTCTGCAGGCGAAACCTTGTATATTAACGCCCTTAAAGCCCCTTTCCTTAACCTCTTTCTCAACGACTTTAGCCATATCATCGTCTTCTAGTGGGTTCACACAAAGGTAGCCAGCAACGAACCGGCCCGGATGTGCCTGGACTATCCTGTAGACAGCGTCATTTTGCCTGCGGTAGTCACCTATTCCCCACTCCGCCTGCATGACGGCTGCATCAACGCCAGCCTCGTCCATTAGTCGGATAAGGTCACCTGTACCCACCTGAAATGCATTGGCAACATCAGCGTATGTTCCCAGATAACCTCTCAGGTAGCTTGTTGGCAGAATCCTTTGTCCTTCCTCGAAGCTCATCCATTCTTTCATCGGTGGAGTCATGCGGAAATCTATTATCACCTTTGGTCTCCTTACCTCCTCTCTTTGGTCTTGTCAAGGGCGGCTTTTGCTCTTTCAGCTGCTTCCAATGTGGAAAACACGACCGCCGCATCCCTAGCTTCTAGCTCCAGAGTCTGTTCGAAATCCTGGTATACGCCCTGGTTCAAAGCTCTTTTAGAGAGATATATTGCTAGGGCTGAATTTTTGGCGATCTTCTTAGCCATGTCCATGGCTGCGTCGTCCAGTTTCTCCAAAGGCACCACCTTATTTACCAGTCCCCACTGCTCTGCTTGTCTAGCATCAATCATCTCATTGGTAAAAACCAGCTCCTTAGCCCTACCTAATCCGACAAGGAGTGGCAACAGCTTGGTGCCAGCGTTTGTTACTGTGCCGCCGACATTTGTTTCAGGGAACCCGAACTTAGTCCCCTCGGCAGCTATCCTTATATCGCAGTCCATGGCCCATTCACATCCGGCACCCAGCGCGTAGCCGTGTACAGCAGCGATTATAGGCTTTCCCATCTTCAGCATGGTCCTGGTAATGTCCTGCAACGTCTCTATATACCTCAGTCCTTCGTCAATCGTTACCGTTTTGCTTTCCGATAGGTCGTCTCCCGAGCTGAAAGCTCTGCCTTCTCCCTTGATGATGATTGCCTTAACGTCGGGATCCGCCTGAACCTCATTCAATGCGTGAAGAAAATCGCGGGTTAGTTGCCTGTTTATTGCATTGAGCACTTTAGGTCTGTTGAATCGAATTATTGCGATGTCCTGTTTCTTTTCATAGATAACGGTCTCCAGTTGCATGATTCTTCCTCCAGCTCAAGTTGTCTTCTTGTTCATCTGCACTTCCACACTGGCGGTCTCTTCTCGAAGAAAGCTGTGATGCCCTCTTTAGTATCCTCACTCTTGAGTATTGGACCAGCAAGAGATTTAAACAGGCAAAGGCTGTCATCGAGGGACATCGTTCGTGCCCGCCTATTCAGCTCCTTGCAAGCCCAAAGAGCCAGCGGACCGTTGCCGCAAATCTTCTGTGCCAGCATCTCTGCCGTCGGCATAAGTTCCTCAGGTGTTACAACACGGCTCACCAAGCCTACTCTATAAGCTTCCTGGGCGCTGATGCGGTCGCCTGTCATCAGTATCTCCATGGCGATGGTTGACGGAATGAGACGTGAGAGCATCAAAGAGGCATAGCAATCGACGGTGTTCAGCTTCTGGTCGGGTGTGCCGAAAGATGCCTTCTCCGAGGCGATTCTGATATCACAGGCAAGAGCCAGTGTAAACCCACCACCCAGGCAGTAACCATTGACAGCGGCAATCAAAGGCTTTTTCACTGAGGTCAACTGCCACACGTAATCAGCCTCCCATTCCTCCGGTGCTTCAAGATGCTCTGTGTCTGCCAGGTCAGCACCGGCACAGAAGGACCGCTCGCCGGTGCCAGTGATGATACCCACAAATATATCGGGGTCCTTATCCATATCATGCAATGTGTTGATAAGCACTCTGCTTAACTCACGGCTCATGGTATTCAGAGGTGGTCGGTTGAGCGTAATGTAACCGACTTTATTCTTTTTCTCATATAGTAAAACAGACATATTTCACCTCTCATTTCGCTATACCTTCCGCCTAAGACATCGTCTTATTAAACCGGCGAGGTAATTCCTCGCTGGCTACCCCCAACATTTTTACTTGACTTCCAACTCTTCCAGTGTGGCTCCGGTAATTATTCCGAGCTGTTTATCCAAGTCTACTCCTCTCCCCCGCAGGTAGGCTTTTCTGGCAAACCAGTAAATCAATCCTACGGCAATAATCCCGACGAAGATCAGACCCAATTTCCAATCAATCACAAGTCCAAACAAGAAGATTAGACCAAATAGTACCAGGCAGCCAATCCAAGTAAACCAGCGCCAGAATGGGGAAAACTTGAAGATTGCCTTATTTAATACATCAGGTGCCCGTTTGGGCATTAGCCAAGTTGCAGTGGCTCCCAAAATCTGGACAACCATCAAGGCGAGGACGTTTACTGTGGCATACTTATCCAGTGTAGCCGCAAATGAAACTCCGATCAGAGAAAGAACTGTGGTTGTCAGTAAAGACACGTCCGGAGTAGAAAACCTTCGATTGATGTGACTGAAAACGGTTGGTATCATACCGTCTCTACCCCAGGCGGTGAGGTCACGTGCCGCAATTAGAATTAACGCATTTATCGTAGTCAGCATGGCCATAATGCCACCCAGCGCGATGAACATCACCGCACCTGATGGCAGAAATCGGGATGCCGCCTCAAGGATGGCAGGCTCTCCTATTTTGCCGGCTTCGCTCCATAGCATAGTTGCCACCAGAGCAAAAGGCTGGAGTATATACAGGGTTAAAACGATGAAGAAGGAGATGACTAGGGCACGCGGGATATTTCGCCTCGGGTCTATTATCTCACCGCCCACCTCGGCTAGACCCAGAAAGCCGGTCCACAGGAAGGTGACAATGACACATACAGTTACGAAACCCTCCATGCCTTTGGGGAATAGTGGTGTCAGGAACTCTGGATTTGCCTTCATTGCTCCGCCAATACCAAAAAGGAGTATTGCCAAGACAAAAATCGCCATCATCACTAGCTGTGACCATCCAACCAGCCTTATGCCGAGGTAGTTGATCAAGCCGAATATAAGTACTATTGCGATTGCCCATACCAAGAGTGGCACACCCGGGACATAATGACCAATATAGGCAGCAAAACCCCAAGCTACTATACAGTTGGTACCAACGATAGCTACGGCACCACACAGTGAACCGATCCATCCAGCCAGTGGAGAAATCCACCTAGTTGTGGTCACATAGTGAGCTCCTGTAACCGGGACGGCGCTACCTAGCTGGACCACATAAAGAATGCAGAATATGGCTGGTATTGCCGATACCACAGCAGCTATCCAGAGGCTGGGGCCAGTCATCCCAGCAAGAGTCGGGATCAGCACGAAGAGGGAAGGACCAACCACCAGTCCCGTTATGGTAGCGATGGCACCGGTTAACGACAAATTTCTTTCCAACTTTTGAGCCAATTTTCACCTCCAACTTGTTTAGACTTTTGTAGTATCTGTACCTGGTTATCTCAAATAATCACCTTCTCCTCCTTCAGCTTTGATATTCTTTCCCAGTCATACCCCAATTCCAGCAGTATTTCCTCCGTATGTTGACCGTGCTCCGGTGCTGGAGTCTTGGGGCGAATGGGAGTTTCACTAAATTGGAAAGGAGGACGCAGCAGCCTGAATCTATTACCTGAAGGATGGTCGACTTCTATCAAGAACTCGTTCTCAGATACTTGAGGGTCGGCAATGACCTCGATCACCTTCGTTTCCGGTTCCCATATTAGCCCCAGTTTCTCAAATCGCTCCGCCCACTCATCCCTCGTCTTTGTGGCAAATATCTCATCGAGCATGGAAATAATCAACTCGCTATTTTGGCAGCGCTTTACATGCGAATCGAACCTAGGATCTTTCTCCAAGTCTTCCCTTTCAATCGCTTTGCACACGTTGGACCAGAATCGGTCTGTCTCGAGCATCACAAATTGAAACCACTTCCCATCTTTTGCCTTATATGTGTTATAAAGCGGATTGCCAACATGCTTTCTTGCGAACTTCCCCACATCCAAGCCGAGGAGGGCAATACCCTGGACATCGAAACCAGCTACCCACATGCCGCTTGCCATGAGGCATATGTCTACTTTCTGTCCGATTCCGAATCGCTCTCTGGCTAGCAGGGCAGTGATGATAGCACCCGCCATGTAGGTACCGGTAGTGATGTCTCCCATAGCACCCCGTAGTGGTACTGGCGGTGAGTCAGGCTCGCCAAGAGTGGACATTATACCTGAGCGTATCCAGAACGCTGTTTCATCAAAGGCATGTCTGTCCTTATGGGGTCCTTTGAGGCCGAAACCGGTAGCCTGCGCATAGATAATCCTAGGATTAAGCTCAGCTATAGTCTTATAGTCATAACCAAGCCTTTCGACCACAGAGGCACGGTAGTTGGTAATGAATACATCGGACTTTCTTGCCAAGTCAAAGATGATTTCCTTGCCTGCTTTTCTTGTCAGGTCAAGTGCCATGCCCCGCTTCCCGCGATTGCATAGCTCCCAGAATGGGTCTATGGCGCCTGTGGCTGAGATCAACCCTGAAGACAGCACGCCACGCAACGGGTCGCCAGTTACCGGGTCTTCTATTTTGATAACATCGGCACCAAGTTCACCGAGAATACGGGCACATATGGGGCCAAGCACCCAGAAGCCGAGCTCCAGAACTTTTATTCCTTCCAAAGGTAAAGCCATTTTCTTTTTCCTCCCTTCCTAGAAACAGAATTAGACCAGCCTCAATTGCCTGCCATCACCCTTTAGTTGTGAGATCGTAAACGGGTGTTCCCTGGCTATTTCCCGTTTCGACGCAAATGTCCATAACTCCCCCTGCTATGGATGAAGCCCTGTTTCTCAGGATGGCTTCAACCGAGCACTAAGATTACATCAGTTGCACGATTCATTCTACTGGGGGGACTGCCCTTGAGTCAATGCTCTTGTTTACATAATGTCGGAGTATTCTGCGGTTTTTTTCTGAGCCACGGGTGGCAGCAACAAAACATCGAGTGGTTGCTTTCCACACAATCTAAAATACAGCCGGGTGAGTTGAAGCTCGGGCGAAGCCTTTACCCTTGACTGCCCGAGGGCGAAGGATACAATCTCTGCTCAGGTCAAAACAATCTCGTCATTTCTCAGTGCTATCACCACCTTCCTGCCTGGATGACCGTTCTCCGATTCTCAACATGCTTTCCAGTCCGCTATTCGTGCTCAGGCACTGTTTACCTACACTGTTTACCTATTCGTTTCGTCCGCCGGTGCTGACGAACCTTTCAACGTACTGTGTTTACAGAGGTCTTAACGTCATGCACCGCTTATCCCTTTGGAAATTGCGTTCTAATTCCTACCGGTTAACGTCACCCCTCTTAATCTGACTTCCGATGCAACAGACTGGCTCATCTTACTCTACCACCCCGATGACATACGGCTCTCTACTCAGCAAAAGCCTGCGAAGACGCATTGCCAGCTTTCGGGCTACGGCCACAATTGCCTTCTTTTTGCTGCCGCAACTCCTCAATACCCGCCTGAATTTCTCCAGCAGCACCGGGTCGAATCGAATAGCCACCCACGAACACTCCACCAGCCACGACCTTGGCCCACGATTCCCCTGCTTGGTAATATGTCCCTGGCGTTCCTGTTCACCACTGGAGTAATCGCTGGGCACCAGTCCCAAAAAGCTGGCGAACTCTTCCTTTCGCCTGAACCGGCTCACGTCTCCCCATTCCAGCACCAGCCGAATTGCAGTCAGCATGCCGATACCAGGGACACTCTTCAACAAATCCACTCTCTCCTTATACCGCTCCCTCCCGGCAAGCCTCCTCAACTGCTGTAAGAGTTCCTTCCTTAGCTGGCGCAGCTGCTCCAGCTCCCGGAACATCACCTCAAAAGAAAGCCGCAGGGAATCGCTCATCTCCATCTCGGCAAGCTGTTGCCTTACCCAGTCATACGTCGCCTGACCCCATCGCCCTGCAGGTAAGCCATTGCCGAGACCGTGAAACTCCAGCATCCTCCGAATACGGTTACGCACCCGTTTGATGTCCGCTTGCACCTGTCCGTATGTCCTGGATATCTGCCGGTCCTCTCGCAGCTCCTTGTCCGGAACAAAACAGATGTGATAGTCCCGGTTCTCAAGATTCTTGGCCAGCCGGCGACAGTCGGTCCGGTCATTCTTCTTTCGCTGGCATTTTTCCTCGGTCACCGTATGCGGTGGGGTTACAACACATTCCCACCCATCCGCTACCAATTGATCATGCAACTCAAAGCCCCTGAAGCCTGCCTCGTACATGACCTCAATCTGACACTCGGGAAACCTGTTATTGAAATAGTTGCGCAGCACTTCACATCGAGCTGGCATGCTCGTTTCATGAACGACCATACCCCCGCTCCGAGCGCACAACTTCCAGGTCTTCTTGGAATCCTCCAGTCCCACGAAGACCCTCTCGTTCCTCAGAATGTAGTCGACCTGTGTTTTCTTCACCGAAAGTTACCCTCCTTTTTTATCAGGAAGATAGCCTTTCCCAATCTTAGTTTCAAGCTCCCAGCCCTAGCATAGCAAACCTTTTGTTTAAATTTTTGCTTCGGGGTTCTTACCACCATAAATTTTTCTAACAACTTTTCCCACACAATCTAAAATACAGCCGCCTTACGGTCTCTTCGGTTTGGTGAGAATAGAGAGGATTTAAGATGAGTTTACCCTGTGGCACATTCAATACCAGATATGAGCAAACCTTTGCTGTCCTACGTACCAGAACCCACTGGGCAATGATGGTGGCATTGTTTGTCGCTCTCGCCATATTGCCGCATATTTTGAGCTCATCCATTCTAACTGTTGTCAATATCATGCTGATCGTGATGGTTGCTGTGCTCGGTCTCAACATAGTAACGGGTTACTGCGGGCAAATAAATTTCGGGCAGGCTGCCTTCATGGCAGTAGGAGCCTACACTTCCGGGCTGCTTATGAACCGCTTTGGACTCTCCTTCTGGCTTTGTTTGCCTGTAGCTGGTGTTATGGCAACACTTGTTGGAATGATATTCGGCATGCCTTCAGTACGGGTGAAGGGGCTTTATCTGGCTCTGGTGACGCTGGCAGCCCAGTTCATCATCATTTATGTCATTGAGAATCCCCTACAGTCCTTGACCGGGGGACAGTGGGCTCTACGTACCTCAGCGCCAAAATTGTGGGGCATAACCTTTGATACCCAGGTAGAGCTATTTTACCTTATTGCTGGCGTAACAGCGCTGATGACGTTTTTTGCCAAAAATCTGGCTCGAACCAGGGTGGGTAGGAACTTCGTTGCGGTTAGAGACAATGACATAGCAGCTGAGGTCATGGGAATAAACATTTTTCGCACTAAAGTTCTCGCCTTCGCTATTTGTTCTTTCTATGCCGGCGTGGCTGGTTCACTATGGGCGCATTATCAAAGAGCGTTCACCACGACTGACTTTAACTTCATGCAGTCCATATGGTTTGTGGGTATGATGATAGTTGGCGGCATGGGTACCACGCTTGGACCTATATTGGGTACCATGTTTATCACCCTCTTGGACCAGTTCGTGCTCAGGTTTATGCCCACGATGACGAGATTCCTCCCGGGATTTACAGCGGGACAGGTTTCTTCAATAGCCATGTTTGTCTTCGCTTTGGTCATAGTTGTATTCCTTGTCTGGGAGCCGAGAGGTCTAGCTCACAGGTGGCAAATTTTTAAGACTTCATACCGTTTATGGCCATTCGCATACTAGGTTTTCAAGGGAGGTGATGCGCATAGTAAAAGCTGAAATGTCTGCACGACAAAAAACTGGTCATAATATCAATAGCAACAAAGGAGGGTAAGACGTGATAAAGAGAACGAGCATTATCTTTAGTGTTGTAATCAGTCTTCTATTGCTAGCACTCCCTGTGCTCAGCGGCTGTGCACCGAAGGAGGCTCCCCCACCGACGCCAGGGAAAGTTGTCAAACCGGCAAATGTTGGTATTGCGGCTTTTGTCGACATGACGGGTCCCGTCCGTGCCATGTCATATCCAGGTCATGTGGGTTTTATAACCTACTGGCGGTGGCTCAATGAGACCAAAGGAGGCATTGACGGTGTGCCGATAAATTATATAGAGATTGATACCGCCTACGATATAAAGAAGATGCGCGCCGGTTACGAGCAGTATAAGAGCCAGGTGGTGACCATGGAAGCGCAGGGACAGAGTCCCTTCTTTGACAGCCTGTATGAAAACTTCAAAACGGACAAGATGCCCGTTTATGCCAGCATTGGCGGTTCTGATGCCTTTCTCTATCCACCTACGGGTTGGATTTATGGCGGCATCAATACCACTGACCTTTTCGGAGGCTATGCGGAGTGGGTTATGAAGAACTGGAAGGAGTCCAGAAAGCCTAGGGTAGCCCTGTTGCTGGGCGATTATCCCGGCGGTAGATTCCCCCTGTTCTGCCCTCCATATCTAGAAAGCCTAGGAATGGAGGTTGTAGCCATTGAGCTTGTTCCCGTCAGAGGTTTGACCAGTGCTATGGACCAGTTGCTCAGGATCACCAAGGCGAAGCCGGACTTTGTTTTTACCACGATAATTGTCTCACAGTTAATAATCGTCCTTGACGAGTTGCGGGGGATGGGAATAAAGCTTGGACCCAAGGCAAAAGGCGGGGATTTAGAGCTATTCTATTCATATGGCTTTGATAAGGATATGATGGCGGCGATGCGCCCTGAGAACTGGGACGGCATCATAGTGGCTCAGGTTTCTGGATGCGATTTCCGATACTATGGCAAGCCCGGTTACGAGTTCTACACGCTAATGACCGATAAGTATATGGAGTATTACAATGTGCCCAAGGATCGACTGGCGCCAAGCATTGCCGGGTTCGCTATGGCGGTGATTATGGCAGAAGCCATAAAGAAAGCGGCAGAGAAGGTAGGCTGGGACAAGCTGACAAGCGAAGCAGTTGGACTGTATGGCTACCCCGAGATCAAGAACTTAAAGACCGGCTTATGTCCTCCGATAACCCTTAGCAAGGAGGACCCGCGGGGCGAGTTTGGCTATCTGTTCCGGCTGTTCAAAGACGGGTCAACTGAACCTTTGATGGAATTTAGCACGCTGCCGTGGGTCTTTAAATGGCTCGATGAGCACGGCAAACCTTACAAGTAATGGCAGACCGGCACAGGTGAGAAGTGCTGAAGCTGAGCAACGTTGAAGTTACCTATGTCAGTGTCATTTTGGTCCTAAGGGGGATTTCCCTAGAGGTCGCTGATGGCGCTATTGTCGCACTGCTTGGTGCCAACGGTGCTGGCAAGAGCACTACTCTGAAAGCCATATCTGGTCTACTGGGTACTGAAGAGGGCGAAGTAACTAGGGGTAGCATCGAATTTGATGGACATAGAATAGATAAGTTGAACCCGGAGCAGACTGCTAAGCTGGGGATTATCCAGGTTGTTGAGGGGCGCCAGGTGCTCGAACACCTCACCGTCGAGGAAAATCTGCGAGTAGGGGGAAGCGTTTACAAGAGGGGGAGTAACATAAGACGAGACCTCGACATGGTGTACAGTTATTTCCCCAAGCTCAAGATGCTCAGGAATAACACAAGCGGTTATCTCTCTGGTGGGGAGAGTCAAATGCTGGTCATAGGGCGTGCCTTAATGGCGCACCCTAGACTTCTGTTGTTGGACGAACCATCATTAGGGCTCTCCCCACTTATGGTAAGAGAGATTTTTGAAATCATAAAGAGGATTAACGAAGAGGATAAGACATCGATTCTTCTGGTAGAACAGAACGCAATGGCGGCGCTGAGACTTGCTGAGTATGGCTATGTCATGGAGAATGGCAGAATAGTGCTTGATGGTCCTTCCAGTGTTCTACTCGACAACGAGGATATAAAAGAATTCTATCTCGGCTTGAGCGAGGTGGGCGGAAAGAAGAGTTTTCGCGATGTGAAGCATTATAAGCGAAGAAAGAGATGGCTAGCGTAGAAGATAATATGCAAGCTGTCTTTTGGACAATAAGTCAGCTAAGGAAACGGGCGCGTAACTGGTATGTAACTGAGAAGTATCACTGTGAAACCTGTGAGCCAAAATTTAAGCAAGGAGGTATATAGAAATGGGTTATCTAGAGGAGATGGCGAAATATCAAAAGACACAAAAGCAGAAGCAGTTCGGTGCCGATTTCCTCAAGGCTGAGGAGGTGGAGAACTACGAGTTTTGGGATGAGATTGAGATAGGTAAAGAGACCGAGGTGCCGCTGAAGTTTGAAGTAAAAGCTGAAGACATGATGGCTTATGCAGAAGGGGTTCCTGATGACAACCCAATTTTCTATGATGAGGAATATGCCAAGAAGTGCGGTCATGATGGGCTGGTAGCCCATCCCTTGTTCACCACCCAAGTCCTTTTCTTCCTTTTGCGCAAAGGACATGGCAGTTGGATCAGGACCCCGGGTTCGAGAAACCCAGGGCAGATACTCGAATGGTATGACCCGATTCGAGTAGGGGATGTCCTCACCCTCAAAACAAAGGGCTACGATAAGTGGATAAAAAGAGGCAAGTACTACATGAGATATCAGTCGGAGCTGTATGACCAGCATGGGAGGTTAAAGTTCAGGGGCTACATAACCCTAATTTTGCCCAAGACTAAAGAGGACGTATTGAGGTTTGTCAAAGGCGAACACGCTTTGGAGGTGTGAAACTACCATATTTCACAAGGTGGTATTGCTCCCTAGGGTGGCTCGCGGATAGTGAAGCCCCAACCTCGCCTGACAGTGGTTGTTACTGTTATTGTCTGTGCGTCTATTACCTGGTTTACCTGCACCATATGGCTTTCGGTTAACCAACATATACCACCTCCAACTTCTTGGAGTATATGCGGGGACTCATCTTCATGATTTATTGATGCCCAGTTTCTGGTTTTCCTTTGCCATGGTGGTCCTGCGGCTCGTGGGGATCCTCGTTTAGTGATATCATCGGCATTGGGAGATGAATGTGAGCAGGAGGTATACAACGGATGAAAAAGCTTGAGGGAAAAGTCGCACTGGTAACTGGTGGGGGTTCTGGGATTGGACAGGCTACAGCGCTTGTATTTGCCCGGGAAGGAGCGAAGGTTGCCATTGCTGGTCGCAACGTTGACCGTGGCAACGAAACGGTACAGATGGTCAGACAGTGCGGTGGCGAGGCTGTTTTCATCAGGACGGATGTTTCGAGTGCAGCAGAAGTTGAGGCGTTAGTTAGGAAAACGGTTGAGACCTATGGTAGGCTGGATTGTGCCTTCAATAACGCTGGCGTGGGGGCAACGGGTGCCAGGCTGGCTAGAGAAACGGAGGAGGATTGGGACCGCATAGTTAATACTAATCTTAAGGGAGTATGGCTGTGCATGAAGTATGAAATAGCGCAGATGCTCAAGCAGGGTGGTGGAGTCATTGTTAACTGCTCTTCCACCTTTGGGGTGGGTGGAGGTTATAGGGGGCTATGTACAGACGCAGCCGCTTTCATTACAGGTGATGTGATGATCATCGGTGGTGGGACAGCGCTATCCGCATTGTAACTGCTAGGAAGTAGCAGAAAAGCCAGACTGAGACGTTTGCAACTTTCGTATTTCAGATGTATGATTTCACAGGATAATATACATGGACCAGAATCGCGGATGTTATGATGGAAGACCATTCACCGATCTCAATTTCCATATGGCATCTCCCATTTAAGGCTGTCTCGGCAGTCTTAACACGGGTGGTTTCGTGGTACTAGGATACCGTAGCAAAGGTCCATCTTGTCTGCCGGGTTTCCCTCTTAATTGGTGTTGCTCATGCACACGCTCTCTCCCCCTTGCCACCAAAGTGGGGAGTTCCAGTCCTAGCGGGAGAAGGAGCGAGCTGGTAACGAAGAACATATGGAGAGCGGAGTTGGTGCTAAGATAATCCTGGATCAACTGCCTCAGCGGTTTTCCTATGAGCTCTCGCATGGCGATCAAAACCAAAACCTCCGCCGGTCCCGAGTATACCGAGAAAGGGAATTTGCTGGGCATTTTATCTCGATGTTAGGCAATAATAATCATCGGTTGCTAGCTTGTCAATGAGTTGCTGTGTGGATGTACTGTATGATTAAAACGCGCTTATATCTGATGGGGAGCTTTAGCTCGCTAAGCACGGGGGTGACCTTGAAGCTTTGCCGCAAAGGGAAAAACAAATTATTCACATGCCATTCAACATGGGCAAGCTGGACAAGGATATACGGTTGCTCTACAATGACTGAAAACAGATACTTTCAGAGAGGGAGACATGATTTTAGAGCTCAATGAGGAACAGAGGATACTTAAGAAGAATGCTCGTGACTTCATGGAGCGAGAGATAATCCCCATCGCCGACGAATATGACCGAAAATATCATCCCCTGCCTAAGGAGATAGCTGTAGGTCTGCTAAAGAAGCTGTCGGCGCTGGGCTATGTAGGGTCAACATTGCCACCAGAGTACGGTGGACAAAATCTCGATCTCATCTCGTATGCAGTTTTAGGTGAGGAGCTAGCCCGTGCTTATCTTAGCTTGGGCATGATAGTCCTGATACAAGATGGTGGTGTGCTTCCGATATTGATGGCACATGGCACCCCAGAACAGAAGGCAAAATACATTCCTCAGATAATGTCGCTGGAAAAAATCACCTGTTTCGGATTGACTGAACCCGATGTGGGTTCTGGGGCTCGGGATATAAGAACCTCAGCGGTGCTTGATGGCGATCATTACATAGTCAATGGCACCAAGACGTGGATAACTAATGGCGGTATTGCTGACCTAGCCGCTATCTTCGTTTCCACCGACCGCAGCAAAGGTGCTAGAGGTATCACGTGCTTACTTGTAGATAAGGATGAATCGCCGTTTACCTCGAGGGAATTGCCCAAGCTGGGCTGTCGTTCCTGCCCCACTTCGGAGTTGAACTTCGAAGACTGTCGTGTGCCGAGGAGAAATCTTATTGGTACTCCTGGTAATGCATACCTGATTGCGCTCACCGAGTTGGCTAAGCTTAGGGTTGCTGTTGGCGTTGGAGCTGTAGGTTTAGCTCAGGCTTCGGTTGATGCCGCTGTCAAATATGCCCGAGAACGGAAGCAGTTCGGTCGCCCTATCGGCAGCTTCCAGCTTATTCAAGAGATGATCGCCGATATGGCGATTATGACCGACGCTGCCCGTTTCCTCTGTTACCGGGCTCTTTATCTTATAGATAAAGGCGAGGTCTGCTTCAAAGAGGCATCTATGGCTAAAGCCTATAGCACTGAAATGGCTGTCGTGGTGACTTCCAAAGCCATTCAGGTGCACGGTGCCTACGGCATATCCGAGGAGTATCCCGTTGAGCGTTACTTTCGCGATGCCCGTACCCTCACCTTCCCCGACGGCGCCACCCAAATCCAAAAGCTGATCATCGGACGTGAGATGCTTGGTATATCAGCCTTCGTTTAGAATGCCTAAAAAGATGATTTTTCGCTTCCTGTGATGGGGAAAATGTGGGCAGATATCAGGCAACGAAGTGCCTATGCTGGGATATCTGGGAGAAGAGTGCCGGGAGGCAAGCAGGCATAGTTGAAAAAATGCTTGTTATCGGTTTAACTGGCAATTTTGGGTCAGGCAAGACCACAGTGGCTAAAATGCTTTCTGAACATGGTGCTATGGTAATCAATGCTGATGAGCTCGGGCATGAGCTTTTTCAGTCGGATGACCCGATATACCACCAAGTCGTAGCTGCCTTCGGCACGTCCATTCTTAAGCCGGATGGAGAAATAGACCGCCAGAAGCTGGGAGCTCTGGTCTTCGACGATGCCACATTGCTAGCTCGATTGAACCAGATAACACACCCCAGGATATGCGAGATGGCTAAGCGGCGAATAGAAGAATATCGCCGGGCAGGCGTTAAAGTGGTAGTGTTAGAAGCCGCCCTGCTTATAGAAGCTGACTGGACATGTCTGGTTGACGAGGTCTGGGTTACCACGGCACCGGAAACCACTATAGTGAAACGACTGAGAAAGTCCAGGGGGCTTAGCGAACAGCAAATCTTAACTCGTCTCCGCTCCCAGATGCCACAGGAGAAAAAAGCAAGGCTTGCCGATGTTGTCATTGACACTGATCGCTCCATGGAAGAGCTGAGGACAAAAGTGGCTGAGCTATGGCGCAGTCTATCCAGCTCACCATGAGGAGGGACCGGAATTGCAGGTCGTGGAAAAGGATGAGAGCTTCGGCAAGCGGTGAGGGAAAGTGGTATTTTGGTCACTGTGGCGGGCTCGAAGAAGGAAGAAGGTCTGATTCCCGCGTGCTGCACTCCACGCTTGCTCTAGGTTATAAGTTGACTTGTCGCTGACGTTCCTTGACATTACAATTGCGTTGTGGGATAGTGTAAGTATTAGAAGAATTTGACTTTGAGGAGTGGCAAGTTAAAAAAGAGAAAGCAGAGAGCTACCAGCGCAGCTTTTTGAGTATCCGGTCAGCAGGTGCGAGCCTTGCCCGGATGCTGGACATGCTGAAGGCGTGTGACCATCTTTGTCTCCTTTACGAATCTCCTGGGGAGTGGCGGGAGGCGGTGGTACCCTTCATATCAATAGGGCTGAAAAAAGGCGAGAAGTGTATCTACATCGCCGATCCTAGCACCGCTGACGAAACCCGCAAATATCTCAAGGATCAAGGTGTTGATGTATCCTCAGCCGAGAAATCCGGGCAGTTAGTTGTAGTGCCTGAGGCTGAAACCTACACCGGGGATGGTATCTTTGACCCTGACAAGATGATCGCTCTGCTGATATCTGAGGCTGAGAAAGCCATTGCCGAAGGCTATCCAGCGCTTCGAGTCAGCGGTGAGATGACCTGGGTGCTGCGTGGTCACCCTAGCTTAGAGAGACTGTTAGAATACGAGACAAAACTGGATAGAGACTTTTTCCCCAAGTACCCCTGTCTTACCCTCTGCCAGTACCACCGTGGGAAGTTCGACCAGGACATTCTTAAAGGCGTAATTATGACCCATCCGCTTCTTATCAAGGGTAACCGCATCTACGAGAACTTCTACTACGTACCCGCTGAGGAATTTCTCAAGCGGAAGCGGAGGAAATGGGAGGTGCAGTGCTTGTTAGACAGCTTTGAGCGCGTGCAGCAACTGAGTGAGGCGTTGTGTCAGAGTGAGGAAAGATATCGCACACTGGTGGGGCAGTCTCTGATGGGGTTGGTTGTGGTGGATATTGACTTCCGCATTGTCTTTGCCAACGATGCTTTTGCCCAAATATCTGGGTACAGCGTTGGAGAGCTCCTGGCTCTGTCACCAAAAGATGTCCAAGCGCTCGTATATCCTGAAGACCAGAGCCTCGTCTGGGGACGCTTCCGGAGCCGGCTGGAAGGCAAGGCGGTGCCTTCCCGGTATGAATATCGTGGCATCAAGAAGGATGGCTCAGTGCGCTGGCTGGAAATGCATGCCGATCGCATCGAGTACGGCGGTAAGCCTGCCGTACAGGGAGTTATAATAGACATCACCGAGCGCAAGAGGATAGAGGATGAACGCCGGCAAAGCCTAGATAAGCTGCTAATGACCATGGAGGCAGCAATTGAGGCTATGGCAGCAGTGATTGAAATTAGGGACCCACATACTGCGGGCCATCAGCGCCGAGTAGCCCAGCTTAGTGCAGCCATAGCCGAGGAGCTAGGGCTTTCGGAAGATCGGATTAGAGGACTACATATGGCGTGCATTGTCCATGATATTGGCAAGGTCCAGGTACCCGCTGAGATTCTGAATAAGCCCGCCCGCTTGACCGAGCCAGAGTTTGATCTGATAAAAACACACCCTTCAGCAGGGTATGAAATACTGAAGCATTTAGATTTTCCCTGGCCGGTTGCCCAGATTGTGCTTCAGCATCATGAGAGAATGAATGGCTCTGGATATCCTCTGGGGATATCGGACGGTGACATCTTGCTCGAAGCTAGGATATTAGGTGTAGCTGACGTTGTTGAGGCTATGGTATCTCACCGTCCTTATCGTCCGCCTCTGGGGATAGACCAAGCACTTGAGGAAATCTCAAGGAATAGCGGCATACTTTATGATTCCAGGGTTGTGGATGCCTGTCTTAAGCTTTTCCATGCTAAAGGCTTCAGGTTCAATTGAGAGACCACAGCAGCATTGCCGCGGGCAGGGCTCGTTTACTTACGATTCTTTCTCCGATGTGGTGACATGCTCTTCAGGGTCGGAATGGAGGAGGCTAAAGCCCCGCGGATGCACTTCGCCATAGTCCCCACTACCATAGTAGCAATCCCTTTGGTCACCCCTTTCAACTGGATTCAAAGTTGGTATTACATCGGGAACGTTGTCTGGGACACCGCACAAACGTAGGCTGTATTTTAGATTGTGTGGAAAAATATCTAGAAAAAATTTATGGTGGTAAGAACCCCGGAGCAGAAAATTAAACGAAAGGAGGTC
>FWPV01005480.1_pt1 | contig 25332 bp, 16 predicted proteins | sample 2228371 | NCBI WGS metagenome assembly FWPV01 (sample SAMEA103939776, study PRJEB20133) | metagenome | reverse complement strand
TCCCGCGACGGGCGACACCGTGGAAAGCGATGGCTTGCTTCTGCGCGTGGAGCAAATGGATGGGATGCGCATCGCCCGTATCTCCTTGCACAAGATGCGGGAAAGCTGAACCGGTAGCGCGCGGCTATGATTATCCTGCCTGGCCAGCGCCTCGAAAGCCAGGCAAGCAGACAAAGGTATCTCCGACCTCATGCCCACTTACCTGGAAATCGCCGTCAATCTTCCTCAGGTCTCCGGCGTATTTGACTATCACCTGACACCCGAGCTGGAAGGAAAGGTGGAACCCGGCCACCTGGTGGAGATACCCTTCGGACACCAGCGCGTTCAGGGGGTGGTGCTACGCTTGGTGCCACTTCCCTCGGTGGAAGAGACGCGGCCGGTGCTCTCCCTGGTTGATCCCCAAGTGGCGCTGACGCCAGCACAAATGGCTCTGGCGAAGCACCTGGCCGAAAGCACCGGCGGTTCGCTGGCAGCTTTCATTGGGCTGATGTTGCCTCCGGGCTTGAGTCAGCAAGCCGATACGCTATACACCATCAGCCGCAGCCGTTCGGCGGTCGGTTTGCGCCCGTTGAGTGAGGGAGAACTTCGCCTGCTGGCATTGATAGAGAAACGCGGTGGGGCGTTGCGCGGTCGGCAAATTGACCATGCCCTCCCGCGTGTGGACTGGCGCGCCACGGCGCGCCGGCTGGTGCGCCGCGGCCTGCTCACCTCCACCCCCATCTTAGCGCCACCACAGGCGCGGCCGAAAAACGTCCGCACGGCTATCCTGGCCTCTCCCCTGGACAAAGCCCTCGCCGCTATGGACGGGTTGGGTAGATCCGGTTCATCTGCCCTTGCCCGACGACAAGCCATGCTGAAACAATTGATGCAGCAAGCTGGTCCTGTGGAGGTCTCCCGGTTATATGCCGAATCCGGTGGCACCTTTGCCGATTTGCGCCGCCTGGCAGAGCTTGGCCTGGTGTCCCTCGGCGAAAGCGCGGTATGGCGCGACCCGCTCTCGGAAATGTTGCTGCCTCCCAGCCAACCGCCCATTCTGACCCACGATCAGCAAGCCTGCTGGGCAGAAATCCAGCAAGCATTACAGCAAACGTCTGGCGATCACCCTGCGCCGCCCTTCTTGCTGCATGGCGTGACAGGTTCAGGAAAGACGGAGATCTATCTGCAAGCGGTCGAGGCAACTGTACAACTGGGGAAACAGGCCATTGTCCTCGTGCCCGAAATTGCACTCACCCCACAGCCCGTGCGGCGCTTCCTATCGCGTTTCCCCGGCCGGGTTGGGTTGGTGCATTCCAGACTATCGTCGGGAGAGCGCTATGACACCTGGCGTCGGGCACGCGCTGCTCAACTCGATGTGGTTGTCGGCCCACGCAGCGCTCTGTTTACCCCCTTCCCTCGGCTGGGTCTGATTGTGGTGGATGAATGCCATGACGACTCATACTATCAAAGTGAGCCGCCTTTCTATCATGCAGTGGAAGCAGCTATTGCTTACGTCCGTCTCTGCGGGGGAGTATGTCTGCTTGGTTCGGCCACGCCGGACCTGACACAAACCTACCAGGCTGCACAGGGTAAGTGGCGCTACCTGCGCCTGCCCTCTCGTATCCTGGCTCATCGCCAGACCGTAGCCGCCTACGCCAGCCAGATGGAAGGCGCCTCTCTCTATCGCCCGCTGGAAGCAGAAGCGGAAACGAAGGAGCTGCCGCCAGTGACAGTGGTGGACATGCGCCAGGAGCTGAAAGAGGGCAATCGCTCGATCTTCAGCCGTGAATTGCAATCTGCCCTGAATGAGGTTCTTGCCAGCAACCAACAGGCAATCTTGTTCCTGAACCGCCGTGGTACAGCCACATTCGTCTTTTGCCGGGATTGCGGCTACCCTCTCAGATGTCCCCACTGCGATCTGCCCCTCACCTATCACGCGCCCGCCGAATCCCTAACCTGCCATTTCTGCGGCTATAAGCGCCGCATGGTCGCCACCTGCCCCGCCTGCGGCAGCCAGCGCATTCGCCAGTATGGCACCGGAACCGAAAAGGTCGAAGCAGAGGTGCAGGCACTTTTCCCACACGCGCGCACGTTGCGCTGGGATTATGAAAGCACTCGCTTGAAAGGCGCCCATGAAGCTCTGCTGAGCCAGTTCATTGAAAGGCGCGCCGACATCCTCATTGGCACGCAAATGCTCGCCAAAGGCCTGGACTTGCCCCTGGTTACCTTGGTAGGAGCGATCCTGGCCGACGCCGGCCTGAACTTGCCAGATTACCGCGCAGCCGAGCGCACTTTTCAGGTGCTCACCCAGGTTGCCGGACGGGCAGGGCGCAGCCCGTTGGGTGGCCGGGTGATCTTACAAACCTTCCAGCCAGAACACTACGTCATCCAGGCCGCCGCCCGGCACAGTTATCGCCAGTTTTACCACCAAGAGCTGGAACACCGCCGTCAATTGCGCTACCCGCCCTTTACCAGGCTGGTGCGCCTCGAGTTTCGCCATACCCGCAACGACATAGCCGAATCCATGGCACTCAAGCTGGCCAGGCAATTGCATACCTGGATAGCAGAAGAAGGCCGCCACGCTACCCTGCTCACCGGACCAGCACCTTGTTTTTTCGCCCGTCTGGGCGGTCTGTACCGCTGGCAGATCATCCTGCGCGGCCCTGACCCGCTTGCCCTGCTGCGCGGACGCCCACTGGATGATTGGCGCGTGGAGGTTAACCCGCCTTCCTTGCTATAATTGGGTAAAGCTGAAGGAGAGAACCATGCAGAGAAGGAATGAAATGCTCACCTGGGAAGATGTTGACCGCTTGATCGATCACCTGTTGCCCCAGTTTCAACAGGAATTTGAGGCTATGGTGATGATCACCCGCGGCGGAATCATCCCGGGAGGGTTGCTGGCAGAAGCAATGGGGCTGGTGCACATATTGACCGCAGCAGTGGACTTTCCCGCCCAGCTCGAAATGGAAAGAGCCAGGCTGCTGGCCTGGCCGCAGTTTATTCAATTCCCCGAGGATAATCTGCTGCGTGGTCGCACCACCCTGGTGGTGGACGATGTGTGGGGGTCTGGACGCACCATCACGGCAGTGAAGCACCGCGTTGCAGCAGCCGGCGGCTTTCCTTTCACCTGCGTGCTGCATTTCAATCCTTACCGCAACCTCTTCGGCACCGCCCGCCCGGACTACTACGCGGCGATCACCGACGCGTATATCGTTTATCCCTGGGAAATCGCCCGCGGTCCGCACACCATCCTGCTGCGGGATTTATAGGCTCGCCGCATTGTCCAAGAAGAATAACTGAGAGGATCTGAAATAAATCACAGGGGCGGGTTCGGTACCCGCCCCTGTAAATTTTTCTGCGGATGACCATCCATTAGGATCGGCCATCCTCGAACCTAAAACAAGCTTACTTGAACAGGCTGGGCAGCCAGACGGACGGATACAGATGCACGAACTGCAGACGGCCCTCGATCTGTGGGTTGATCGGCTCGCCGGTCGTATCGACCAGGTACTTGATGTAATCGATGACCGAATCGCGCACGTAGAACTGCGTATCGGCCACGATTTGATCCAGCGGCCAGAGAGTCACGCCGCCGTTATTGAAGTTGCAGGAGCCGGCCGCCAGGTAGTTCACCGTCGAAACATTGTAGTAGGTGCTTGCGTCGTTGAAGTCTACCTTTTTACCGTCGAACTCCAGTGAAACGACGTTGTTCCCGTTTGGCAAGGCTGGATACGTATCCGCGTAGGTGATCTTACCGCCCGCGTTGATGTCGAGCATACAGGTGGTGTAGTACGAGTAGCCGCCGTAGCCCGGCACGTACTTGTAGTAGTAGTAGTTGCGGTAAGCCCGCTCCAGAATCGCCTTGATCTGCGGCCCGTTCATGCTCATCACGACCAGGGAATTCTCATACGGCATGGCAGTATACATATCCGCGATCGTCAGCATGTACGGGGTCGTGGGCGTAGCAGAGTCCGCTACCTTTTTATTGCTCATCGCGCCGGAGAGGTGGAAGTCGACATCCACGCCGGTCAATTCGTTCTCCAGTTTCCAGACCGCGGCGTCCGCCTGCAGGTTGGCGCCGTTGGTCTCCTGGGTGTACGCCTGGAGGGCATCGATCGGGGTGATCGTCTCGCCAAGCGGCGTCGCCTGGTAGGCGGCCAGCAGGTCGGCGTACGGCTGGATTAAGGCCTTAACCGCAGGATCCTCGGGCGTGTCCATGGTCACCGATTCGTAGCGGCCCGCCCGGGAAACCACCTTGTACGAAGCGCCCATCAAGTCTGTGGGCAGCATGCCGACAATCACGGTGCCGAGCGTGTTGTTGTAGCGGTAGGCCTGGGTCACGAGAACCGGTTCTCCATCCGGGGCGCCGACGATCGCCGGCAGGTACTTGTAGTCGCCAAAGCCGGTTGCCGGGTTGGTGTGGCTGTGGCTGCCGATGATGACATCGATGCCTTCCACTGAAGCGGCCAGGTTGGTATCCACGTTCTCGTCGACCTCAACGCTCTTGGGATCTTCGGTGAAGCCGATATGGGTCAGAGCAATGAGGAGATCGCTGGTCGCATCCAGCTCCGGCGCCCAGTCCAACGCGGTCTGAATTGGATTGGGGAAGGTCAGGCCGGGGATATTGGACGGCAGCTCGTAGATGTTCACCCGGTGATTGCCGATCCCCAGGATATTGACCTTGATCGCCTCCGGTCCGACGACCAGATGCTCATACGGCTTGACCGGGACCTTATCGATTCCGTACTCGCCGGTATCCACGACGTTCGCCTGCAGGATGGGGAAGTTCGCGTCCGAAAGCGTGGAAACGAAGACATCCTTGCCGAAGTTGTATTCATGGTTGCCGACAACCATCGCATCGTAGCCAACGTAGTTGAAGGCTTTGATGATCGGGTTGACCTGCATCGAAGGCGGCAGCGGGGTGCCGTCCACCGAGTAGCCCATCGCGGCGGTCATGAAGAACTTCATCATCGCATCGCCCTGGATCGAGTCGCCGCCGTTGAGCAGCAGGGTGCGCTGCGGGTTGTGGGCGCGGGCCTGGTTGATCAGGGTCACCAGCTGCGGGTAGGCTACATACGGGCCTTTGACCAGGTTGCCGTGCGAATCGTTGTGGTGCAGGATGGTGATCGGCACGACCTCGGTCGGAGCGCCGGTGAAAGTATTCGTACCGTTGCGGGTCACCCGGCCGTCCAGAAGGCCGTCGCCGTTCGGACCTTTGTAGGCGGTCTCGGGCGTGCCGTGATTGGCCGAAACCCACTCGATCACGGTGTCGAGCATGTCGGGCAGGTAGATATCCGGCTGGAGATACTTGAACGGGGTGAAACCGTCCTGACCGGCGGGTGCCAGGAAGTTGTTGGTCGCGACCCGATAGACTTTATCGGGGTCGATCGGTTCCCACTCCTCGGTGGCTTTATTGTAAACCTCGATGTCGTAAGCGCCCCAGGCCCACGGCTGCGGTCCGGGCAGCGCGTCTGAGTAGCGGAAGAACTTGTGGCGGATGCCGGCGACTGCCAGCGCGCCCTTGAACAGGGTGGCGCTCTGGTTGAGCAGCTCGATGATCTGTGCGCCGGTCATGTCCCCGATGACCGTCTGGTTGCCAAACGGCAGCACCTGGAAGAGCATGCCGTAGGTCAGCTGCAAGGGCTCATGCGTCCACAATCCTTCCTTCTGGCAGTCGGCGGCATTGGAGGTCCACATATAGGTTCCAGGATTGTCCGGATCTTCTATGTCGCACCAGTCGATGCGGATGCCGCCCGCGTTGTTAAAGAACATGTCGATGTCGTTGTCCGGATCGGCGTCATTGTTGAGCTGGTTGTAGAGGGCGTCCTGGATGAAATCTTTCATCATGCTGTCGCCGTCGTAATCGCGCAACAGGTCAACCTGGGCGTAGCCGACCGGCTGGTTGATCAGGGCCTGATAATCCGGGTCTGAGGTATAGGCATTGATCAGATCAACTACCGGCTGGTACTGCGGATCGCCCGTTCCAACCACTATCTTCGTCCAGTTGACCGTCACATCTCCGGTGTCCGTGTCGTAGGTGAAATCCGCCCGGCCGACTTGCCTGCCGGCGTAGTACGCTTGAACGACCGTGGTTTCCCCGTATACGTACGGCGCCGAAATATTGGTATGGCTGTGCGCGCCGATGATCAGGCTGACCGGATAGCCGCCGTCGTTCAGCTTCTTGGCCAGAGTCTTATCGCCGTACACGGTGAAACCGTAACCGTAGCCGCCGTCGTCCCAGCCGTTGTGGCTGACCACGACCAAAACATCCGCTCCGGCTGCGACGACTTCACCGTAGTAATGGACGATCGACTCGTAGGGATCCTTAAAGCATAAGCCCTCGGTGGCTTCGGCGATGGTGATGTAGGGAGTCTCAATTGAGCCAACCCCGATGACGCCGACCTGCACCGCGCCGCCGGCCACATCCAGGATTTCATACGGCTCGATCGTGTACGTGTCCGTGCCGTTAGTAGCCGTCAGCACCGGGCGGTCCCAGCCGGCGCACGAACCGCCCACCTTCTGGACGATGTTGGCCGCTACGATCGGGAAAGTCGCCTCCAGGGCGCGGTCCGCCAGAACCTCCTGGCCCCAGTCAAACTCGTGGTTGCCGAAGGTCGCCAGATCATAGCCGACCTCGTTGTAGTAATCGATGGTCGGAATCCCTTTCAGGATGTTTGAGAGCAGCGTGCCCTGCATCATGTCGCCGCCGTCGAAGACCAGAACGTTGTCCGCTCCGAGCGCCGTTTCGACATCCACAATCTTCTGGGCCACTCGCGCTCCTCCCGGGTTTGATCCTGAAGGCTCGAGGTTGCCGTGAAAGTCGTTGGTGTGAAGGATGGTGAAATTGACAGCGGCCTGGACTTCCTGGGATCTTACCCCGGCCGAAACAGACATCGGCAGCGCCAGGCTCAAAATGAGCACAAGTGTAAACACTTTAGTGATCTTTCTATTCATCGCCTTCCCTCTCTTTAGATTAATTTCCTGATGAGTCTTGCTGCTGGCTCGTGAGAAAACGGATGATGTCCTGATAATCACCTCCTCTCCTCTGCTCATAAAGCTCGTTGGTGCAATATCTGGAAGCAACAATAAGGCAGATCAATAAACCGCCCTGCCTGCCTTCATCGGGCGATGGATATTGGGTTTTGCTGTATGGATCCTTGGATCAAATTGGAGCTGCAGGCTGTGATATGATCCGGTTTGTATTCTATCTCGAGTTTCCTCCAGCGGACAAATTTCTGAAAGGAATCGGTGCTCCGGCACATCACACTATGCCACAACCATTATATATCAATATTCAGGGAAGGGTATTAAAAATCACCGCGAGTTAGATTCAGATACCCTTATTTATTATTATAGGGAAAAATTCTCATGCGGTGAAGTACTGAATTAACCTGTCGGGAGAAATACCCGGGATCCGCGGCGGGTTATGGACCGCCTGCTCTTATCCAACCAGCGCCCGCAAGTATCTCCCGGTCATGGATTGCAGGTCGAAAGTCTGCTCGGCCCTTTCCCGCGCCGCGCGCCGGAAGCGCCCCTGCTCGGCGATGACTTCCACCGCCGCCCTGGCCAGCCCGCCAAAATCCGGGCGCTCCAGCCGCCAGGGGTCTCCGCCGTAAGGAGCCAGCCGCCCGGCGTCTCCGTCGATCAGCTCGAGCAGCGAACCGGTAGAGAAGCCGATCACCGGCAGCCCGCAGGCCAGCGCCTCGATGACGGAATTGGGGCAGGGCGGGTTGATCTCGGCCGCGTAGAGCAGGTGCGCCGACCGGTCAATTTCGGGTATCTGGCTGCGCGGGACCACCCCCTGGAAAGTCAGCCGCAGCCCGGGGTGCCCGCTGCGCGCCCGAGCCTTGACTTCGGCGGGCGCGTCGCCGGCCACGCACAACTCCACCTGCCGGCCGATCTCCGCCTGGAGCCTCTCGGCGAACGAAGCCGCGAACTCCAGGGCGAGGTCGTGGCCGTCCTTGAGATGGCCTTCGACCACCTGCACGCGGACGCAACTATCCGGGCGGGAGTGGGGTCCTTCCGGGGTGTATTCTTCCAAATCCACCCCGTTGAGGATCACCTCATGGGGTTTGCCGGTCTCGCCATAGATGCGCTGCCACCAGCCGCGGGTGAACTCGGATTGATAGACGACATGATCCGCGATCACGCGGCGGATGAGGGCCAGCAGCAGGTTGCCGTACTCCGAGCGGAGGAAATGGCGCAGTCCGGTGCGCCGCCGGCGGTGAATCCAGTTCATGCCGTCCAGGCGCTGGACGATGCGCACGCCGCGCTGTTTTGCCCGCCACAGCTCCCCCAGCCGGCGCGTGCCGGCGATGACCAGCAGCGCCTGGGCGCGCGGGTCGCGCGGGTTGTGGTGCGCCTCGATTCCGCGCCGGGCGAGGGCTGCCATCAATTTATGCTGAAACGAGCTCGGCCCGCCCACCCCGCACAGTTCAGGCAGCAGGCAGACATTGTGCAGCCCGAAGGTCTCCCCCTCAGCCATCCCGTCCCTGAGGCTCGCGGAAATTCTTCAACGCGGCGACGATCCGCCCGGCGGCGCGGCCGTCGCCGAAGGGATTCGCCGCCCGGGCCATCGCCTGGTAAGCCTGCTCATCCTCCAGCAGGCGCGCAGCTTCCGCCTGGATGACGGCCGCGTCGGTGCCGACCAGTTGAAGCACGCCCGCTTCCACCCCCTCGGGGCGTTCCGTCGTGCGGCGCAGTACCAGGGTGGGCACCCCCAGCCCGGTTGCCTCCTCCTGGATGCCCCCAGAATCGGTCAGCACCAGCCTGGCTCGCTTCATCAGATGGATCAGCGGCAGGTATTCCAGCGGCGGGATCAGGCTGATGTTGGCGATCCCGCCGAGAAGGCGTTTGACCGGCTCCTGCACGTTCGGGTTGAGGTGGACCGGATAGAGGATTTGGATCCGTTCCGCGTAGCCTTCGGCCAGCCCGCGCAGACCCGCGCAGATTTCCTCCAGCGGCCGACCGAAGTTCTCGCGCCGGTGGGCGGTCACCAGGATCAGTTCTCGCCCGCCCGGACGGATGCCGTGCCGGTCGAGCAGCGCCTGCGCCTCCGCCGGAATCGGCCGGCGGACGATCTCCTGCAGCGCGTCAATGACCGGGTTACCGGTGACGACGATGCGCCAGTCAGGCACCCCTTCTCTTAATAAATTCTGGCGGCTGTGCTCGGTCGGTGCGAAATGAAGGTCAGCCACCACGCCGGCGATCCGCCGGTTGATCTCCTCCGGGAAGGGCTGCCAGCGGTCGTCGGTCCGCAGCCCGGCTTCGACGTGCCCGACCCGGATGCGGTGGTAATAGCACAGAATGGCGGCCGCCATGACCGTGGTGGTGTCGCCCTGCACCAGAACCCAGTCGGGCGCCAGCTCGCGCAGGACGGGGTCCAGATTCTGGAAAATATCCGCCGTCAACTGCGCCAGGCTCTGGTTAGGGCGCATCAAATTCAAATCCAGGTCGGGGACGATTCCAAATAGCCCCAGGACCTGGTCGAGCATCTCGCGGTGCTGGGCGGTCACCACAACCTTGGATTCGATCTCGGGATCGTCCGCCAGAGCCCTGACGACCGGGGCCATCTTGACCGCCTCGGGGCGGGTGCCGAAGATCGAAACGACCCGCAGCCTGGCGCTCATGCCCGCGATCCGTCTCCCAGCCGGCGCAGTGTAAACCCGGCCGCCCGCCATCTTTCCTGATCCCAGCCGTTGACCGTGTCCACCGCGATCCGCGCCGGCGTCAGCCCGCGCAGCTCAACTGGATCAAGCGCCTTGAACTCAGGATGGGCCACCAGCAACAGCAGCGCCTCGGCGCCAGCCGCGGCTTCCTCCAGCGAGCCGGCAGCGCGGATGTCCTCCAGGCGGGGGTCGCGCTTGTAAGGCTCGTAAGCAGTCACCTCCGCGCCTTCCTGCTGGAGCAGGCGGATCACCTCGATCGCCGGGCTTTCGCGCAGATCGTCAACTCCCGGCTTGTAGGCCAGACCCAGCGCGGCGATCCGTTTGCCCCGCAGGCTGCCCAGCGCGGCCCGGACTATCTCGACTACAAAATGGGGCTGCCCGTCGTTCACCTGGCGGGCCGCCAGAACCACCCGGGCCAGGTCGGGCGCGGCCTCGACCAGGAACCAGGGATCCACGCTGATGCAGTGCCCGCCGACCCCCGGCCCCGGGTTGAGAATCTGCACCCGCGGATGGCGGTTGGCCAGGCTGATTGCCTCCCAGACGTCCACCCCGAAGCGCTCGGCCATGCGGGCAAACTCATTCGCCACGGCGATGTTGACGTCGCGGTAGGTGTTTTCCATCAGTTTGACCATTTCGGCCGTGGTCGCGTCGGTGAGGATAATCTCGCCGCGGACGAAGATCGAATAAAGGCTGCGCCCGGCTTCGGCCGAGGCGGCGTCCACCCCGCCGATCACCCTCGCATTTTCGATCAGCTCGCGCAGAATCTGCCCGGGCAGCACCCGCTCGGGCGAGTAGGCCAGGTGAAAATCTTTCCCGGCCAGCAGCCCGGACTTTTCCAGAATGGGAGCAACCACGTTGCGGGTGGTCAGCGGCGGAGAGGTCGATTCAAGCACGACCAGGCTGCCCTTGCGCAAATGCGGCACAACCGCCTCGGTCGCCGCGCGGACATAGCTCAGGTCTGCCTGCTTCTGGCCGTAGAAAGGCGTCGGTACGGCGATGATGAAGGCGTCAGCCGGCTCCGGCTCTCCCTTGACGACCAGATTGCCGGAGTGCAGCGCCGCCTGAACCAGGGTGCGCAGCCCGGGCTCATAAAGGTGCACGTGGCCGTTCTGCAGCCCGTTGACAATATCGCTGTTGATGTCAACACCCACCACCTTGACCCCATGTGTGGCGAATGTACTGGCCGTTGGCAGGCCAATATAACCCAGACCGAGAACACAGATGGTATTAAATTCCATGTTGTACCTTGATGAAGAGATGGTATCTCAAAGCGCGGTTATTATCCCACAAGCCGTTTGGATTGCAAAGGCCGGCTCAGGCATTATAATCAGGAACGATGGCCGTCCCCGAACCCCCTGACGATCAACCCGAATCCGCTTCCCGCCAGATCGCCCGCGCCGCCGGCACGGTCATGATCGCATTCATTTTCACCCAGCTGCTCGGGCTGGCCCGCGGAATGGTCAACTACCGCGTGTTCGGGGCCGGGGCGGAGATGGACTCGTTCAACGCAGCCAACCGGATCACTGAGGTGCTGTTTAACCTGATGGCCGGCGGGGCGCTCGGCTCGGCCTTTATCCCTATGTTCACCGGTTTGCTCGCCCGCGAGCAGCGCCAGACGGCCTGGAAGCTGGCTTCGGCGATGGCCAACCTGCTGCTGCTGTCCCTGACCGCGGTCAGCCTGCTGGCCGCGGTTTTCGCCCCGCAGATCGTTCGGGACGTGCTCTTCGTCCTGGCCCCCGGCGAGACTCCCGGCCAGGAGGAGCTGACGATTTTCCTGCTGCGGGTTATGCTGCCCAGCGTGGTGATCTTCGGGCTGAGCGGTCTGGCGATGGGCATTCTGAACTCCCATCAGAAATTCTGGCTGCCGGCGATCGCCCCGGGCATGTACTCCCTCGGGCAAATCCTGGGCGTGCTGCTCCTCCCTGAAAGTCTGGGCATCACCCGCCTGGCGCTGGGCGTGCTGGCCGGCTCGCTGCTCCACCTGCTGGTCCAGCTGCCGCAGTTGCTGCGCCTGAACGGGCGCTACTCGCTCCTGCTCGGCCTGCGCATGGCGGAAGTGCGTGAAGTGCTGGCTCTGATGGGTCCGCGCATCCTCGGCGTTGCAGTCGTGCAGGTCAATTTCATCGTCAACACCATCATCGGGCTGAGCCTGCCGGAGGGCAGCGTTGCCACGCTCAGCCTGGCGTTCACCTGGATGCTGATGCCGCAAATCGCCATCGCCCAATCGGTCGCAATCGCGGCCATGCCGACCTTCTCGGCCCAATCGGCGCTGGGCAAACTGGACGAGATGCGCCGCTCGCTGGCCTCCAGCCTGCGCGGGGTGCTGCTGCTGGCGGCCCCCGCCAGCGTCGGCCTGATCCTGCTGCGCCAGCCGCTGATCCGCTTATTATACGAAGGCGGCGAGTTCACCGCCCGCTCCACCGAGATGGTCGCCTGGGCGCTGCTCTGGTACGTCGCCGGGCTGGTCTTCCACTCGCTGCTCGAGGTGATCGTCCGCGCCTTCTACGCCCTGCACGATACCCGTACGCCGGTCAGCATGACCGTCCTGAATATGGGCCTGAACATCGCCTTCAGTCTGACCTTTCCAGGCTGGTTCAGCCGATTGGGCTGGATGCCTCACGGCGGGCTGGCTTTGGCGAATTCGCTCGCCACCGCGCTGGAATGCGCCGCCCTGATCGTTCTTCTTCGCCGGCGGCTTGGCGGCCTGGAGGGCGGGCGGCTGTGGGCCGCCGCCGGGCAAGCGTTCGCGGCGGCAGGCGTGATGGGCGCGCTCCTCTGGGCCGGGCTTTCCTTCGCCTCCGGCTGGCCGGACTGGGCGGTGATCGCTGCCGGGATCGCCCTGGGCGGGCTGATCTACGCGTCCTCCCTGCTCCTCCTGCGCGTGCCGGAGGTCTTCCGGGTGCGCGACCTGGCCCGGAGTAAAATCCGCGCTGCGTTCAGCCAGAAGCTGTGACCGGCGCGTCTGCAAAATTCGCCCACAATTATCCTGAGGAGACCGACATGACCGAATCAATTGGCCGCAAATTCTGGGAACTGACCAAAACCCCGCACCTGCCCCAGTCGCCTCAACGCCTCGGCGTGCCCCAGCCGCCGCTGCAGCTGCCTTACGATCCTTCCTCGGCGTTGATCCAGCTGCCCAACCCGCGCGAACTGCGAAAGCCCGCGGTTGATCTCTGGGAGGCGATGGAGCGACGTGCCACTCTGCGGACGTACTCGCCAGAACCGCTCAGCCTGGAGGAGCTCGCCCTGCTCCTCTGGGTCACCCAGGGCGTCAAGGAAGTCACCTCACGTCCGAGCACCCTGCGGGTCGTGCCGTCAGCCGGCGCCCGCCACGCTTTCGAAACCTTCCTGCTGGTCAACCGGGTTGCAGGGCTCGAGCCGGCGGTTTACCGCTACCTGGCCCTGGACCACGCCCTGATCGTGCACGACAGCTCCGCCGACATAAACCAGCGCCTGACCGCCGCCTGCAAGAACCAGCAGCACGTCGCTTCCAGCGCGGTGACCTTCTTCTGGGCAGCTGTTTCCGAGCGGATGAACTGGCGCTACCCGGAGAGGGGCTACCGGTACATGCTCCTGGACGCCGGGCATGTATGCCAGAACCTGTACCTGGCCGCCGAGGGACTCGGCTGCGGGGTCTGCGGATTGGCCGCCTTTGAGGACGACCTGCTCAACCGGGCTCTGCACCTGGACGGAGAGCGGCTCTTCGTCATGTACGCCGCCACCCTCGGCAAGCGCCCCTCCGGGTGATTCCCGCCCTCCTCCCGCTGGCGCCAGGTGAATGATCAGGGTTACATCAGGCTGCGCAGGCGCAGCAGGGCCGTTTCGTATTCCTCCCGGTTGAGCGGCTCGAGCGCTAGAATCTGCTCGACCGTGCGCACCGCGTTGCGGATGTCGCCGACGTCCTCGTAATAGATGGCAAGTTGGTCCAGTTCGCTGATGGCCATGCCGACCTTACCTTCGCGCAGATGGAATTCCGCCAGCCGCCCGCGCAGTTCGGGCTTTTCGGGCTGGTCGGCGATCAGCCCGTAGATGAACGAAACTGCATCCGGTCCTCTGTTGTTCTTTTCCAGGTATTTGAGGTAATTGTCCAATTCGGCGTAGGCTGCCTGGTCGTTTCCCAGGCGGAAGTAGATGTCGACAATCCGCTGGCGCACCGAACGGTCATCCGGTTTGAGGATCCGCATTTGCTCGTAAGTGCGTAATGCCTGGCGCCATTCCAGCCGCTGCATATCGACGTCGGCCAGGTGGCTGAGGATCTCAAAAACCAGCTGGCGGCTGCGCGGGGACTGCTGCAGCAGGCGCAGCGCGGCGAGATAGCCCTGGCGGGCGTTGTTCAGTTCGCCCAGATGGTAGTAGATCTCCGCCAGCTCGAGGTGCTGCTGTATGACCTCTTCATTTTTACCCTGCTCGGTGAGCACCTCGATCAACCGGCTGCGCACATGCAGATCCATAGGCACATTCTGTACCAGGCGTTTCAGCAATTTGACCGCCGGGATCAACTGCCCGCGCATGCGGTAAAGCTGGGCCACCAGCAGGAATTTTTGTGTCGCCTCAGCGACCAGACCTTCCTGCATCAACAGCTCGCCAATCTGAACGTGGAGAGGCAGATAGGTCGGCGAATAATCCAGCGCTCGGAAGGCTTCTTCCAGCGCCGAGCGCACCTTGCCTTGCCGGGCGAGATCTTTGATGAACGCCATCACCTCAATGGCTTGCCCGCCGTGCGATTCGATCAACATCTCGGAAACCGGCAGCAGCGAAGCCCCATCCTCCTGGATCGGCAGCTGCTGGCGGGCTTTCAATAAATGATCTCGCCAATCCTCGCGGACCAGCTGCGCGAGGACGGTTTCGCAAAAGCCTTTAAGGATCTTTTCATCGTTCTGCTGTTCCAGAGTTTCGATCACCGTGCCGTAGGATTGGAAAATCTCCTCAGCCTGGTATTCCGGAACGATGGCGGCGTCGGCCAGGCGCAGTGCCTGCATGAAGAAGACCGCAGCCCGGTTGTAGTTTTGCTGCTCGTAGAACAGCCGGCCGAGAAGCAGGTAAGCCGCCATGGCGTAGTCGGGATGGCGGGCGGCTTTCTCCAGGGCAAGGACCGCCTTCTCCGGGTCCTGTTTGAGCATCAGCATGCCCAGATCGAAGTGTAGGGCCGGGTGGCTGATGCCAATTTCCATCGCTTTGTCCAATTCCGAGGCGGCCAGGCCTTCCTCCCCCCGAGTCTGCCATTCGATCGCCTGCCCGATGAGTACCTTGATCCGCTGCTGGTCAGCTTCGCTGATCGGCAGCCCGCCCGTGCCGCGGATGACCTCGTCGGCCCCTGCGCGTCCGGCGGCAGCCCCGCCTTCTCTTTCTGGTTCCTCGAATAAAATTTCAGCCAGCTGAACCAGCGCGCGCTGAGCCGCTTCAGAAATCGGATCCAGGCTGGGGATCAGTTCTTCGTCCTGGGGCGGCTCAATGGGACGCGCGTCTTCCTTGCGGGGGGGCAGCGGTTTCTCTTCCATCAAGCCTGGCAAGCCCAACGGCTGATTGGCTTTGAGATCATGCAGCGCCTGCGTCGCTTCGGCGCTTCCCGGCATGATCTTCAACGCGTACATGACGGATTGAACGGCTTTATTGGTATCTCCTGCTTTTTGCAGCAGCGCGGCAATGGTCAGATAATAATTCACAGCCTCAGTTTTATGCCCCATCCGCTCGTAAATCAGCGCCAGGCGGGCATGAGCGGTCAGGTTTTCAGGCTGCAGCTGGATCACCCGCATCCAGTTTTCAATCGATTTCTCCGGATCGCGGGTCTTCAGGTACATCTCGGCTGCCTGAGCGCTGGCTCGAGCCGCCTCGTTGGGCCTTTTGAGCTTTTCGAGCAGGTGAGCAATCTTCTCCACAGGCACCGGATCGGCCGGATCGGTGACCGCCGCACGCTGGTAAACCTTCAGCGCGCCGACATAATCCTGCAATTCGAACAGCGCCAGCCCCAGATTGGAAAGGGCAGTATGGTGGTCGGGGAACTGCTCGAGAGCCAGGCGGTAATAATTGGCCGCCCGCTGCCAGTCCTGATCCCAGGCTGCGCTATGACCGTCGTTCATCGCCTGCTGAAACAATTGCTCGTTACCCGCCATAACCCTGCTCCGCCTCCTGGATCGAAACCGCCGATTGTTAAACTTTACCCGATTCAGCCCAAAACCACCAAACATGGTGGATAACAGATTCGCAAAGTGCGATGCAAGCCTCGCGCCAGATCCCCGCTTACGGCTCTACGACCTCCAGATTACCCCAGTTGACGCCCCAGCGCGCCTCGGTGAGCAGCGGGATGGACAGGGTATAGGCGTTTTCCATGACCTGCCTGACGGTGCGAATGGTCGCATCGCGCTCCTTTTCGGGCACTTCCAGCACCAGCTCATCGTGAACCTGCAACAGCAGCCGCGCGCCCAGACCCGCCTTGCGCAGTGCTTCCGGGAGGCGCACCATGGCGATCTTCATGATATCGGCCGCGCTGCCCTGAATCGGCGCGTTGATCGCCTCGCGCTCCTCGCGGGCGCGCATCCCCGGATTGGTCGGGTTTTTCAGGTTGGGGAAGTAGCGCCGGCGTCCGAGCAACGTTTCGACGTAGCCCTGGCGGGCAGCCAGGCGGCGGATCCCGTCTAAGTAGGATTTAACCCCCGGGAACATCTGGAAGTAGGCTTTGACGAAATTCTCGGCCTCTGCCAGGGTCAGTCCGGTGCTGCGGCTGAGGCCGAAGGCGCTCATCCCGTAGATCAGCCCGAAGTTAATCGCTTTGGCGTGCCGGCGCTGCTCTTTACTGACCTGCTCGATGGGCACCGAGTAGATCGCCGCTGCGGTTGCGGCGTGAATGTCCTGGCCGGCCTGGAAAGCCGACAGCATGGAGGCATCCTGGGCCATGTGGGCGACAATGCGCAACTCGATTTGCGAGTAGTCCACCGAGAGCAGCTTCATCCCCGGGCCGGCGATAAAGGCGTTGCGCACCTGCCGGCCGGTCTCAGTGCGCGTCGGGATATTCTGCAGATTGGGATCCGAACTGGCCAGCCGCCCGGTCACCGAGCCGGTCTGGTTAAATGAGGTGTGCACCCGTCCGGTCTGAGGGTTGACCTGCAAGGGCAGCGCCTCCAGATAGGTGGAGCGCAATTTGGATAGCTCGCGGTGTTCCAAGATCTGCTCGATCACCGGATGCTGCGATCGCATATCCAGCAGCACCTCGGCCGAGGTGGAATAATGCCCGCTGGCGGTCTTCCAGCGCCGGTCGGGCGGGGCCAGCTTTAACGATTCAAACAACGCCTTGGACAGCTGCTGGGTGGAATTGATGTTGAACGGATAGCCGACTGTTTCCCAGATCGATTTTTCGATCTCCGCCAGGCGCCCGGCCAGTTCAACCGACAGCTTCTGCAGGTAGGGCACGTCCAGCAGGATCCCGTTCCGCTCCATCTGCATCAGCACAGGGACAAGCGGCATCTCGATCTCGTTGAACAGCTTCGTCGCGTTCGATTCATCCATCTTGGCGGCCAGGATCGGCATCAGCCGCAGACAGACCTCGGCGTCGGCAGCAGCATACGGCGCCACCTTCGCCACCGGCACGCGGTCCATGCCGATCTGATTCTTGCCCTTGCCGATCAACTCTTCGATGTGAGTCATCGCCAGCCCAAGCCGGTTGGCAGCCATCTCCTTCAAGCCGAGGTTGTAGCTATCCGGACTGATCAACCATTCCGCGATCATGGTGTCGAAAGCGAGCGGTTGTACATCGAGACCGCTGCGCGCGAGGACCAGCGCGTCGTATTTAAGGTTGTGACCCACTTTGATGATTTGCGGGGAGGTCAACGCCGGGCGGAGGGCAGAGATCACCTGTTCGAGCGGAAGCTGCGCTTCGCCAGTCGCGTGACCGACCGGGATGTAATAGCCCTCGCCGGCTTTGACCGCCAGCGAGATGCCGACCAGGTCGGCCCGCATGGGGTCGGTCGATGTCGTTTCGGTGTCCAGGGAGACCGCGTCTGCGGACTCCAATACTCTAAGCAGGGCGGTCAACTTCTCTTCGGTGTCAATGACCGCCGCCTCGCTAGCCGGGGCAGGCGGCTCGCCAACCACGGTCACCGGGGTCCCAAACAAGGAAAGCTGCTGCTCCTTCTCGGGAAAAATCACCTGACCTTCCAGTTTTTTCAGCCGGGGCATCAGAGAACGGAACTCCAGCCGCTGGAAAATCTGCTCCACCGCCGCCAGGTTGATCGCGCTGGTGCGCGCTTTCTCGATGTCCAGCGCCAGCTGTACATCCGTTCGGATCGTCGCCAGCTCGCGGCTCAGGAAGGCGCTCTCGCGGCCCTTTTCCAACAGGTTCTTTACCCTGGGCGGCAACTCATCCAGATGAGCGTAGATCTCCTCCAGGTTGGCGTATTTTTCCAGCAGGTTGACCGCGGTTTTCTCGCCGACCCCGGGTACGCCGGGGATATTGTCCGATTTGTCGCCGACCAGTCCTTTGTAATCGACCACCTGCTCCGGTCTGACCCCCAGGGCGGCCTCCACGTCCCGCGGACCGTAATCCTTGGCTTCTGAAAGCTTGCTGCCAGCCAGATTGACCAGCACCCGCTCGTCCACCAGTTGGAGCAGGTCGCGGTCGCCCGTAATAATTTTCACCCCAAAGCCCTTTTCCACCGCCTGGCGGGCGATGCTGCCGAGGACGTCGTCTGCCTCGACGCCTTCCTGTTCCAGACGCGGGATGCCGAATGCGTCAACCATCTCGCGGATGCGGTCGATCTGCGGACGCAGATCCTCGGGCATTTTAGCGCGGGTGGCCTTATAATCCGGGAAAAGATCGTTGCGGAACGTTTTCCCGGTATCGAAGGCGACCGCCAGGAACTCGGGCCGGTCCTGCTCCAGAAGGCGCAGCAAAACGCTGGCAAAACCGAAAGTCCCAGCGGTCGGTTCCCCGTCACTGGTGGTAAAGCGCTGTCCGGTCAGGGTGAGGGCAAAATACGTCCGGTACGCCAGCGCATGCCCATCGATTAGATATAAGGTTGGCGGCATGTCAGTCCCTCGAGTTTGGCATTATCCCGGCAGCAGGCCCTGTCTCAGGCGCGTCTGCCGGATGAATCGCTGAATTTGATCCAGACCGGGCGGCGTGGAGCCGCGTACAATGAGAAAACCCGGCGCCCAGAAATCGCCTACATCGCCGGGAGAAGCGAGCTCCGGCAGGCGGGCGAGAATCTCCATTGAGGAATGCTGGCGAATGGCGCGCGCGAGGGCGCCGGGCGATTCGGCTGCAGGCGCTTCCAGAGTCCACTGCATGGCCGCGTTGGTGATCTTCAAATCGACCGTGATCCAGCCCGTTTCCGCACACATCGCGGCTGCCCAACCGCGCAGCAGCTCCTTCAGGTCACCAATCAACGATTGTTCCGGCAGGCGCGGGATCAGCACGCAGGTGAAAACCTGCCTCTTTTCGCTCAGGTCAACCTCCGCCTTGCCAGTTAACGGCGCCGGCGGTCTGCCAGCATTTTCGCCCGCGCTCGCCGGCCGGGAAACCGCCTCAGGCTCAGGCTCGGCCCTGGCGGCTCTGGCCGACTCGGCCGGGCTCGCCGCCCGCTTCGGTTTGGTCCAGGAAGGCCCCAGATCTTCCAGCTCATCCAGCCTGATTTCTTGCCCGCTCAGCGAACTGCCGGGGGCGTGAATTCGAAACGGATCCGGTGAAGGAGCGCTCTCCAGCAGCTCGCGCAGCCGGGCGTCCAGGCCTTCGACGTCCTCCGCCGGCGGGCTGGGAGCAGCCGTGTCGGCTTGCTCCGCGGGCGGTTCCTCGAACAGGCCGGCCGCTCGAGCTGCTGCCTGGCGCGCGAGGCGCAGATTCTCCTTGAGCCGGGCAGCCAGCGAGCGAGCGCCCTCCGCGGACGTACCCGCTGTCATGATCAGCGCCGCCAGAAGGGCTTTGTCCGGCCGGGTGATATAGAGCAGCGCCTGCGCGCCGGAAGAGCCGCGGCGGACGGCGCGGGCAATTTCGCGGCCCCTTCCCTGCCGCCACAGGCGGTGCGCCAACCCGGCGATTTCTTCGGCAGCCGCCGTGGAGAGGCCTTCGGTCCGAGCCGCCACGGTCCCTCCAGGCGTGATAAACACAGCAGCCAGGCATTCGGCTTTCAACAGCGCCGCCAGCTCGCCTCCGCTGCCTAAATCCGCTCTCAACCAGGCCCATTCCGGGGGACCGGCGATCCCCTCGTCGGGCTTCCACTGCCGCCCGGCCAGGACAGCCTCAGCCGCCGCCAGAAGATCTGGCAGATAGAAAGGCTTCTTCAACCAGGCTTTGTAGGCCAATCCCTGCATCAGCTCGTGCTGCGGATCGTTTTCTGGCGGGAATACGATCAGCGGCAGGCCGGGAAAGCGTTGGGTCAGTCCGGCCAGCGCGGTTTTCGCACTGGGATCCTTTTCCTCAGCGTCGATCACCACCAGGTCGTAAGAATTCCTGCCAATCTCATAGCGGGCATACTCACAGGAAGCCACCAGGCGCACGCTGTATCCCCCGCGCTCCTCCAGACTGAGGCGCAGCAGCTCGCCGAACGGCGGATGCATACTCGCGACCAGGACCTTTTTTTGCACTTTAAGAGTGTATCACGGGGTGTGAGGGGAGGCAAGCAAGCCCGTCGCAAAACCCCTCAAAACCGCCTTCGACAGGCGTTCCGGTTTGCACATTTTTGCTTGAAACGATATACTGAATTTACACGCCAAAGGAGGTGTATGTTTCCCTTAAAAGATACCATCCGGTCGCGATCTTTTCCCATTGTGACCTGGCTGATCATCGTTGCCAACGTCCTGGTTTTTTTCTTCGAGCTTAGCCTGTCGCCGCAGGGTCTGTCCCGCCTGATCCGCACCTTCGGCCTGACGGCTGACCGGATTGATCTAGTCAATCCGCTGACCTGGTTCCCATTCATCAGCCACATGTTCCTTCACGGCGGCTGGTTTCATCTCCTCAGCAACATGTGGACCCTTTTTATTTTCGGCGATAACGTCGAGGATCGGATGGGTTCCTTCCGCTTCCTCATTTTCTATCTGGCCGGCGGGGTCGGCGCAGGATTGTTGCAAACCTTCCTTGGCGCATCCGGCGTGCCTTCGATCGGTGCCAGCGGGGCCATCGCGGCCGTGCTGGGCGCTTACTTCCTGCTGTTCCCGCGGTCCAAGGTGATCACTTTCATCCCGGTGTTTTTCCTGCCCTGGTTCGTGGACATCCCCGCGCTTCTCTATATTGGCTTCTGGTTCATCTCCCAGCTCTTCTCCGGCCTGCTCTCTCTGGCAGGCGCCGCCGGTCAATCCGGCATCGCCTGGTGGGCCCACGTCGGCGGGTTTGTGATGGGCTTGCTGCTGGTTTACCCGTTTACTTTGGGCCGGAGGACACAGCGCTGGTACCGCGATGAGTATTACCCCTGGTGAGTCCAGGCATCAAATGTGCACATAATAGTGGGAGGCTAAATGGAATTCTTTAACTTGCTCTGGATCTTGTTAGTGATCGCTTCGCTCGTCCCGCTCATCCGCCAGAAGATGATCGAAGCGGCCCGCTTGCGCCTGATGCGCGCTCTGGAAACCAAGCGATCCTCGCGGGTGATTGCCCTGATCCACCGTCAGGAGAGCATGTCTTTCCTTGGTTTTCGGGTAGCCCGCTACATAGACATCCAGGATTCCGAGCAGGTTCTGAGGGCGATCAAGCTGACCGACCCGCAGATGCCCATCGATCTCATCCTGCACACGCCGGGAGGCCTTGTACTGGCGGCAGAGCAGATAGCCAATGCGCTTGCCCGCCACGAAGGAAAGGTGACCGTCTTTGTCCCCCATTACGCCATGTCCGGCGGCACACTGCTGGCCCTGGCAGCCGATGAAATCCTGATGGACGAGAACGCCGTACTCGGTCCGGTTGATCCGCAGATCGGCCAGTACCCTGCGGCTTCCATCCTGAATGTGGTAGCCAGCAAAGATATCAACAAGATTGACGATGAGACCCTGATATTGGCCGACATCGCCCGCAAGGCAGTCGAGCAGGTCAAGGACACGATCCGGAAACTGGCCTGCTGCCATTACACCCAGGAGGAGGCCGAGAAGCTGGCCGAAGAGCTGGCCTCCGGCCGCTGGACGCACGATTATCCGATTACCGTCGAGGAAGCCCGGGCGCTGGGCTTGAAAGTCTCGACCGAAATGCCGGAGGAAATCTACGATTTAATGAACCTGTTCCCCCAGGCAGAACAGCGCCGTCCGACGGTGGAGTACGTCCCCCTGCCTTACTCCCGCCCCGGCGCGCCCCCGGAACGGAAAGCGAAACCCTGAACGCGCTAAATTCTTATCAGGTGCTACGATTCATGTGGAGGGACTTCATGAGCGGACAATTAATAGCTGAGATCGATATCAATCAGGCCAGCCCGGAGGAGTTGATCAGCGTGCCGGGCATCAACCGCGTACTGGCCGAACGGGTCATCCAGGCGCGCCCGTTCAGCAGCGTGGACGACCTGCGCCGCGTTCGCGGCATCGGCGCCCAATCCCTGGAGAAGTTGCGCCCCTACCTGACCTGCAGGAGCGACGAGGCAGAGCCAGCGCCAGCGGCCGTCGCGGAAGAGGTTCCAGCGCCTGTGGAAACACCCCCTGTTGAGGCGAAAGCGGAAGCCGCCGCACGCGCCGAGAAGGAAACGCCTGATGCAGGCGAGCAGGTCAAAGCGCCGAAAGTCCCCATCGAACAGCCAGCCCATCCGGCTGCGGCGCCCTCCCGTCCAGCCCCGCCCCCCGCCGGTGAGACCTACTTGCGCCGCGCCGACGCCCTCTGGTGGGGCGCCGGTCTGGCGGCAGCCGCTCTGGTGGTTGCGATTTTATTCTCTCTGGGCATCCTGAACCTGGTCAACGGCACGCTGACTTACGCGCCCGCCGCGCAGGTCCGCGCGCTGGACGCCCGCGCTGCAGAGCTTTCGGCGCAAATACAGGCTGCCAACAGCGATCTGGCCTCGCTCCGCGCCCGTCTGGACGCCATGGAAAGCCTGAGCGGCCGCGTCGCCGACCTTGAAAGAAGCAGCCAGGCGCTGCGCGAGGATTTACAGGCTGTCCAGACGCGAACCGAGGCGCTGGAAACCCGCAGCGAGGAATTAACCCTGCAGGTGAAAGAATTGCAGAAGAGCAGCACGAAATTCCAGAATTTCCTCGACGGGCTCCGCAGCCTGCTGCTGAACGAAGCATCCCAATAGGAGGTCAAGCAGATGACGGAAAATCAACCTCTACCGCCCGCTAAACGCGCCGGCATCGCACTGGCCACCTTCCTCAAAGCGCTGGTTCGCGTGCTGCTGATCTGCCTTACCGCGGTCCTGCTCGGCGGGCTGATCTACTTTGCATTTGTCGCGGTCTATCAACAGGCCGTTCTGCCCGCCCGCGAGAACGCCAACCGGATCAGCCTGCTGGAAACTGCCCAGGCTCAGGATTCCCACAGGCTGGATCAGCGCCTGGAATCTTTCCAGCAGCGGCTGACCTCGCTTGAGAACCAGCATCAGCTGACCCATGAGACCCTGGACGAATTAGCCGCCAACCAGGACGCGCTGCAGGATGGACTCGACCAGCAGGCGGCCGAGCTGCAAAGGCTGGATGAGCTGCAGGAAGAACTGGAGAACGTCCGCTCCTATACCGATAAGGCTTACCAACTGGGTATCCAGGGTTACGAGGCATCCTTCGGCAAGGACGATCTGATCCGGGCGCTTGAGCGGCAGATCGTAGTATTGAAAGTCGCCAGTCTGCTCAACCGCAGCCGATTATATATGCTGCAGAGCAATTTCGGCCTGGCCCGCAGTCAGGTGGAGATGGCCCGCGAACTTCTGGTCGAGCTGCAGGAAAGGTCCACTCCTCAGCAGCAAAGTGTCATCTCCTCCTGGATCGGCCGGCTGGACGCTGCCCTGGACAACCTGCCCGAGTCTCCAGTTGTGGCGGCGGACGAGCTGGAGATCGCCTGGGGCCTGATCCTGCGCGGACTGCCCGAACGATTGATACCCACGCCTACGCCATATTCCCCTGGCGGCGAGAGGTCCCCCGCCCAGACGACCTCTACCAGGACCCCGCTTCGCCCGCCCCTGACACCCACCCCCGCGCCGCTGAATATGCTCACCCCCACTTTAAGCCCAACACCCTCCGTTTTACCTACATGATCAGAGAGAGGATGCCATGGAAAACGAATCGTTGACTGAGAAAGAAGAAGAAGTCCAGCCAGCCGAGCCCGCCCCTGGCGAGGGAATCGAAGAGGTCCAGAGCCCGGCGGCCGGCACCTCAACCGATGAGGGGATCGAACCCAAGCCAAAATCCTGGCTGCAGAAGAGCTGGCCGTGGCTGACAGCGGTGCTGGTTTCGCTGCTGGCGGGAGCAGCTCTGGTGTTCTTCCTGCTCTACCTGCCGGCCAGCAGCGCTCTGCGCCAGAGCCAAGGCGAATTGACCAGCGTGACGGGCGAGCTCGAACAAGCCGCAGCGAAAGCGGAAGGGCTGCAAAGCGATCTGTCCAGCGCAGAAGAACGGATCGAAAGCCTGCAGACCGAACTGGAGTCCGTCCAGTTAACCCTGGCGATTTCCAGGCTTCAGGCCAACATCAGCTACGCCCGCCTGGCGCTGATCAATAAGGACGCCCTGACCGCCCGCCAGGAATTGAGCGACGCCGAAAGCAACCTGGCCGAGCTCAGCCGGCTCCTGGGCGACAGCGAGACGAGCAGCGCCCTCGCCGCCCGGTTGAGAACGATCCGAACCAATTTGACCAGCGATCCCTCCAGGGCGCTGGAGGAGATGCGCACCCTGGGGGAAAACCTGGCGCGGCTGAAAAACAGGTAAGAAAAACGGGGTTGATTCACCTCCTGTGAATCAACCCCGCCCGTTGTCCGCTGGATATTAATAACGCAAGAACGCGCCTACATTGCCGGACCGCTCCAGTTCAGGGCTGGAGTGTACCACCTCCACGTCGCCGCCGCGGCGCATGGTGCGGCTGACGGCGATATCAATCGCATCTGGAATGGAGAAGAGCTCGCCGCCGCAGTTTGCGCAGGTGCGGTGCGGCTTGCTGGTCAGAAAGCCGCAATCCTTGCAGCGATAGGCTGGCTGCTGAAAGCCCTGCTTCACCACCAGCGTGCTGACCCGCTCGCGGTTGATCTCCTGCAAGGTCGGCTCGACTCCGATGACCGCTCCGCTCTCCTTGGCTGCCTTGGTGATCAGATCCTCGATCAATTCGGCCGTGCGCCTCTTTTCCGCCTCCTGACCGATCTGCATGGCCTTGCTGAGGACTTCGGCATGTCCAACATTCATGTTCATCGGGAAGGAGCCGATTACCAGGCTTTGCCAGGCTTTCGGCAGCAGACTGCGAAATTGAGAAACATTATCCTCTGTCCCGCCGATCAAAATCCGCCTGACGCGGTATTCATTGAAAAAGTTGACCGAAAAATCAACCGCATCCTTCATGTTGCGTCCGATGACTTCCTCCTGGTGGCGCGTCCGCCCGGCGATTCCACCCATCCGCCCAGGGAAGGTCGACGCCCCGCCGTGTTTGGTCCGTTTGACCGCCTCGCCGACCATGCCCTCCTGTTCCTGGAGCGCGCCGAGGTGAAAGGAGAACGCCCGCGCTCCCTGTTTATCGATCAGGATCACCCCGTACCCGCCGTAGCTGTCCAGGAGGTCGGCTAAAACGCGCACGCTTGGCCGGTCGCTGACGTGGACGAAATCCCTCTTC
>FWPV01005479.1_pt1 | contig 25334 bp, 21 predicted proteins | sample 2228371 | NCBI WGS metagenome assembly FWPV01 (sample SAMEA103939776, study PRJEB20133) | metagenome | reverse complement strand
AATTATTCTTGCGCCTATTGCAGCCAGTATCAACCCTACAAAAAAAATGTTCAAATAATATATCATCTGTCTTAAATTATATAATTCCTTTGGTAATTTGTATAAATTAAAAAGATAAATAGCAATAAGTCCCGCAAGGAATACTATCTGTATCCACTGATTTGTATCACGGATACTGAATTTAAAATCTTTTATAAGTTGAGCAATAAAAAAGCGCGTTTTTTTATAAGAAAGATTTATTGGCGATGTTGTATTTTTTTTGAAATAATTTTTTCTTCCGTAGCTTAAAAAATAAAATCGTTTTGAAAAAAGCATTGTCCCTATAAAAATAAAAAAAGAAACTGAAAGATAAAACAAAAAAGGAACACTACCAAGAATAACGCCTTTTATTGTTATTTCTCTTACTATATTTACAAAGTGAACGTGCGGAAATAAAATAAAATCAGGCGTGTTCAACGCTTTTATAAACTGTCCCATTTCTTCAAAACTTGCAGCAGAAATTTTTTCTGGCTGCAACATCCTGAAATAAATTATTACAAAAACCATAAAAATCCCAAGAATACCTATTGAAAAATTCCTTACTTTTTCAGCAGGAAAAAAATTAACAAGTATTAAAGTTATAACCACACCTGCGGATGATACAATCATGCAAAATGGTATATGAGTCAGAATAATAAACACATATTGCAAAAAATTTATTTTTAAAACTTTCATATATGCAAAAAAGATTGGCAGAGCAATTACAACTATCATCCATCCGGCAGAAATAAAAACTTTATATATTTTAAATAAAAATATAGTCTCTGATTTTACAGGCGCAGAAAAAAGAAAATCATTATCCCTGCTAAAATATAAGACAGATATGGACGCAGTTATGGACGACAGTATTATCATAAGCGAAAAAGTCATATAAAACCCATTTAATAATTTGTTTACAAGGAGAGGTCCTATGACTAACACACTATAGAAATGTTTAAAAATATAAAAGAAAAGATAATAAACAGACGGGAAAAAAAAGCATGCAAAAAGCAGCATCATTAATGATTTTATTATATTGTTTTTATTTATGGTTAAAATTTTATTTTTAAAAATCGTAAAATAAAAATTAAACAAAATTACAAAATCATTCATTTTTTTTCTCTTCGGTTAATCTAAAAAAAACTTCCTCTATTTTTTTTGTTTTGCTTTTCTTTTTGACTTCATCTATTTTGCCAGATATTAAAAGGTGCCCATCATCAATTATACCGATAGAAGTACAGACATCGTCAACAAGTTCCAGTGAATGTGTTGACATAAAGACTGTACCGCCTTTTTCAGAGAGATTTTTAAACACCTCTTTCAAAATTTTCATTGTTTTAGGGTCCAGCCCGACCATGGGTTCATCAAGTATAAATACCTTGGGTGTATGTATTAATGAAGCAATGATCAATAATTTCTGGCTCATCCCATGTGAATAACTTTCAATAAAATCATTTATATATCCTCCGGCTTCAAATAAATCAATGTATTTTTTTGACAGTTCTTCAAATGTATCTTCCGTAACATCGTATAAATTTGCTATAAATTTTAAATATTCAACGCCTTTGAGTTTTTCAAATAAATATGGCTTATCAGGAATAAACGCAAATTGTTTTTTATAAGAAACCGCATCTTTTTTTATACTTATCCCGTTAATCAGCACATCACCCGAGGTAATAGTTGTAATACCAGTCATCATCTTAATTGTGGTTGTTTTTCCGGCTCCATTAGGACCTAAAAACCCGAAAATTTCGCCCCTGGTTATTTTTAAATTTAAATTATTTACAGCAATAAAATTACCGTAATTTTTGGTAAGAGATTTTATTTCTATCATTAATTATTTATTAACCTTCAACTTCCTTTTCTATATCATCTGATATGTTGAATTTCTTTCTGTAATGTTTAATTATCGGTGGAATAAAAAAAGAAAAAATAAAAAGAATAAGAGGTATTATTATATCAGCCCTTAATAAATCAGCTGGTGTTTTATAGGTTACTATCAACTGTTTCACTGCAACAGCAAGAAAAGTAATAACTATAATACCGGGTATAACACCTATGATGGTTCCCCATATAAAATCTTTAAATTTTATCTTTGATAATCCAGCTGCAAAACTCAAATAAGTAAACGGAACAAACATAAGACGTAAATATATTATTATTGATAATCCGTGTTTTTCAACAGAATCATCAAACTTCTTCAAATGCCCCTTTTGTAAAAATTTTGAGATTGTATCCCTTAACATATAACGAGAGGTAAAAAAAGATAATATTCCTCCTATAACAACCCCTGTTAAATTTAATAATAAACCCAGCCAGTGGCCAAATATCAATCCGCCTATGGAAGTAAATACACTTGCAGGTATGAACAACATTATACTTAATGCAAAGAAACCTATAAAAATAAAAGGCGCCCATATACCGATATGATTCAGGTAATACTGAAATTTCTGAGAGAAAATTTCTTTACCTTCGTCTGTGAAAAAATAATACGAAGCAGGAGAAAATTTTAATAAATAAACTATAAACCCAAGAAAAACTATAAATAAAACAATTTTTATCTTATTTTTCATTGCTTCGTAATTTTTTGAAAATCTGACTTTGCCGCACCACACTCGGGACAAACCCATGAATCCGGTATCTGTTCAAATGGCGTTCCCGGAGCAACGCCATTGTCCGGGTCGCCTTTTGCAGGGTCATAAACATATCCACAAACAGTGCATTCCCATTTTTCCATAAATTACTCCTTAAATTCTTTTGTAATATAAAATTTTTTATTGTTTTTTCACCTGTTTTATAAAAAACTTCAATTTTCAAATATTAAATTTTAAATCACGCTTCGCACCATTTTTTAATTTCAATTTTCAAATCTTATCTGCCATCTGGCATTTGGCATCTGCCACTGCCTTTTTAAATCTTAAATAATATATTTAAACCCACCACCTGGCACATGGCATCTGGCACCGTCTTTTAAATTTCAAATTATACCTCTCATTATTGTATCTGTTTTTCTGCCATATCCCCCACTATAGGCAATTTCCACTTTTCTCCTTTATACGCCCTTATCATTAAAATAATCCACAAAATAACTGTAACAGGTGCAAGAACTACTCCAATTAACCATCCCAGTATTGGTATAACACTCAATATTGTATAAACTATCATTAAACCGGCAAATGTCAGTATTGACTGCAACGCATGAAACCTGACAAATTTTGAGTCCTTTTCAATTATGAAAAATACGACACCTGTAACCCACCCAAGTATATAACACAGCATTGCCTCAAAATTTTCAGTTAAACCTAATTGTGTTTTATTATCACTCATAAAATCTCCTTTTGTAATAAATGTTCGTTACTGATGTTCATTATTAAATATCCTATATAAAAATGAAAAAACTCATGTAAAACCCTGCAGATTTACTATACCATAATAAGTTTGGTTTACATCCAAGCCAATCTTTTAAAATCACATGCGTAATTTTTTAAAAATATATGTTAAATACGTACTTTTGTCAATATATTTTTAACCTTATAAAAAATGTATTCAAAAAGAGTCCAGAAAGACTCTCCTTTGTAGTTTGTATTTTGTAATTAGTTCAACATTCTTACTGTTTTTGAATTCAATACGAACTCTTTTAAAAGAAAGTTTGAACATATTTTTATCAATTTGCAGATTTGAAGTTCTTCACCCCGCCTCCTTTTTCATTTGACTAAAAAATAAAAAAAATGTATTATAATAATTCCGGAGCGGGCAGTTGTACTGCTTCCTCCCGTGGTTCCAATAGCGGTTTTTCCGCTACCTGTGATAATCACAACATGTTTTTCATTAAACAACGGAGGTGTTATATGCTACAGTTTAATAAAAAAAGAATGATATATGAGATTGAAGATTACCATTTTGAACTACAGGACGTGAAAGAGCCAAATCTATACAGGGATTTATTTCCTTATGATGATGTCCCAAAGGTTGCTTTTAACTACAGAATGGTGCCGATGAACCCGCCGCCTGAAATATGGATAACAGACACGACTTTTCGCGACGGACAGCAATCCCTACCACCTTTTAAAGTGGAAGATATTGTTCATCTCTATGATTTAATGCATAAATTAGATGGAGATACAGGTCTTATACGGCAAACAGAATTCTTTTTATATACAAAAAGAGACCGTGAAGCAATTGAAAAATGTTTATCACGCGGATATAAATATCCGGAAGTAACCGGCTGGATAAGAGCTGTTGAATCTGATTTCAAACTGGTAAAAGAAATGGGACTGAAAGAAACAGGCATTCTTACTTCAGTTTCTGATTACCATATATTTTTAAAATTAAAATGGACACGACGCCAGGCATTTGATAATTATATAAAGATTGTTCGGGCTGCACTTGACAACGGCATTATTCCAAGATGCCATTTAGAAGATATTACAAGAGCTGATATTTATGGTTTTGTCGTTCCTTTTGCTTATGAACTGATGAAGCTCTCACGGCAATATAAAATACCTATAAAAATCAGGATGTGCGATACAATGGGTTATGGTATTGCAATGCCAGGAGCAGTCCTGCCAAGAAATGTAAATGGAATAGTGTATGCTTTAAACCATTATGCAGAAGTTCCATCTGAGCAACTTGAATGGCATGGTCATAATGATTTTTATCGCGGTCTGACAAACGGAGTGTATGCCTGGCAATACGGAGCATCGGCAGTTAATGGCGCATGGCTTGGTATTGGAGAAAGAACGGGAAATACTCCTATAGAAGGACTTATCATAGAATATATTTCACTTCGCGGAAGAGAAGGAAAAGAAAAATTAGACACAACTGTTATAACTGAAATTGCTAATTATATGCGGGATGTGATGCATATAGAAATACCGGAAAGACAGCCTCTGGTAGGTAGAAATTTCAATGTAACAAAAGCAGGCATCCATGCTGATGGAATGCTAAAAAACGAAGAAATATACAATATTTTTGATACAAAAAAGGTCTTAAACAGACCTATCGCAGTTGGAATAACTGATAAGTCAGGAACAGCAGGTATTGTTTACTGGATAAACAGTAATTTAAAAATTCCTGATAATGAAAAACTTACCAAAGATAATCCAGATGTAATTAAAATAAAAGAATCCATTGATAAAGAATTTGAAGACGGAAGAATAATTGGAATTTCAGATGAAGAAATGATTGAATATACCAAAAAATTCCTGCCTTCTCTGTATCAAAAATATGGTAAAAATTATGAGGGATAATCATGGCAGAAAAAATCACTTTTGACCAGAATGGCAATTTAATTGTTCCTGATAATCCAGTAATTTGTTTTATTGAAGGTGATGGGACAGGTCCCGACATCTGGAAAGCATCAAAAAAAATTTTTGATGCAGCAGTAGAAAAAGCATATTCAGGGAAAAGAAAAATAGAATGGAAAGAAATATTAGCAGGAGAAAAAGCAAAAGAAAAAACTGATTCATACCTTCCAGAAGAAACAATAGAAGCAATAAAAGAATATATAGTTGCAATAAAAGGACCACTCACAACCCCGATAGGTGGCGGTATAAGAAGTTTAAATGTAACCTTAAGACAGCGCCTTGATTTATTTGCATGTGTTAGACCTGTCCGGTATTTTAATGGTGTACCTTCGCCTGTAAAAAATCCTGAAAAATTAAATATAGTAATTTTCAGAGAAAATACAGAAGATGTATATGCTGGTATTGAATGGGAATCAGGAACAATAGAAGCAAAAAATATAATCTCATATATTAATGAAACTTTTAATAAAGCAATAATTCCTGATAGCGGCATTGGCATAAAACCAATATCTCCTTTCGGGACAAGACGACTTATGAGAATGGCATTGAATTATGCAATAAAAAATAATAGAAAATCCGTTACAATAATGCATAAAGGCAATATTATGAAATATACAGAAGGTGCTTTTGCAAAATGGGCATATCAGGAAGCAGAAGAAAATTTTAAAGATAAAATAATAAAAGAAAGCGATATGGCAGGCGCAACGGCTGACGGTAAAATAATCGTAAAAGACCGCCTCGCTGACTCTATGTTTCAACAGATCCTGTTAAGGCCTGATGAATATGACGTAATAGTAACACCAAATTTAAATGGGGATTATTTATCAGACGCAGCAGCAGCTCAGGTTGGTGGACTTGGCATGGCGCCCGGTGCAAATATTGGTAAATATGCATTATTTGAAGCAACACATGGAACAGCTCCAAAATATGCAGGTCAAGATAAAGTGAATCCAGGTTCTTTAATTTTATCAGGCGTTATGATGCTGCAACATATTGGCTGGAATGAAGCTGCGGATATGATAATAAACGGTATCCAGGGTGCAATAAACTCAAAATTTGTAACATATGACCTGGCGCGACAGATGGAAGGAGCAACAGAAGTAAAGTGTTCCGAATTTGCAGATAAAATAATTGAAAATTTGAAATAACAATTTAAATAAATATTCTTACAAAAATTGTTATACTTGCGTATCTTATTCCTGTGAAAACAGCAAACGGGTTTCTATATTTTAAAAATGGTTCTTTGTGATTTTGCGTGGGTAAATTATACTACAGAAAACACAGATGGCTACAGAGCATGTAACAATTTTCAGGAGATCAGTTTAAAACAGTGGTTATTTGTTTTGTAGGGGTAATTCATGAATTACCCAATTTTAGTAGTTTAAACTGTTTGGGCGATTCGTGAATCACGCTGCAACTATGACAAAAAGTTATCCATTAAAATTATCTAAAATTTTTTAATTCAGGAGAGGTTATGAAAATATCTATTATAGGTGCAGGAAATGTTGGCGCAACAATTGCGCATATATGTTTAATGAAAGAGTTAGGCGATATTTATCTGCTTGATATAGCAGAAGATATGGCAAAAGGAAAAGCAATTGACTTAAATCAATCAAAATTTCTTTTTAATTCAAAATTTTCAGTTAATGGCGGCAGCGATTATTCTGCTTTAAAAGATTCTGATTTTATAGTAATTACTGCCGGGCTTGCAAGAAAACCGGGGATGTCACGTGATGACCTTTTATTTAAAAATTTTGAAATAGTGCGTGATATATGCCTTAAAATAAAAGAATTAAATATACATCCATTTATAATCATAGTTTCAAATCCTCTTGATATTATGGCTTATACTGCATATAAAACACTGGGCTTTCCAGAATCAAAAGTTTTAGGTATGGCAGGAGTTCTTGATACATACAGATACATGCATTATATTCAAAAAAAGCTAAATATCAATTCAACGGATATAACGGCACTCACTTTAGGCTCTCATGGAGATACAATGGTTCCAGTAACTTCAATAACAAAGGTCTATGGAAAACCCTTAGCATCTTTGTTATCTCCGGAAGAAATAACAGAAATAGAAAACAAGACAAAAAATGGAGGATCTGAGATAGTATCCCTTTTAAAAACCGGAAGTGCGTATTATGCTCCAGCTGCATCTACAGTCAGAATGATGGATGCGATAATAAAAGATGAAAACGCAGTGTTTCCCTGCTCTGTTTATGCCAGAGGAGAATATGGAATAAAAGATATTTTTATAGGACTCCCTGCTCTTTTAAATAAAAATGGTTTTGAAAAAGTTATAACTATTGACTTATCTCAGGAAGAAATATTAGCATTAAAAAAATCTGCGGATGCAATAAGCGAACAGATAAATAAAATAAAAGATAAATTTTAACGGGGAATTTAAATGCGCATCATAAATGAAAAGGCAATTGAAGATGCGGTTACAAAACTTGCAATAGATGCCAATTATTTTTTACCTTATGATGTTGTATCAACAATAAAAGATTTTGCAAAAAAAGAACGGAACAAAAAAGCTAAAAATGGTTTATATAAGATAATAGAGAATTATAAAAAAGCAAAACAGGGAATTTATCCTCTGTGTCAGGACACGGGTATTGCAGTTGTATTTGTGGAGTCAGGAAGCGATGTAAAAATACAGGGTGATATTTACAGGGCAATAAATAGAGGTATTGAAGCAGGTTATAAAAAAGGTTTTTTACGTAAATCAACAGCAAATCCTTTATCAAGGCAGAATTTGCAAACAAATACACCTGCAATAATACATATTGAGATTGTTCCCGGCACAAAGATAAAAATATCATTGATGGCAAAAGGTGCAGGTGCGGAAAATAAATCAGTTGTTAAAATGTTAACTCCTGCCGATGGCACAGATGGTATTATAGAACTTGTTCTTGACACAGTGAAGAAAGCAGGCGCCTCTGCCTGTCCTCCTTATATTATAGGAGTTGGTATTGGCGGAAATTTAGAAACAGCACCTTTTCTTGCTAAAAAAGCTTTATTACGCAATTTAAAGGATACTAATAAAAATAAAGATTTAGCAAAACTGGAAAATATTTTATTGCAAAAAATAAACGAACTGAATATTGGAGCATTTGGGTTAGGTGGTATTGCAACAGCCCTTGCTGTAAAAATAGAATCAATACCATGTCATATAGCAAGTTTGCCTGTTGCAGTGAATATCCAGTGCCATGCCGCAAGGCATAAAACTGTATTAATTTGAAATTTGAGATTTAAAATTTTAAATTTATAATTTATCTGGAGGATAAATGAAAAAAATTATTGCACCTTTGACAATGGATGCTATAGAAGAATTACAGGCTGGTGATGAAGTTTATATATATGGAAAAATTTATACCATGCGTGATGCTGCACATAAAAAGATAACTGAAATGATAGAAAACAAGGAAAAATTACCTTTTGACCTTAAAAATCAGGTTATTTACTATTGCGGTCCCACGCCTGCAAAAGAAGGCAAAGTAATAGGTTCCTGCGGTCCTACAACATCTTCAAGAATGGATAAATATACTCCCCTTCTGTTAAAAAACGGTTTAAAGGGGATGATAGGAAAAGGAGAAAGGTCGGTTGAGGTAAAAGACGCTATTAAAAAATACAAAGCAGTTTATTTTTCCGCCTTAGGTGGTTTAGGCGCCCTGTATGCAGATAATATTAAAAAAGCAAAAGTAATTGCTTTTCCGGAGTTAGGACCGGAAGCAATTTATGAATTAGAAGTGGAAGATTTTTATGCAATTGTAATAAACGATATACATGGTAATGATTTTTATGTAATGAATCAGTATAATTAAATCAGCCAATCTTCAAATCTTCGGTTCTTCACATCTTCAGATTTTCAAATTTTAAATCAATAAAAAAATATTCTAAAATAGTTCTAACTTAGTTCATAAATAGTTCAAAAGTAGTTAAAAAATAAAAAAAACATTGACCCAATTACAAAATACAAACTACAAATGACTGTCTTTTTGAACTCTCTTTGAACATTATTTACGAACATCTGTTGCGAACATATTTTGCGAACATCCTAAGCGAACATTTTCAGCGAACAATCATTGAACTCTTTACGAACTATTTATGAACTATTTTTGAACTACTTACGCACTATTTTCGAACTATTTTTGCACATCTTTTAATAAATTTCAAATTTCAATTTTCAAATTTTAAATTTTATCCGCCATCTGCCACCTGGCACCTGCCACTGTCTTTTAAATTTTATCCCCTTCCTCTTCTCCCTTCCCTTTCTTTCAACCTTTTCATTTTATATGAACCTAATATTTCATTTATATGTTTTTCCTTGCCCGAGTCAAACCATACTGCACCGCATTTTTCACACACATCAACAGTCATATTGGTAAATTTTGTTTCCAACATTTTTTTCCTGCAAAATGGACATATTAAAAACGGCGGTTTATCGCGTGGCTCAAAATAAGGTGGTCTGACATGCTCTTTTGCAAGCTGTGAAGGGATTAGCTTTTTTGGTTCCATAGGTTGCAATTTCATCATTACTTCCTTTGAAACAGATGTGCCTTCGCATTCCTCGCAATGATAAACGCTATGAGTATTTATTTTTGCAGGATAAATTGGTATTTTACATACAGGACAATCAGGCAAACGCCTGATATCCGGTATTGCATCAGGCGCTGTTGACTGCCTGCATACCGGACATAAACCCGCATTATACTCTATAAACTCTCCGCAAAACCTGCATTGCTTCTGATTATTATTTTCCATTTTTTTACAATATAAATTCCGGTTTTATGTAAATTTACCAGATTTAATTCACTTTTCAATTTACAATTTCTACTTTACGATTTATTTTTCAAATCAAAAAACGTAAACCGTAAATCGTAAATTATTTTCATTTCCCACCTGCCACTTGCCACTTGTAACTTGCCATTTGGCACCTGGCACCTGCCACCTACCACTGTCTTTCTATTTCAACAACCCCTGCACAATTAAATCCACTGCCTCACCTTCTGTAAGTCCTCGGGATAGCAAAGTCTCAAGTTGCTTTGAATCAACAGAACCAATCGCTGCCTCATGTGTGACATGAGCCCGCGGGTCATTTACCTGGACTACTGGAACTGCTCGCGCTTTTGCTTTACCCTGAACTATTTCCTTGCAGTCAACATGGCCCCTTGCATACGCATCATCTGCAATTATTTCATTTTCAACCATTGCTTCTGCTTCATCTTTTAAAGCAATGTGACTTGTTAAAACCCCTACTGCATATTCTCCAATAAGATGTGCTGCTTCTCTAATATGTATCCTATCTTTTAACCTGCCATATATTCTTGCCTTCATATCAACAGTTGCATTTTTTTCAACTTCTGCCGCATAATCCAGTTCAATTTTTCCGGCAGCACCTTTTATAAGTTCAAATTCTGTTGAATAAGATGCATTTTCTTTTACTATTACCTTTGTTTTTGGAACTATAATTACCCCGCCTTCTGGTCCGTGAATATGCCGCTCAAAGTATTTAAGTTGCGCCCCTTTTTCTAAAGTAATAACAGCATCCATTAAATGCTGAATATTTTTGGCATTTGGAAATGTACAACTTGCTATAAAACTTGCAGAAGCATTTTCTTCTACAATTGTATTTATATTTAATTTCTGGATTCCGTTTTCTGGAATTAAACCAAAACAAAACCTGACAGGATTTTTTATTTTTGTATCTTTTTTTATACGAACCTGTATGTTTACCCCATTTTCAAAACTTTCTGATTCTACTATAAGTCCTTCAACAAGATGTGAACCTAACACCTGATTTCCATGTATTTCTATATGTGCTATATCAGGTCCCATCTTATGCAAACCAGCTGAATTTAAAAGTTCTGTTATCAATTTATCCTTTTCCATTTATATTTTTCCTTATTCTTAAGATTTTTATATTTTAAATTGCTTTTTCTGTTTTTGTATTTTGTCTTTAAATTCAAATTCCTCCAAATCTGAATATCTGAAGATTTCTCCGCCTACCATCTGGTATTTGGCACCTGGCACTTCCCATTTGCCATTGTCTTTCCAAATCTTAAATCTTAATTCTTAAATTGAACTTTGCACTTCGCGCATCCCACCTGCCACTTGCCACCTGCCATCTGCCACTGTCTTTTAAATTCCTTTTTCTTTTCCATCCGGCTTCCCTATATGGTCGCACGGAGCGCATTTACCCGTAAAATATTCAAATAACTTATCTGTCTCTCCCTTACATATTAATTTTCCAGCACATAATAAAAAGGCGTGGTCTGCCTGTTTTAAAACTTCAGGGCTATGAGTCACTAAAATTACTGTTGTTCCATTTTTTTTAAATTCCTTTATTATTTCAAAGATATATTTTATAGAATCAATATCAACCCCGCTGTCCGGTTCATCTAAAAAAACAAGCCGTGGTTTCATAGCATAAACAGATGCAAGTTCTATTCTCTTTCTTTCCCCGCCGGATAAAGTTTTATCAACAGCACGATTTCTATATCTTGCTGGGTCCAGACCAACTTTTTGTAATGACTTATTAATTATTTCAGATTTTTTTTCTTTTACACCGGCTAAAATAAAATCATCAACAGAAAGTCCTTCAAACCTTGCCGGTTCCTGAAAGACAAGTGTCATGCCAAGACGTGCACGCTCATCTATGGTTAAATTCTTAATTGATTTATCTTCAAATAATATTTCACCGGAAAAATCTCTATAACCAGAAAGTCCCATTATTGTATTTGCAAGCGTTGATTTACCTGCTCCATTTGGACCAACTATTGCATGGACATATCCATACCATATTTCTATATTAATATTATCCAGCAAAGTCTTTCCATCTTTTATTAAAGTTAAATTTTTTATCTCTAAAACATTCATGTAAATCACCTATTTAAAAACTTATATATTAATTTTAAATTGAAGATATTGATTGGTCAAGGTTTATTATTTCTGATTTATTCTTCTTTTACAAATATAATTTCCTTGATAAAAATAACACATTTTATAAGTATATAGATTGCAATTAATTCTATGGGTTTAATAAAAATTGAAATAATAGAAGCAGCAAATCCTATTGCCTATTGCATAAAAGACAATTATCGCAAACTGTATTAATAGATGCAAATAAGGATTTTCAATTTGTATCTCTTCTTTTACAAAAAATATTAAACATAAATCTATTGCCATCCACAAAAATAATATATAAATAACATCAGGGGATTTCAAAAGCATAATAATACTAAATGAAAAAGAAGCAGCCAAAAAAAGGACGGCTAAAATTCCAGATATAAAATTAATAAAAGGATTATTAAAAAAATTATTAAATGGATTCAAATCAGAAGGCTTAAGTCCCCACATAATATCACCTTCTTTTTTATTAGAATAGTAATATAATAAATAAATTCAATTAAATATCAAGCAATTTTCATACCAGAAGTTTTAATTGATTTTATATAGAAAATATCAAATTATTTTTATTACCTGTCAATTTTTGCCTATCAAAATTTGAATTTTACAATTATTTTAATGTGTCCAGTCATAATATCTCTGTGCAATTTCTGCGTCTGACCTGACAGCATTTGATATGATTAATTCATCTATATTATTAAATATTCATTTAGTTTAAAATTAACAAATTTATTTGAATTTAAAATTCTTTAATACAATAAACTTATCAATTTTAGTTTTTGTTTCTCTATCACCTTCTACAATTTTTGTTGTAAATAAATACATACCATTTGCTAAGTTAGATACATCTTTTTCAATTTCAATTATCGCATATTTATCGGAATATATAAAATTACGACATTCTATCTCTTTTATTAACCTTAAAGAAATTGTATATATTTTAATAATAATTACATCAGGCTTTTTGTTTGAATTTATTTTTAAATATAATTGTCCGTTTCCTGTATATGGTTGTGGATATATTAGTAATTCCTGCTGGGAAATATAAGGTGTGCTGGTTGGCGTTACAATTATTGTTGCAACTGGCGTTAAACATCCTGAACAATTAAATAATTCAATTTCATCTATCCACAAATCAATACTACTATGAGGTTGGCTATTTGTTTGAAAGTCAATTGCATAAATCATTTGCATCGCTTCATTTCTATCTACAATGCTCCCCCAATATTCCTGAGAAAAATTTTCTAATAATATTTCTTCTTGTTTCCAATCAGATGTAGTTATAAATTGTTTAACATAATGGTCATCCCGATCCCCCCTTAAGAAACCAGAATGCAAAGATTTCAATTTTATTTTATAAATTTTACCATCGCCTTTATGCCAGAACTTAATTCCTAAGCATTGTGAAATATCAACAAATAAATTTTTTGAGGAAAATAAATATACTCCCATACCAATAAAGCCATAAGGAAATTTTGTAGTTACATATCCAGTTATTCTTGCTGCAAAATCAACTCCTTTTCTTCCAGGGGTTTGCATATAAAAAGGTTGAACTGATTGTCCTGAATTTAACCACATGCAATCAGACCAAGGAACAACATAAGAATCCCCATCATCTATACAATCATTATAAGAATACCATAAACCTCCAAAATTACATGTATCATCTCCATCATCCATATCATCAATAAGTAAATTACATGATATTATCTGAAATATAGTTGGTGTTGGGGATATAGTTGGGTTATAAAAATAAGTAGGTATTATTGTTGCTGTCACTGTTGGCGTTGTTGTTAAAGTTATCGTCAAAGTAAAAATCTGAGTTTCTGTTGATGTCTCTGTTTGTGTTATTGTACTCGTTGCTGTTAATGTTTCAGCTATCGTTGATATTTCTGTTGGTGTCTCTGAATATGTTGATGTTAGAGTTACTGTTGGTGTGTTTGTCACGGTTACTGTCTGCGTTGCTGTAAGGGTTATCGTATCGGTTACTGTCACGGTTACTGTTTCTGTTTCCGTCGGTGTTGTTGTTTGTGTCTCTGAATATGTTAATGTTAGAGTTACTGTTGGTGTGTTTGTCACGGTTACTGTCTGCGTTGCTGTAAGGGTTGTCGTATCGGTTACTGTCACGGTTACTGTTTCTGTTTCCGTCGGTGTTGTTGTGGACGTTACTATAAGAGTATTTGTTTGTGTTACTGTAATCGTTGCTGTTTCTGTTATAGTAAACGTCATTGTTGCAGTCATAGTTTGAGTTATAGTTTCTGTAATAGTAAATGATGGAGTTTCTGTAAATGTATCTGTAATAGTATATGTTAAGGTAGCTGTAAATGTTTCTGTATTTGTTGGTGTAATAGTATAAGTAAAAGTATTTGAAAATGTTGATGTTGGTGTTTGCGTTAATGTTATTGTGCTCGTCGATGTATTTGTATATGTTAAAGTTATTGTAAATGTTATTGTAAATGTAGGAGTAGATGTAATTGTAGGTGTAATTGTAGATGTCATCTGTTTCCATATAACATAATCCAGCCAACCGCAATCGCTCCCAGAAGAACCTGAATCATCTTTAACATACTCCCATCTTAAAGTATTATTCCCTGAATCTAATACATATTCTCTATAAACCCAATCATTACTTATTCCAGATATTTGTACTTGCAATTGATTGTTAATATAAAATTTTAAAAAATCAAAACCCCATTCTGATGACACTTTCCAGTAAAAACTCAATATGCCTGGTCCTGTTACTTCTGTTTCTAAATATGTTGCCTGGTTATCTCCTATTACGCCACTTTGCGCTGAATCTCCTCCATAATAATGTACCATACTCTGTCCATACCAATTTGCATTTCCTCCTGTTACCCATATCAATACATAATTATCTACTGCTTCTGCAATACTTATTGTTGGAGTCATTGTAGGAGTTATTGTTGCGGTCATTTGCGTCCAGCTTACCAGATCTATCCATCCACAATCACTTCCTTCTTTATAACTTGCATCCTTTGTATAAGCCCATTGTAATGTATAATTACCTGAACCGAGATTATATATTTTTTGTGTCCAATTAACTTCTCCTGAAATTTGATCCTGTAATTGATTATTAATATTAAAAATTAAAAAATCATATCCACTTTCTGATGATACTTTCCAGTAAAAACTCAATATACCTGGCCCTGTTACTTCTGTTTCTAAATATGTTGATTGATTATTTCCTGTTACTCCACTCTGCGCCGCATCTCCACCATAATAATATACCGCACTTTGTCCATACCAATCTGCATTACCGCCTGTTGCCCATGTCAAAACATAATTATCTACTGCTTCTGCAATACTTATTGTAGGCGTCATTGTGGGGGTGGGTGTTATACTACTTGTAAACGTTAAAGTAAATGTTGGTGTTAATGTTTGCGTTTGCGTTTGCGTTCGTGTAAATGTTGGAGAGATTAGAATTGTTGATGTTGGAATTATTGTAGGCAAACCACCAGAATCATAATTAATTACAAGATAAGGAGTGTAACCTGTCCCATATTCACGAGAATAAAAATAAACATAACTTAAATCTGTTACTGTACTTATTCGTAATCCGTAATTACCTGTTGTTTTCCAGTTATTTACTATATCTGTAATATTAATTGCAAAATATCCAGTTTCTGAATCTAAAATATTTATATTTACAGCGCCACCTGTTACACCAGGCATATTTAAATAAGTTAATCCAGTTTCCGTCCAATCGGAACTACACCGTCTAAATTCAAGTGTTGGATTGCCACTGCAAAAAAATCCATATAAATATAAAATTGCGCTGTTTATTGTACCATCGGGAAAATCACTGGAAGAAAATTTTAAAAAAGAATACATATAATATGAAGCATAATTAAATGTAATTAAATAATCTTCTGTTCCGTAGTTTGTAGTAGGCTCATTCATGTCAGCATAAGTATCTGCAACTGGATAAATAGTTATTGTTTCTGCAAGAACAATCAAAAAACTAAAATAACATAAAAAAAATAATAAGAATATTTTTTTTAAGTTAAACATATTTCAAAATCCTTTATTCTAATGTGTCCAGTTATAATATCTCTGTGCAATTTCTGCGTCTGACCTGACAGCATTTGATATGATTAATTCATCTATATACATCTCTCCTGCAGGAATTCCCCATGGTGGTAAATATAAATAATCTGAAATATTCCATTCGGGAGTACATAAACCATTAATTCCATAATCTAATTGCCCATTAATATATATTTTTGCTCCTGGATTATATGTTACTGCAATATAAACCCAATCATTTTCAGGCAGGGAATTATTTCCGGGACTTGGACAAGTATTGCTATCACTTCCATAACCCCAGACGAAAAATCTAATTTTTCTTAACTCATCTAAACTTATCCCCATAACATAACCCATACTAGGTGGAGAATAAACATTATGCCATTGCCCCGACATAATACCAGTATTTGTTACATTTGTTTTTACCCAGAATTCTACTGTTCCAATTGAAGTTCCAATTCCATTATACTTAAAATAATTATTTGCTGGATTAAATAAAACACAATTTCCCATTTTAGTATTTAATGATGCGGTAAATGTTACAGCCCCCATCACCTCTTTTGTACACGAACCAACATAAATACTATTATCTTCCATTCTATCCCATAAGATTATGGAAGAATCTGGAGTAAATAAAGGTATTAATGTATTGGTGGGGGTTGATGTAAATGTTACAGTAAATGTTGGTGTATTTGTAAAAGTTTCTGTAATTGTTTGCGTAAAGGAGTATGTTATTGTAGGCGTGTTTGTATTTGTTGGCGTATCAGTTGGAAATATTATTTCAGTCCAGTTATTTCTATTATTATAATCTCCTGTTCCCAATTGTCCATCCATATTAAGTCCTGTTACAAATAAACTATCATTATTTTTTATTAACAAACTATGCTCGCCTCCACATCCTATTGCTAATGTATCACTATTAACAGAAGACCAGATTATTCTATTATTGTTATCATTTGTTCCTAATTGACCATAAAAATTATCTCCTACAGCCCACAAACTATTATCCTGTTTTATTGCAAAACTATGAACCCAACCACCTGCTATTCTTTTTACATCTGAAAATACATATGTCCATTCATTTTTATCCTCATCATCTCCTGTTCCTAATTGACCATACACATTTCTACCGGTAACCCATAAAGTTCCATCACATTTTATTGCCAGACTATGATAGTATCCTGCCGCTATATCAACCACATCATCTAAAACATGAGTCCACATATTTTTGTCTTCATTATCTCCTGTTCCCAGCTGGCCATAATTATTTCTTCCTGTTACCCACAGAGTTCCATCCTGTTTTAATACTAAACTATGATTATAACCAGCCGCTACTTTTACTACATTATTTATTGTAGTAACTTTTTCCCATGAAGTTTTGTCATTAATATCTGCAGTTCCTAATTGTCCATAATTATTTTTCCCGGTTGCCCATAATTCTCCATTTTGTTTTACAGCTAAACTATGATAATAACCACCTGCAACAGCAATAACATCTGACATAATTATCTGCCAATTTTTGTTTATCAAGTTATTTCCTGTTGTTCCTATCTGACCATCGTCATCTCTACCTGCCACCATTAAGGTTCCATCCTGTTTAATAATTAAACTATGATAGTATCCGCAAGCAATTTCTTTAATCCCTGATATAATAAAATTCCATTCATTAACCTTTGTAGTGTTTCCATTGCCTAATTGTCCATATGTATTATCTCCTGTTGCATATAAATTTCCATTATTTAATAAAGCAAGGCTATGATAATAACCTCCTGCTAATTTTTTTTCATAAATAATTGGAGTATTATAAATGCATTGTATTGTTGTTGTAGTAAATGTTGGCGTAAAAGTTGTCGTATGTATAATAGTTGCTGTAGATGTTGCAGTTATTGTATATGCTGTCACTGTTTGAGTGAAAGTAAACGTTGTCGTGCTTATTAATATGTTAGTTGAAGTTTCTGTAGGCATTTCCGTAGATATAGAAGTTTCAGTTGCAGTACAGGTATTTGTAAAAGTCAACGTGGGGGTAGGGGTATAAGTATTTGTGCTTTTAATTTCCGGATTTGTGGGATTTTCCTTTTTTGAACAGTTATTAAAACTTAAAAACAACAATAAAATTAAGAAAAACAATAATTGAATTTTTTTTGATAATTGTTTCATAAAACCTCCAAAATTATAAAATTTTTTTCAACTCTTATATATCATTCGCCACATATCATCTTGCGCCATTTTTTTAAACTTTATTATCTAATTATAACTCATCAAATCTACTAAATCAGCTACATCATAATTTCAAATCTTCAAATCAATAAAAACTTTTACAATTTTCAATTTTTACTTTACGATTTGTTTTCCAAACCGAAAAACGGAAAAGTTTTTTCTTTCAAATCGTAAATCGCAAATCGAAAATCGTAAATATCTTTTATTAAATCTTAAATTAATAAAATATGTTCTAACATAGTTCTAACTTATCTCATAAATAGTTCTAAAGTAGTTAAAAAACAGAAAAAACATTGAACCAACTACAAAACACAAACTACAAAGGACTGTCTTTTTGAACTATTTCCGAACTACTTATGAACTCTTTTCGAACTATCTTCGAACTCTTTACGAACTATTTATGAACTATTTTTGAACTACTTACGCACTATTTTCGAACTATTTTTGAACATCTTTTAAACAATTTTCATTTTACGATTTATTTTTCAAATCGAAAACCGAAAACCGTAAATCGCAAATTTTTTTCACCTGCCACCTGCCATCTGGCACTTGCCATCTGCCACTGCTTTTTTAAATCTTAAATTTATAATTTCCCATTTGCCACCTGGCATTTCTATTATATCTTCGTTCCGCACTCTCCGCAAAATTTAACACCCGCAGGGCTTTTTGCTCCACATTTTGGACATTTAATTAAATTTAAAGGCGCTCCGCAGTTATTACAAAATTTCCCTTCACCTGCTGGTTTACCACATTGCGGACACATTGTTTGTTTACTCTCTATCTCTCCAGTGAAAACCTGTGTCTCTGCTGCTTTTTTCTGTATATCATCAACAGCCTTTTTTGCCTTTGCTGCAGCAACTTCTACATTTACTCTTGGAGCATCTTCCACACATAATCCTTCCTGTTCATTCCAGTCATTTTCACATACCCATTTTTTACATTTTGGACATCTTTTAAAATGCTCCTTTGCTTCATTCTGTGCGAGTTCAAATGCTTTCTCATGTTCTTTATGCCACTCAGGAGACATTCCACGGAAACGCTCTGATATAACATCAGCTGCTCTTTCTGCTCCATAACCTAAACCATATTTTCCTGCCATCTGGGTTGCGGCACTGAATATACTTGCTATTCCTTTTATTAATTTCCCTTTTTTATATGTCTTTGATTCTATAAATTTTGTTTTATAACCTTCCCTGCACAAATCACAATAAAAAGTGAATTGAAAACCTGCCTCTGTACTGTTGTCTGCCATATTGCTTGTAAAACTTACAAACTTACTTTCACCCATTTTTTCCTCCTTTTAAAAAATTAGTATTGTCAAAAGTTTTTATCTAAAAACCTTTATTTATAAATATTTTTCTTGATTTTTTACTCCCTACCTTTTATTATCCATATATTTAACCCACTACTGACCGCTAAAAATATTTGTTAATTTACAGCGTTTTTTCCCTTTTTTTAAAAGAGGGTTTAGGGGAGATTTTGCTTTATAAATCCCTATTAATCTCCTTTTATTAAAGGGGAAAAAAATATTTAGCGGACACTACTGATATTTATCAGTATCTCTAAAATAAAAGCCTTTATTTTAATATGCTTTTTGTTTTGTAATTGCTAGGAAAGCGAAAGAGGACTAAGATATTTTGAAATCCGGTTGCTGAGCCTGACGACTTGTCCTTCGAAGTTTTAACGTAGAAGGAAGCAATCTTGCTTTTTAGAACTTTTTGATTCAAGCGTTATCAACAGCAAGATTGCTCCTACCTCCGCTTAAAGCTACGGCAGACAGGTCGCAAAAGTCATAAGCCCTTATTAAAATACAACCGTTTTCTTTCGTTTTGCTTGCAATGACACGTCCTATACTCTTTTTATTTTACAGGACATGTAGATAAGTGTCAGTTTTCAAAGAACAAAATATAAAGATAATTAATTCCTTTTAAAAGTGCTATATATTAACAAATATTTTTTGCTGGTGTGTAGTTAAAAAACCACCTGTTTCTATTGGATTTTTTCTTTCATTTTTTTTCATAGAACTTTTGACATTACAAAAAAAATTATACAAACCAAGTTTATTATATTATTTATTGCTGTTTTTTAATAATAAAAATTTTTCCTTATCTTTATATTTATCTCTTGAATCAATTATAAGAATATAATTTCTTTTAATCCATTCCACTTCTTCGCCACTTCTATCTCTTGCATTTAAAACAATAAATGAATTTCCTTTAAATGAATCTACTGCATTTTTTAATTCATTTAAATTAAAAGTATATTTTAAATCTCCAAATCCATATTTTAAATTATAAAGATAATAAAAACCATAAACTCCATTAGTATGGCCAAAATATATAAGCTGATTTTCTTTGCCCTGATTTTCTTTTAAATACTCTGCTATCTTTTCAAACCCATCTGCATTTGTTGCAAGCGCTCCCATATCCGGTCCTTTATCAGGTAGATCATGCATATAAATAAAAAACGGAATTATAAAAATAAAAACAACTGAATTTTTTATATATATTTTCTTTATAAAATGGGTAAATACGAATAATGCTCTGGCCAACATAATTGATACAAAAGGAATAAAAATAATTAAATACCTATCATATATTCTAAAATTAATAATTACAAGAATAACCAGCATATAAACAAAAGATATAAATAAAAACAAATCCGATTTCCACTCATCTGTTTTTTTAATATAAGAAAATATAAAAGAGACAATTATTCCAGCTACAGAAATTAATAAATAATAATGATTATTCAAACTATATTTTAAATTTATTATCCATTTATTAAATCTTTCAATAAAATAAAAAATGTCAAACTTAAATTGCATAACCTCTGGTTGCTGTGTTACATAGAATTTAAAAATCCCAAAACGTGGATTTGCAGCTAATGCACTCCATAAAAATAATGGGACAAAAACATAATGCATCCCAATTAATATATCTTTAATATTTTTTCTAAATGGTTTTAATTCTACAAATAAAAAAATAAAATAAGCATATATTGGAAACAGAAATAAGGTCATTGGTTTACAGGCAACAGAACATGCATAAAATAAACCTGTTAATTTAAACTTTCTTTCATATGCAGTGGTTAAAGCCAGCACAAAAAACATTATCATTGAAATATCCTGAAATGCAGTCGTACTGAATAAAACAAACATCACAGAAAATGCTAAAAAAAAGCAACTTAATAAAGAAATTAAATCATTTTTATAGATTTGATATGCCAGTTTAAATATAAAAAATATAGTAAGCAAAGAAAAAATTATATTAGGAATTCTTGCTGCATTTTCAGATTTTCCATTTATTAAAAATGAAAGTGCTAAAGCATAAAAAAATAAAGGCGGTTTATCTACCTGCAGTCCCCCATTTAAAAGCAAATCACCTCTATCAACCATTCTCATTGCATAATTGCTATATAAACATTCATCCATATGTAATCTATGTAAACCTAATAGATTAATTCTCACAATAGCAGCAAAAAATAAAATAATAAACAATATCAAATATGTTTTTTTATCAGTGGCATCCATTTTTAATCCTGATATTAAAAATAAATTAAAATATTAAAGGTTGTCCGCATTTAATGCATTTATCTCCTATTGGTGGTTGCTCTTCTTTGCATTTTGGATTTTTACAGATAACCGTAAGCCGCTCATTGCAATTATCACAATAATCACCAAAAAATGTTTCTTTTTTACATTTAGGACAGATAATTGTTAATTTTAAACCGCAATTTGAACATACTTTATATACTTTGGTTATTGGATTTCTGCATTCAGGACATCTTAACGGACCTAATGGATTTACCTTTGTACAAAACGGACAATATTTAGCATCATTTTCTATTAACTTCCCGCAATAATTACATGGATGTTTATAACCCGGCATCTTTATTTTCCTCCTTTATCCATTTAATAAGACATCTATTTTTGATAAACTTTTCTTACCGAATTGTATATTTTTAATTATATCACTTTTTTTAATATCAGCAAATAAATATCCTGATTTTTTTAATTCAGGTAAATAATCTGTTTCCAGTTCATAATCTTCTATTGATATTATCTCGCCTTCCTTATTTATTAATCTTACCTCTTCATTCCAGAAAACAAAAATCTCTTTTGGACTTTTATTCTCAACTTCTAAATATATGGATACACGATTGCTTTTTTCATCTTTTTCCTCTATTTTCATATTTTTAATTTTAATACACAGCCCTGCATATTCTATATTTTTATCAATATTTAAAACTTTACTCTGCTTATTTATATTTGCATTTAAAATTTTTTCCTTTTCTTTTTTCATTTCTTCTTTTTGTTCTTCTGCCCATTTTTTTTGCATTTCAAATTGTTTATTTATTTCATTTTGTATTTTTTCAAAATCAAGCCCCTGTTTTTCTGCTAATATTTTATTTACATATAAAGCGGCATTTTTTAAATCATCAGTTTTACTTTCTAAATGTTGAAAGAATTCAAAACCACCAAAAGAATATAATTTATTAAATATTTTTTTTATTTCATAATACCTTTGTTCCATTGGAATATTTTCACTTATATCATCTTCTGTTATCACTATTTGACTTTTCTCCTGCAATTCAACTAATTTTCCTGTTTTTTTACTTTTAACCACACAACGTCCATCAAACAAAATAACTTTTTTATCTTTAAAAACTTCTATAAAGAAAAATGATGAAACAGGATTTTCAACAAATTCAGCAAATGGAATTTTTATCTTTTCATCACAGGGAACATAAAATACCCCGTTTAATATTTCAAATTCTTTTATATTACCCCTTCCTGTTAAAAAATTAACTTTGCTATCAAAGAATAAAAGTGATAAAAATCCTTCTTGTTTTGAATCAGGGGTTGTTTTATGGGTTATATAACAATATGAATCCTTTTTTGTCTCAACTAAGTATTTTTTATTTACGCCTAACTTTATTTCTTTTTTTATTTCTTTTCTTATTCCGCCTTCTTCTAAAAAAACTTCACCATTTATTTTTGTTACAAAAACACCCTGTCTCATAAATCACCTTATTCTTTTTTCCATTTTTCATTATCATCTGTTGACTTAATATTAAATCTTAAAAGATTATCCACATCTTTTTTCCATTGTTCTTCTGAAGAATGTATGACTCTGCCTATAAAAAGTTTTCTTAATTCAGATATTGCAGGAATTTTTGCCATTGCATATTGATATTTTAAATATTGGGGTTCTTTTAATTTTTCATCAGGTAAATAAATCGGTTCTCTTCTGAAATTTATTGCAAGCATTGCCCTGTTTATTTTATTTATAAATTCATCCATTAGATTATCTAATTCATCTATGCTTTTATTTTTATACTCTTTTCTTCCAGTTATTCTGAAAAAATAAGTTGCTTTTGCTCCTTCTTCTCCTGTTATTGCCTCCATTGCAACTGCATTACCATAATCTTTGTTTTTTCCATAAACAGGTATTAAAAACCAGATATACTCTCCTGTCAGGTCTCCTAATAAATCTCTTTTAATACCAATTGCCATTTTTTCTTCTCTGGCAAATGCCTTTAAATATTCATACTCTTTACTTATTTCTGATTCTTTTATTTTCTTTTCTAATTCATTCCATAAATCAGATGAAATATTTTCTATATCCTGTCTTTTTGCTGCTTTTCCTTCTTTCATAATTTTTGCAATTTTTCTCAGAATTGAAGAATTTATACCTGGAATTAAAGTTTTCAAATATTCCTGAACTTTTGCTGCTAACTGGTTTATTGCCTGATAAATTGATTTTATAAAATAATCAAATTTTTTACCAAGGGATGACAATAAATATTTCTCACCATATTCTGTTATTATCTCAACTTTATAATCCTCATCTTTTATTTCAAAAATATCACTGTAAATTATTCTATTTAACCTGCCTTTTTCTGGAAGTATGATTAAAGCAGTATCATACAATCTTAATTCACAGTTTCCTTTTTGTATTTCATTTCCTTTTTCATCATATAAAATAAACTCTGCATCAATACCAGATTTTTGTAAATTTTCTTTCATCAACATATCTTTCATCATAAGTTCATTATAAACTCTCGTAAATATTCTTATAAAATCTTCGTATTTATAACCTAAATCAAAGACTTCTATCTTTTCTTTTGACACTAAATCAAAATAAACTCTGTAATCTTTAAAATCAAAAAATAAAATTTCACGCAAAGGTATATTAATCGCTATATCTTTTTCTGGCAGGATTATCAGATTTTCTTCCAGAAGTTGTATATTCGCATCGCCCTTTGATATTATTTCTCCTGCTTCATCATAATAAGTAAAACTTATTTTTGTCTGAAAAATTACGTTGTCTTTATCCTGTTCATTTTGAAATTTTATGTCTTTTTCCATATTTTTATCCTTTTAATAATTTTTTTATTTCATTTTTTATATCTTTTATTACTTTTTTGTTATGTATAATTTTCTTATCTCCTTGCTTTATAGATATAACATAAAAAACATTTCCACCATATTTTTCAAAAAATTTCTTATGTGTTCTTAATTGTTGTTCGCGTTCTTTAAATATCTCCGGGATATGAGATACACCACTTGCTGGTTTTATCTGTAATCCTATTTTCTTATCTTTAACATTAATAACAAAGTCAACGTTAAATAATCTATCCATTTCATCTGAAGCAGGTTCAATTTTTTCATCTAAAATATCCTGTAATTGTTCATATAGGAGAACATTTTCTAATAGCCTCTGCAACCCTGCCAACATTTTTTGAATAATTAAATTGAAATCTATTTGTGGCACTATTTAAAATCCACTTTTTAGCCAACGGTTGCCTCTTTTTTTTCTAAAA
>FWPV01005476.1_pt1 | contig 25337 bp, 21 predicted proteins | sample 2228371 | NCBI WGS metagenome assembly FWPV01 (sample SAMEA103939776, study PRJEB20133) | metagenome | reverse complement strand
ATTGCTATAAATATTTTTTTAACAGAAAAAGGAAGAGACTGAAAAACAAATAGAAGGGTGAGGTTCTTTTAGAAGAAGTAATGTTTAAAGCAAAAAAAGAACCAACCAAATAAAATAACTGAGAATAAAAGCAAGGAAAAAAATCAAGAAGATGAATCAGAAAATGAATTAAAAAATGAGATTAGTGAAAATAGATTAGGACAATTTTTATCTCAAAAAAATTTATTGCTGGAAATTATTGCAACAAAGAATGTCAAGAACATCAAAACAGCAGGAATCAATATGAATATTACCGAGAAATTTGTGGTTTTGATGATCAAAAGATAACTTACGAAAAAACAACTATAAAAAATTGTGAAACAATTAGTGATCGGGAACAAGATTTTTGTTTTTGTGTTAAAGCGATTGCTGAAAAAAAATATGTCTTTTTATAAAAAGATTTCAGATGAAAAAATAGAAGAAAGTTGTCAAAATAGGGTAATAGAAGAGCTTTTTTACTAATTTTTTCCAGATAAAATTTTCAGAAAAATTCTAATTTGAAGAAAATTTCTAATCAACTTAAAGTTAGATTAGTCCTTCATATTTATGGTATTTATGATTTTCGATTAATATTAGTAAAAACAGTAGCCAATGTAACGAAAAGAGAAAATTAACTTTTCTGAATTTTTACCAGAAAAATTGATTTAGAATAATGAGCTGGAATTTTTCAAAAAATATTTTTTAATTTTTTCAAATTCTTGTTTCAAAAATGGAGAATTTTGATATTCTGCTTGATGAGCTCTTTGATCTTTGTGGCGAGTGGGAGTTTGATCTAAATGAAGACTGATAACAAGATCTTCTTTTTCTAATTTCAAATAGAGATGCAGTCGAGGATAGTGAGCAGAGGGATTTATTTTTTTGACATAGCTTTTTTTCTTGGTTAGATTATCAAAAATTGGAGCATAGCCTAATCTTCTAAGAATCAGATAAAGGTTTTTACTAGCTAGTTTTGATAGGGGGATTTTTGTTATCATTTATTTATCATTATGATTAATTTTAATAAAATAAAAATTAAGAAACTATTTTTATATAGCATTCTATCAATGAGAAAAGTTTTTGTAAAAATTTTTTATGGGGGACTGTTTTTATTTTTGTTGGTGCTTTTTTTAAATTCTGAAATCAAGATCACTAAAAGTCCATCTGATATTTCTGAGCAAAATGAGCAAAAATGGGGAGAAGGAATTATAAGAAATGAAGAGAGATCTAATAAAGAAATATCACCAGAAGTTTTTTTTGAAGGAACAGAAGAAGATATTATTTTTTTAGCAAATGAAGAAAGAAAAAAACAAGGCTTAGAAACGCTTGCTAAAAATGAAAAATTGATGCAATCAGCTCTTCAAAAAGCCTTAGACATGAAAAACAATCATTATTTTGATCATGTTTCTCCCGATGGGATTCAGCCTTGGTTTTTTGCTGAAAAGGTTGGTTATAAATATAGCACTATGGGAGAAAATTTAGCAGAAGGTTTTTTTTCAGCTCAATCAGTACATCAAGCTTGGATGAATAGTCCAGGTCATCGAGAAAATATTCTTTCTGCTAGTTTTGAAGAAATTGGAGTAGCCATTGTTGATTTTGAAGAAAATGGTCTTAGAAGTTATTTAATTGTTCAACATTTTGGGAGTCAAATTAAACCAGCAGAACTGGAGGAAGTGACTCAAAAGCAAGTTTGCGACGAGCAGGCTGTACAGCAATGTGAAAGCTTGAAAGAGAAAGATAAAGATCTGGAAGAAACAATTGAAGACTATAAAAAAATCATCAAAAAAGCCAAGAAAGAAGGAGCCAGCAAAAAAGATATCCAAAAATTGGAAAATTATCTTGAAGAAATAAAGAATATAGAAGATGAAGTGGATGCTTATTTAAATGATTGTAAAAGGTATTTCGAAAAGTGTGAAAAATAACAAGTTAAATTAAAAATAAGTACAAAATAATGTTAAAAGCGGTGGTGTTAGTGCATTATCTTTAATTAAAGCATGTGCTTGTTTATTAATTTCAAAAAGTAGTTTGGATATTATATATATATAGACAAAAGTAGATTGATTTTTTATCCTAAGCGGGATAATATAGATAATAATAGAGAAAATCAAATTAATTGTTAAAAGTTAATTTAAAAATAAAATGAAAAAAATTTTAGTCGTCGAAGATGATCCAATGCTTTTTGAAATTTATAAGAAAAAATTTTCTGAAGAAGGTTGGGATGTTAAGGTGGCAACTTCTGGAGCGGAGGCAGAAAAAATTGCTCTTAAAGAAAAACCAACTGTTGTTTTACTTGACTTGATATTACCAGAAGAAGATGGCTTTGAAGTTTTAAAAAAAATTAAACAAAGTTCGGTGAGTAAAAATATGAAAGTAATTGTCTTTTCCAATCTTTCTCAATCAGAAGATCAAGAGAAGGCTCAAAGTTTGGGGGCAGATGGATTTTTAATAAAGTCTGACTATACTCCCAGTGAAATAGTCAATAAAATTTCTGAGCTGGTGGGAGAAAATGAACAAAATAATTCTGATTCAAAACAAGAAAACCAGCAATTAAAAAACAAAAGCGATTTGTATGGCTTTAAACGTCGAAAAATTTGAAAAATGATTATGATTTAGTATTTTGAATTAATTTCTTAAATCATCATTTAATCAAGAAAAACTAGATGAAAAGGATAATTATAAAGGAAACTCCAAGCAAAACTGGAAAAAGAATAAAGCTCAAGGGCTGGATAAGCACCAAAAGAGATCATGGTAAAATAGTTTTTGTTGATTTAAGAGATCGTAGTGGAATTGTTCAACTGGTAATATCGGAATCAAGCAAAGAAGCCTTTGGAGAAATTAAAAAAGTTCGTGTTGAATCGGCTATAGAAGTTTATGGAATAGTCAAAAAAAGACCTGAAAGATTGGTAAATAAAGAAATTTTAACTGGGGAAATTGAAATTGAGGTAGAATCGCTGAAAATTTTATCCAATGTTAAAGAAGATTTGCCTATAGATATTTCTCAAAAAGATTTGAATTTAACTTTAGAAAATTTGTTTAAATTTAGAAACTTGGCTCTTAGAAATGAAAAATTAAAAGCGATCTTTTTTGTTTTTCAAGAAATTTTAGTTAGTTATGCTCAAATTTTGAGAAGAGATGACTTTGTGGAAATCAAAACTCCAAAAATAATTTCCAGTGCCTCAGAAGGTGGGGCTAATGTTTTTAAGATAAAATATTTTGATAGAGATGCTTTTTTAGCTCAAAGTCCTCAATTTTATAAACAAATGGGAGTGGGAATTTTTGAAAGAGTTTTTGAAATTGGTCCTGTTTTTAGAGCTGAACCACATTTTACTTCTCGTCATATCAATGAATATATCTCTCTTGATGCTGAAATGGGCTTTATCGATTCTTTTGAAGATGTAATGAACAAACTAGAGGAATTAATTTGGGAGATAATGGCAAAAAAAAAAGAAAAATGTGCTAAAGAACTTGTTCTTTATGAAGCCGAAATTCCTCAAAAAACCAAAATTCCTCGTTTAAAACTTAAAGAAGCTTTAGAAATTTTAGAAAAAGAATATAACAAAAAAACATTAGAGATTGATATTGATCCAGAAGGAGAGAGGCTTATTTGTCAATATGTTAAGAAAAAATGGGGAAGTGATTTTGTTTTTTTAACTCACTATCCCAGATCAATAAGGCCTTTTTATGCTATGCCCAGTCAAAATAATCCTCAAGAAACTGAAAGTTTTGATTTGATTTTTAGAGGGATTGAAATAGCCACCGGAGGTCAACGTATTCATGATTATGATCAGCTTGTTCGTTCAGCTATTGATTTTGGAATAGAAACTGAAAAAATTAATCCCTATTTAGAAAATTTTAAATTTGGCATTCCTCCTCATGGAGGATGGGGAATGGGATCGGAAAGAATTACTCAAAAAATTCTTGGTCTTAAATCAGTTAAGGAAGCCGTGCTTTATCCTCGAGACGTTAAAAGAATAGTCCCCTAGCATACAAAGATATCTTGAAATAGGAAATAAAAATCTTTTTGGTGACTGATTTTAATGATAATCTCATTTATTCCAATAATTTTCTTAGTGAAAGATAAGTTTTTCTTCTGATGTTTTTATTTATTAACTTGTTAGTTGATTTGAGATTTTAATGATGGAATTTTTGAGAAATGTTTGTTTTGCTGTAAAAAGAAAAAAAATTTCTTTTTTGTTGGTTTTGTTTATTTTTTCAAACTAATTGAAACAACAGAGATATCCTCTGTCGCAAAAGAGAGTAAAATTAAATCTTTATTGCGATTGTGCAAAGAATGCTTTTTGATTTTATTCTAATTTGAGAATAAAATAGAATTATGTATAAAATAAAATTAGAAAACTTTGAAGGTCCGCTCGATCTTCTTTTGGAGCTAATTGAAAAAAGACAACTTGATATTACTCAAGTTTCTTTAGCTAAAGTGGCAGATGATTATTTAGAATTTATTGAACAGGAAAGGGAAATAGATCTAGCTAATTTAAGTGAGTTTTTACTTATTGCCTCTCAGTTAATATTGCTTAAATCAAAAGCTCTTTTGCCCATTTTTGAATTTACAAAAGAAGAAGAGGAGGAATTTCAAGATTTGGAAATACGGCTCAAAGAATATCAAGAGCTTAAAAAAGCGGCAGAAGAAATTGAAAAAATGATTTTCGGAAGTCAAAAATCTTTTTCAAGAGAAAATATTGATTTTGAAATTAAACATTTTAGTCCCCCGGAAATATCAATTAATGATCTCAAGAAAGCACTGATGAAAGTTATTGCTGCAATGCCAACAAAAGAAGAATTGGAAAGTCAGCTAATGAAAGAAGTGATTAATATTGAAGAAAAAATATCCTTTCTTAAAGATTCTTTAGAAAAAAGAATGACTTTGGCTTTTCATGAGACAGTCAAAAGTGCCAAAGACAAGATTGAAATAATTGTTACTTTTTTAGCAATGCTGGAAATGATAAAGCAAAAAATTATTCTGGTTGAGCAGAAAAAACTTTTTGGAGAGATTTGGATCAATTCAGCAAAATCTCGAGATTCTCAAGAAACTTGAAGCGAAAAACAAAAATTTTCTAATCAAAGAGTCAATTCAATAATTTGAAAAAATCTCAATTAAAAATGAAAGAAGAAATAATTCAGACAAAAAGCTCTGTCAAGTCGGAAGGAAATCAAACTGTTTCCAAGTTGAAAGGTCTTATTGAAGCAATTTTGTTTTCAGTTGGTGATCCTGTTGAAATAAAAAAAATGGCTAGTTTTTTAAAAATAAAAAAAGAACAACTAGAAAAAATTTTAAGAGAAATGGAGTTTGATTTTAATAATGAAGGGAGGGGAATAAACTTAGTTTTAACCAACGAAAATGTTCAACTAGTTTCAACAGCTCAATTTGGAAAAGAGGTAGCGGCTTTTTTAGGGAAAGAGCTTTCTGATAGTCTTTCTCCAGCCGCTCTAGAAACTTTGGCGGTAATTGCTTATCGAGGGCCAATTACTCGATCTGAAATTGAATATATTCGAGGAGTAAACTGCAGTTTTGTTTTGAGAAAATTAGCAATGAGGGGACTGATTGAAAGAAAAGATAATGAAAGTGATAGTCGAAGTTATCTCTATGATATTAGTATTGATTTTTTGAAAAATCTGGGAATTTGCGAAAAAAATCAACTGCCAGATTTTGAAAAACTTTCTCAAAAAGAAAATCCACTAAAAAAAAAGAAGAAAAAAGTTTTTCTTCGTGAAAAAAATATTAACAACGATCAAGATAACAACAGTAATTAAGTAATCTAAATTCATGTATAAAAGATAATTTTTTGAGATTAATGAAAAAAGCTGGAAAAATTAATCTTATTAGTTTTTGGATTATCATTTTTTCTATTATTTTTTGGCAATTTTTTTGGGGAAGATTAGAAAAAACAGGAAGTTTTGGGAAAGATTTTTTCAAAGAAAAAAAGGTGTTGGTTGAAGGAGAAAAAGATTTTAATTTTTTTTCTGCTTCTAATAATGATCCCACTTTTCAAAATCTTGCTTTTGCTGGACCAACTTTTAATCCTGTTTCTGGTATTTTTGCCAATGCGCCAAAAAAGAAAGATGGCTATGGTGAAATCTATATTAGAGCACATGCTTCAATTTCTATTGATGCGGCAACAGAAACAATCCTTCATTACAACAGGGGCAAAGAAAGAAGAGCAATTGCTTCTTTAACTAAAATAATGACAGCAATTTTAGTTATTGAAAATATAAAAAATTTAGAAAAAGAGATAGTTACTATAGATCAAGAAGCTGTTTATGCTGAAGGAACTACAATTGGTTGTCCTAATAGTGCTAGGTGTGTTTCCAATACTTTATATTCTGGAGAAAGAGTGTATGCTCAAAATCTTTTAGAAGCAATGCTGATAAATAGTGCAAATGATGCCGCTATTGCCTTGGCAAAACACATTGCTGGTTCTCAAAAAAAATTTGCCGAGATGATGAATGAAAAGGCAAGACAACTTGGACTAAAAGACACAAATTTTTGCAATCCATCTGGACTTGATGAAGAAGATAATCCGGGAAATTGTTATTCCACTGCCTATGATTTTGCCAGAATTGTGGCTTATGCGTTGCAATATAATGAAATTTGGAATATTTTAAAAATAAAAAAGAAAGAATTTTATTCAGTGGATGGAGATTGGACGCATACTATTTTTAATACCGATATTTTATTGGATCAAATGCCCAATTGTGTTGGTGGAAAGACTGGTTTTACCTATGAAGCAGGAAAATCTTTGATGATGGTGGCTCATCATCCTCAAAATCCTAAGCATAAAGTGATTGGTGTTATTTTGAATGATGAATATCGCTGGGAAGATATGAAAAATCTTTTAAATTGGAGTTTTGAAGCCTATCAATGGCCAGAGGAAAAAAAATAATTTATCAAAAAATTGTTTTTCTAATTTTTTATTTTTTGATTCTGATGCAAATAGCTCAAATTCAAACTATTCCAGAAGTACTTGCCATTGCTAAAATTTCTGTTTTGGCTTTTGGAGCTTTCTTTTTAGCAATGGGACTCACTCCCTTATGGGCACATTTTTTATATAAATATAGAATTGGAATCAGAATAAAAGATACTTCTGTTAGCGGAGAAAAACTTTCTTTTGTAAATAAGCTTCATTCTCATAAAGCAGGTACGCCTACAATGGGAGGAGTTTTAATTTGGGCAACAGTTTTTATTTTGATTTTTTTGATGAATTTTTTAGCTCCATTTCTTTCTGAAAAATTAGGTAGTGTTTGGCTAAGTCGGCTTAATTTTTTGAGTCGTAGCCAAACTTGGTTGCCACTTTTTGCTTTAGGAACAACAGCTTTGTTGGGTTTAGTGGATGATTATATGAGTATTAGAAAAATAGGTACCAATAAAGGAGGTGGCTTGCGATTTTTATGGCGCCTAATTTGGTTAACGTTGATTGCTTTTTTGGGAGGATGGTGGTTTTATTCAAAATTGGGCTGGAGCTCTTTTCATTTCCCTGCAATTGGAGATTTTGAAATTGGTTTTTGGTATATTCCTCTTTTTATTTTTGTGATTGTTACTACTGCAATTGCTTCCAATGAAACGGATGGGTTAGATGGACTAAATGCTGGAATTCTAATTCAAGCTTTTACTGTTTTTTCTGTTATTAGTTTTTTTCAAGAAAGAATGGATCTAGCTGCTTTTTGTGCATCGATAGTAGGTGCTCTTTTAGCTTTTCTTTGGTTTAATTTCTATCCAGCTCGCTTTTTTATGGGGGATACGGGTGCTATTTCATTGGGTGCTACTTTAGGGGTAGTAGCAATGCTAACTAATTCAGTACTGGTACTTTTATTTGTGGTGGTGATTTATTGGATTGAATCCTTATCAGCAGCAATTCAACTTTTTTCTAAAAAATTTTTTAAAAGAAAAATTTTTTTGGCAGCACCAATTCATCATCATTTTGAAGCAAAGGGTTGGCCTGAAACTAAAATAACGGTTCGTTTTTGGATTATTAATGCAGTTTTTGCCTTGGGAGGATTATTAGTTGGAGTATTGGGTTCAGGTAAGTAATTTTTAGTCAAAATGTAAAGAAAAAGGAAAAAAATGAAAAATCAAAAAATCAAAAAGAGAATATCTATTGTAATTCCACTTTTGAATGAAAAAGAAAATGTTAGAAAACTTCATAGTGAAATTGTAGCAGTTTTGAAAGCAGAAAAACTGGAAAATAGCGAAATAATTTTTGTTGATGATGGTAGCACTGATGGGACAATTGAAGAAATGAAAAATCTTTATCCTTTGAAAATAATTGTTTTTAGGAAAAATTTTGGTCAAACTTCTGCACTAGATGCTGGAATAAAAGCTGCGAAGGGCGAAGTGATTATTACAATGGATGGTGATTTGCAAAACGATCCTAGAGATATTCCTAAACTACTCAAAAAAATTGATGAAGGATTTGATGTAGTTTCTGGCTGGCGAAAAAATCGTCAGGATCCTTTTATGAAAAAATTTCTTTCTCGTGGAGCTGACTGGCTTAGAAAATTTTTGATTGATGATAAAATAAATGATAGTGGTTGTACTTTGAAAGCCTACAGAAAAGAATGTTTTAGGAATGTTGATCTTTATGGAGAAATGCATCGTTTTATTCCAGCTATTTTAAAAATAAAAGGTTATCGGATTGGTGAAGTTGAAGTTAATCATCGCCTTCGCCAATTTGGAAAGACAAAATATAACTACAAAAGGCTTCTTAAAGGTTTTTTGGATTTAATTTCTGTTTGGTTTTGGAAAAAATATTCTTCTCGCCCTCTTCATCTTTTTGGTTTTATTGGAACAGTAATGTTTTTTATTGGTTTGATATTGCTTTTTTGGATGGCTTATGAACGACTTATTTTGGGTAACTCAATTGGAACAAGAATTTGGCCTATTATTGGAGTTTTTATGATAGTTATTGGTATTCAGTTTTTTATCTCAGGACTTTTAGCTGATATTTCTCTTAAAAATTATTATCAATCTAGGAAAGAGTTGCCTTATACTATAAAGGAAATAATTGAAAACAAGAAATGAAAATTTTGGTTTTAAACTATGAATATCCGCCTGTGGGGGGTGGAGGGGGAGTTTTCTGTCGAGATTTGTGTGAAGAATGGGTAAGAAGGGGTCATTTAGTTGTGGTGATAACATCACGTATTAAGGAACAAAAAAAAATTGAAAAAATTAATGGAGTATTAATATATAGAGTTTATGTTGGAAAAAGATCAGATTTAAACAAAGCCAGTTTTCTAAATTTATTACTTTTTATTCCTTTTGGATTAATAAAAGGCTGGCAAATTTTAAGTTCAGAAAAATTTGATTTTATTAATACTCATTTTGCTATTCCCACTGGTCCGATTGGATTTGTTTTGCAAAAAGTATTTAGAATAAAAAATATTTTAACTGTTCATGGAGCTGATATTTTTGATCCTTCCAGAAAAATGTCAGGAGATAGCTGGTGGTTAACGAGATGGATTGTTGCTAAAGTGATAAATAGTTCTACTTTTACGATTGCCTCTACTAATGATATAAAACTTAGAGCTTATCAGAAATTTAATATTAAAAAGGAAATCAAGATAATTCCACTGGGATTTTTGCCACCTGAAAAGGAGTTAAAGAAAAAAAGAGATAAATTGTTAAAAACAAAAAAAATAGATTTACCTTTGAAATTAATAACAGTAGGTAGACTTGTAAAAAGAAAAAATTTAATGTTTTGTTTAAAGATAATAGCAGATTTTCAAAATTCGATTCAACTAAAAATTATTGGAGAAGGACCAGAAAGAAAAGAATTGGAGGATTTTGTCCGAGAAAAAAAAATTAAAAATGTTATTTTTCTAGGAAGACTTTCGGAAAAAGAAAAGTATCAAGAATTGATTAAATCGGATGTTTTTATTTCTACTTCTTTACATGAAGGTTTTGGGGTGGTTTTTTTAGAAGCTCTTTGGAGTGGACTTTTGATTATTGCTTCAAATGTAGGAGGTCAAATTTATTTTCTTAAAGACAATAAACAAGCGCTTTTTTTTGAAAACAATAATTATGAAAGTCTGAAAGAAATTTTGAAAAAAGTAATTAAAAACAAAAATGAGATTCTTCTTCAAGGTAGAAAAAATTGTTCTTTTTCGAAAAAGTTTCATATTGCCAATATTGCTGATAATTATCTTAAATTAATTGAAAAAGATTTCGAGAAACAGAAAAGCAAAAGCCACAAACTAACCTGTTTTTAATTAAAGATTTTTTTAATATTTTTTTAAATTGATCTTAATATTAAATAAAGTAGTTTTAAGTTAAAAATGAACAACAAAAAAAGCTCAAAATCAGTGGCGGTGGTAATAGCTAACTGGAACGGAAAGGATGTTTTGAAAAAATGCTTACAATCACTCCAAAAACAAACTTTTTCTGACTTTGATATTTATGTAGTTGATAATGGCTCTAAGGATGGTTCTTGTAAAATGATAGAGGAAAATTTTCCGCAAGTGATTCTTATCAAACTTTCTCACAACACTGGTTTTGCTAAAGCTAGTAATATTGGATTTCGTCGAGCTTTCAAAAGACAAGCTCAATTTCTAAAATACATTTGTCCTTTAAATAATGATATTGAATTAACTAACAATTATCTTGAAGAACTGGTAAAAAGTGCACAAAAATATCAAGAAAAAAATGAAAAATTTGGAATATTAGCAGCCAAACTCATTTTTTTCTATGAAAGAGATAAAATAAATTCAGTTGGAACAGTTATTTTTCCGGATGGCAGTGGAATGGAAAAAGGTTTTCGGGAAAAAGATGAGGGTCAATATCAAAAAGAAGTTGAAATTTTTGGAGGTTGTGGAGCAGCGGTGCTTTATAATATTGAGATGCTTAAAACTATTTCCTATAGAAATAAACAAGGATCAAAATGTTTTTTTGATGAAGATTTTTTTGCATACTATGAAGATTTGGATCTTAATTTTCGTTCTCGATTGGCTGGTTTTAAAGCTTTTTATGTTCCCGAAGCTGTTGCTTTTCATGTTCATTCTTATACTGGAAAATCATTCTCAGCTTTTAAAAGTTTTTATGTTCATCGTAATCAGCTTTTTGTTTTAATAAAAGATTATCCATTATTATTTTTAATTTTGGCTTCTTTTCTTCTGCCATTAAGATACTTTTTTTTGTTATTAAGTGCTTTTTTTGTTAAGAAAGGACCGGCTTCCAAGCTTCAAGAAAAAACTGGTAAAAAAAATATTTTCAAAATCACTTTTTCTTGTTGGAAAGATTTTTTTAAGCATCTTCCCAAACTTATTCAAAAAAGAAGAGAAATTCAAAAAAAGCGCCAAGTTTCTCTTGTGGAATTTAGTAGTTGGTTTTTGCGATTTCGAGCAGATTTCTTTAAAATGATTTTTGGGGAATAAAATTCTAAAATGAAAGTTTTTCTATCAAGACTAGGAAAAATTATTGAACTTTTTTTTCAAGGTAAGGGACCAGCCACTTTACCAATTCTTTTTGATTATGCTCAGAAATATTTTTCCTTTCCATCAAAAGCAATGGTTCTTTATGTTTCAGCAGGAGTAGGGGCAAGTGGTCTTTATCGTTGTTTTCATCAAGCTGAAGAATTAAGAGAAAATGGTATTAGTGCTTCAGTGATAGTTCAAGGATCACCATTTTTTTCTCAAAAACTGATTTCCAAATTTTCGGTTTTTGTTATTCAATTTAGAGTTATTTTTGACGACAAGATGGCTCAATTTATAAAGGAAATAAAGCGACAAAAAAAGGAAATTATTTTTGAAGTGGATGATTTACTTTTTGATAAAAAATATTATCATCAAGCAAATTATTTTAAAAAAGTAGGTCGATTAGAAAGCAATGCCTATGACCAATATCAGAAAGGAATGGGAGAAGATATTTTGACGGATGAAGCTGTTAAGGTTTGTATAGCTTCCACAGAATTTATTGCCAAGAAATTAAGAGAAAAACAAAAAGAGGTTTTTGTTTCTACTAATAAAATTTCTTTGAAAGATTGGTATTTTTGTCAAAAGATAATTCAAAAACAAAATAATCTCATTAAGATTAAAAGGGAAAAAATAACAATAGGGTATTTCAGCGGAACTAAAAGTCATGATCGCGATTTTGAAACTATTTCAATGGTACTGACAAAACTTTTGAAAAAATTTTCCTTTTTGGAATTAGTCTTAATGGGACCATTAAAAATTAGCAAGCAACTTGAACCATTTTCTTCTCAAATAAAATTAATTCCTTTTTCTAGTAGGAAAAAATATTTTAAGGAATTGGCAAAAATAGACATCAATTTGGCCCCTTTAGAAACTGGAAATCCTTTTTGTGAGGCTAAGAGTGAGTTGAAATTCATAGAAGCAGGAGCAGTTTCAAAGCCTACCGTAGCCTCAGCAACAGAAACTTTCTCTAAAGCTATTCAAGATAGTTATGATGGTTTTTTAGCTCAAAATCTACAAGAGTGGACAATTAAAATAGAAAAACTAATAAAAAACGAAAAATTAAGAAGAACAATGGGAAAAGCAGCGCAAAGAAAAGTTTTTGAAAATTATACTACATTCAATTCAAAAAATCCCATTTTCTATCAAAAAATAAAGACTTTAGCAAAAATTTTTTAACTATATAAAACTATATAAAACTACAAACGAAACTAGTTGATAGTTTGGTTATTTTTTTAAATCTAATCAATTAAAAGATTTATTTGTTAAAATGTCAATCAAAAATAAACACGAAAATTATTTAGAGTTGATTTGGATGCTAGCTAAAACTGATTTTAAACTACGCTACCAAGGTTCTATTTTAGGTTATGTTTGGTCAATTCTAAAACCATTGATGATTTTTACTATTTTAAATTTTGTTTTTTCTTCCATTTTTAATACTCGCAACAATGGAATTGAATATTATTCTCTTCAATTGATTATTTCTATTGTTTTTTTTAATTTTTTTTCCGAAGGAACTAGCGCAGGATTAACTTCTCTTTTAAATAAATCAGCTTTAGTTACTAAAATCTATATTCCTCGTTGGACAATAATTTTGGCTTCTACCATTCACACAGCGTTAGTTTTTGTTGCTAATCTTGTGGTAATTGGAGTTTTTTTCTTTTATTATCACTTTACTCCCTCACTTTTGGCAATTGGAATGATGTTATTCTCTTCTGTTCTTACTTTTATTCTAATTTTAATTTTTTCTTTTTTCACTGCTCCGCTTTATTTGAAATTTAGAGATCTTAAGCAAATTTGGGATGTAGTATTGTCAGCTCTTTTTTATGCTTCTCCTATTGTTTATCCTTTGAAAATACTTCCTGTCTGGACTCATAAGATTATTTTGTCCAATCCTATTGCTTTTATTATTCACTTTCTAAAGACCAGTTTAGTAGAAAATCGTCTTCCTGAATTTTTTCAAATTATTTTATTTCTTCTTTTCTTAACTTTAACAGGAATAATTTCTTTTTTTGTTTATAAAAAGATGGAAAAAAATATTGCTGAAAATATTTAAAATTAAAAGTAAAGACACTTAATGTTTTGAAAAAATATTTTTTAAAAAATTCAATTAAACTTAGTTAAAAAACTTCTCAAATTTTTTTTATTCCTTCTTTTTGATTATTTTCCTAAAGAAGGATTTCTTTAATTGTTTGGAAAATAAGTTTTAAAAAGGAATTTTGAAAAAAATATTGACAATTTTAACAACTTGATTTAAATTATTATTAGCAAACAAGACTTGAGAGTGCTAATTTTATTTTAATAAATTAAATATAAATAATAATTAATAATTAAAAAGAAAACCAATGGCAAAGCAAATTAAATTTGGTGAAGATGCTCGCCACTTAATTATGGAAGGCATCAACAAAGTGGCCAACACTGTTAAAGTTACCCTTGGTCCCAAGGGAAGAAATGTTATTTTGGATAAAGGTTTTGGTTCTCCCACCATTACTAACGATGGAGTTACCATTGCCAAAGAAATAGAATTGGAAGACAAATATGAAAATATTGGATCGGAATTAGTAAAAGAAGTAGCTAATAAAACCAATGATGCAGCTGGGGATGGAACAACAACTGCTACTATTCTTACTCAAAGTTTAGTTGAGCAGGGAGAAAAAATGATTTCCAAGGGACTTAATGTGGTTGATCTTAAAAACGCTCTCCTAAAGTACACCAATAACATTGTTAAAAATCTTAAAAGTGAAGAAGTTTCCAAAAAAGTAGTGGGAGATGCAATTGCTCAAGTAGCAACTATTTCTGCTCAGGATAAAGAGGTGGGGAAGATAATTTCCAAAGTAATTAGCGAAGTAGGAAAAGATGGTGTAATTACTGTTGAAGAATCTCAAACCTTTGGTTTGGACTATGAAGTTGTTAAGGGAATGAAATTTGATAAAGGTTATATTTCTCCTTATATGGTGACCAATGCTGACTCAATGGAAGCAATTTTGAAAGATCCTTATATTCTCGTTACCACTCAAAAAATTTCTGCTATCAATGACATTTTGCCTATTTTGGAAAAGTTGGCTCAAATGGGCAAAAAAGAACTGGTTATTATTGCTGATGATGTTGAAGGAGAAGCATTGGCTACTTTAGTGGTTAATAAATTAAGAGGTACTTTAAATGTTTTGGCCGTTAAGGCTCCGGGCTATGGAGATAATCAAAAAGCTATGTTGGAAGATATTGCTATTTTAACTGGTGGACAGGTTATTTCTGAAGAAAAAGGATTAAAACTTGAAAATGTTGACATTTCTGATCTTGGTCAAGCCACCAAAGTAATTGCCACTAAAGATGATACTACTATTGTTGGTGGAAAGGGAAATAAACCAGAGGTAGAAGCTAGAGTTCAACAAATTAGAACCTTGATTGAAAAGACCGACAGTGAATTTGACAAAGAAAAACTTCAAGAAAGATTGGCAAAATTAGTTGGTGGTGTGGCTGTAATAAAAGTTGGCGCTGCTACTGAAGTGGAACAAAAAGAAAAGCAACATCGAGTGGAAGATGCTGTGGAAGCAACCAAAGCCGCTATTGAAGAGGGAATTGTTCCTGGTGGAGGAATTGCTCTTTTGAATGAGGCTACCAAATTGATTGATTTCAAAAAGAAAAATGAAGACAATCTTTCCATTGAAGAAAAAGCAGCGGTTGATATCTTAATTGAAGCTCTTTCAGCTCCTACGCGTCAAATTGCTCTTAATGCCGGACTTTCTCCTGATTTAGTAGTTAACAATATTCTTGATCGTCAAAATGCTTTTGAGAAGAAAGTATTAAAGAATGGAAAAATGTCAATTAATGTTCTCCGAGATAAAAAGCAAATTAATTTCAACATTGGCTATGATGCTGCTAAAGATGCTTATGTAAATATGTTTGAAGCGGGAATAATTGATCCAGTAAAAGTGGTTTCTTCTGCTCTTACTAATAGTGCTTCAACTGCAGCAATGATTTTGACTACCGAAGCAGCTGTTACAGAAGCTCCAGAAGAAAAAAAAGATGAATCTCTTCATGGTGGAGGGATGCCGGGAGGAATGGGTGGAATGATGTAAGTTTAGAAAAAAGGAGAAAAATTTCAAAAAGTATAAAAAATAAACCCTGCCGAAAGGCAGGGTTTATTTTTGAATTCACAAAGGTCAGTTGGTAATTCAATTAATTTGACATTTTTTTATTTTTGATTTGTAATAAAACAAGGATAGAAAATTAGTTTGAAAAGATAAAAGATTTAAACTAATGCTTAAACAAATTAATTACAAACTAATCATCAATTAACTCCAAAAATATCAATAAAAAATGGAACTCAAGAAGCTTCTTTCTCTAAGAAAAATTCCTTTCAATAGAAAACAAATTGAATTGATTACAAAAGCTTATGAATTCGCCGAAATTGCTCATTTGGGACAAAAGAGAAAAAATGGAGAAGATTATTTTGTTCATTGCGTTGAGACAGCTGCTATTTTAGCAAAAATGGGATTAGGATCAATAACTGTTTCAGCTGCTCTTTTACATGATGTGCCAGAAGATACTAATGTGAGTATTGAAGAAGTAAAAAAAGAATTTGGTGATGAGATTGCCTTCATTATTGAAGGAGTTACCAAATTAGGCAATGTAAGACTAAAAGGCAGCATGGAAGAATATTATCTTAATAATTTAAGAAAAATGTTTTTGGCAATGGCAGCTGATATTCGGGTGGTATTAATAAAATTGGCTGATCGTCTTCATAATTTGAGAACTTTGAATGCTCTTCCATTAGAGAAACAAAAACGAATTGCTCGTGAATCAATGGAAATTTATGTTCCCATTGCTAATCGGTTGGGTATTAATGAAATTAAAGGGGAAATGGAGGATTTATGCTTTCGCTATCTAGATCCAGTTAACTATAATAAAGTTGTTAAATTGGAAAGTGAAGCATTTAAAGAACGTTCTAAATATACAAAAAAAGCCATCAAAGAGCTTCGACAGGAACTAGAAAAGAACCATATAAAGGTAATTGACATTCAAGGTCGCGCCAAGCACTATTATAGTCTTTATCTGAAGCTTTTGCGTTATGAAATGGATATTGAAAAAATTTACGATTTGGTTGCTATTAGAATTATTGTTCCCAGTATTGCTGATTGTTATGAGGCTCTTGGTATTGTTCATAAGAAATATAAGCCTTTGATCGGAAGAATAAAGGATTATATTTCTTTACCAAAACCAAATGGTTATCGTTCTTTGCACACCACTGTTTTTGGTCCGGAAGGAAAAATAATGGAAATTCAAATAAGAACAGAACGAATGCATGATGAAGCAGAGTTTGGAATTGCTGCTCACTGGATATATTCTCAAACTAAAAGTTGGAAGGATTTTATTTTTAAAAGAAAAAGCCGTCCTCATTCTGTCCTTCAAGAAGAAATATCTTGGGTTCAACAACTTCAACGTTGGCAAAAAGAAACTACGGGTAAAGATGAAGAATTCTGGCGATCCTTAAAGATTGATTTTTTCAAGAATCACATTTTTGCTTTTACTCCTAAGGGAGATGTAATTGATTTGCCTGAAAAAGCTACTCCAATTGATTTTGCTTATTCTATTCATACTGAAGTTGGAAATCGAGCCACTGGTTGTAAAATTAATGGTAAAATGGTTTCTTTGGATCATGAAATAAAGAATGGAGATTTAGTTGAAATTATTGTTTCAAAAGAAAAAAAACTTCCCAACATAAATTGGCTTAAATTTGTCAAAACAGCTAATGCTCGATCAAAAATTAAAAATGCTCTTAAAAAAGGAGGAATTGAAATTGTTTAAATTTAAATTAAATCGTTTTAATCATTTAATCTTCAAGAAATATTTTCAAGAAAAATAATAAAAAATATTTTTTATTTTAATTGAAATTATTTTTTGTTTATTTATTTTAATTTGTTTTACTTTTTTTAATTTTTTCTTGACCTAGTTGTTTTTTTATGTAATAAATATAATAAAGAATGAGTTTGAAATCGCGGGGTAGAGCAGTCTGGCAGCTCACTTGGCTCATAACCAAGAGGTCGTGGGTTCAAATCCCACCCCCGCAACAAAGATGAATTTAAAAAAAACTAATTAATTCAATGTTAAATAAGAAAAAGACTCAGAAGTAGTTTTTGATTAATTAAAAGCTCCAAATTAAGAGCTTTTGTTTTTGCCAGGGTAGCTCAGTTGGTTAGAGCGAGGGACTCATAAGCCCTAGGTCGTGGGTTCGATTCCCACCCCTGGTACTTTTTATTATTTACTTTTTAAAAACAGAAATGAAAATCGGCATAGATATCAGATCAATTGGAAAAAGAAGAACGGGAGATGAAACCTATACTCTTAATTTAGTGCGAAATCTTTTAAAAATTGATTCCCAAAATCAATATCAACTTTATACGGATACTGCTAATTTAATTGAAATTAATGAAATTAGAGACAAGATTGGCTTGGCAGAAAAAGAAAATTTTGAAATTGTTCCTGTTTTACCATCACAAAAACTCTTTTGGACTCCATTAGCTATTCCAAAGGAAATTTTCAAACACCCAGTTGATATTTTTCACACCCAATATATTGTTCCTCCGATTCTTCCTCAAAAAACTAAGATTGTTACTACTATTCATGATATTTCTTTTGTTCATTATCCACAATTTATTTCTCGTGCAGATCGATTTTTTTTGAAATTCTTGATTCCTTTTTCAATTCATAAAGCTAGTCAAGTAATTGCTGTTTCAAAGTTTACTCAAACTGAAATCATTGATTTTTATGAAGTTCCTAAAGAAAAAGTAACAGTGATCTATAACGGAGGAGCGGAGGAAGATTTTTTTCAACTAGTTTCTGCAGATAAAATCAATAAAATTATTCAAAAATTTGATATTGGATCAAATTATATCCTTTATGCAGGCACACTTCAGCCGCGTAAAAATATTCCTTTTCTTTTAAGAGCGTTTGCAGAGTTTCAAAGAAGATATATGAATCAGTTTGGAAAATTAGAGCTGGTGATTACTGGTGAAGCTGATGGCCATAATTATGATCAGGAAATCAATAGAACTTTGGAAGAGATAAAAAAAAGAAATTTGAATGCTTTTAAATCAATTAGGCTGATTGGTTTTATTGATAGAGCAGAGCTGAAGATTCTTTTTCAAGGAGCTAAAGCTTTTGTTAGTGCTTCTTTATATGAAGGCTTTGGGCTTCCTTTGATTGAATCAATGGCAAGTGGAACGCCAGTTGTTTGCACTCAAGAACATTGTTTTCCAGAAATTGCAGGTGGAGCGGCTTTTTATTTTTCAAAAAATAATATTGGAGAATTTTGCCAAAAACTTTTTGAGCTTTTAACTGATGAAGAAAAAAGAGAAGAAATTATCAAAAGAGGAAAAATACATGCTAGAGAATTTTCTTGGGAAAAATGTGCTCGGAAAACTTTATCAGTTTATAAAAAGGTTTTTCAAGAAAAACTGTAAGTAAAGAAATTAGAAAAACATCAAGGATTAAATATTTGCCAATTGGTGATTTTTGTTTTAAAATTTAGAAAACGAGAAAAGATCCAGCCAGCAGGGGCTTTTCGTAGCCTTGGTTTTTTTTAGCTAATTTTTAAGATAAAATTTGTTAATCAAGTATCAAAAAAGAAAGTATTTTTAAAAAAAACAAATTTATTGAAAATGTTTTAACTAATAGAGAATTAGCCGTATAATTCACTAAAAATTAAGAAAATCAAATGTTTTTTGGGGGTAAAATTGATGGAAAAATTCGCAAAAAATCTTGGCAAAATAGTGATCTAACAACAAAATCAGTTAGTAAGACAATTTATCGAAAAAAATGGTTTTGGGTGATGATTATTTTGTTTGTATTGGTTGGATCAGCGGGTGGATTTTTTGTTTATAAAACTGGTTATATTCTAAATAAAATTTCTGATAAAGATGATTCTATTTTTGAAAGTCTTTTAAATGTAATTCCGGGAGTCCAAAAAGATGAATTGGAGGAAGAAGATGGCAGAATAAATGTTCTTCTTATGGGAATGCGAGGTCAAAATGTTCCTGGAGGAGGACTTTTGGCTGATTCTATTATGATTGTTTCCTTGAAGGCTGATGAGAATAAAGTAGCTATTATTTCTATTCCACGAGATCTTTATGTTAAAATTCCGGAAACTGAAAATCGCACTAAAATCAATGCTCTTTATGCACTAGGAGAAGAAAATGGGAAAAAGCAAGGATTGGAACTAATGAAGAAAAAAGTGGGAGAAATAACTGGACTGAACATTCACTATAGTGCTGTTATCAATTTTGTTGGTTTTAAGCAATTAGTGGATGCTGTTGGAGGGATTGAAATAGTCTTATCCACTCCTTTCTATGAAACAACTCAATTTGTAAAAGGAAATGAATGCGGTGGTGAATTTGTTTTGCCTCAAGGGGTGAATATTTTAAATGGAGAAAAGACTCTTTGCTATGTGCGAGCTAGAGAGAACACTTCGGATTTTGATCGAGCCAAACGTCAGCAAGTAGTTTTAAAAGCAATGCGAGATAAATTAATTTCAATGGGGACTCTTTCTGATTTTGGAAAGGTAAATCAAATTTTAAATGTGATTGGAGATAATGTTAGAACTGATATGTCTTCTGTTGAAATGAGAAAATTATTTGAAAAATACATTGATCTTAAAGATGCTCAGATTTATCAAAGAGTTTTTGAAAATTCTTCTGAAGGTCTTTTAGAAGTTCCTCAAAATGCTCCCAAAGAAGCAGGTTATATTCTTGTTCCCAGAAAAGGTTGGGATGACTATTCAGAAATTCAGGCAGTTTGTAGAGATATTTTCAATCTATCTCCTCAAAGTGATATTCAACCTATTAAACAATATTATCGTCCTCAATCTCAACAAACTCAACAAGAAAAGAAAGATAAAAAAGAAAGCAAGAGCAAAAAAAATATTAGTGAAGATAAAAATAGCAAGGAAGATAAGAACAAAAACACTAAGTAGCAAACTATTAAACTAGAAATTGATCGATCTAGTTATAAAGTTTATTGTTAATAGGTCAATTTTTTGAGCATAAATTTTGAAATAAAAAATGGACCAGAAAGAAATTTCTGTTATTGTTACTTCTTATAAAAAAACTGCTCTATTGAGGCTTTGTTTGAGTTATTTGAAGAAAAGCATACAAAAGATTAATTATGAAATAATCGTTGCTGATTCAGAGACAGAAGAAAAAACTTGCGATCTTATGCGAGAAGAATTTAGTGATGTTAAATTTATTCCTAACATAAAAAATATTGGTTTTGGATCATTAGTTAATCAAGGAATTACAGTTGCCAAGGGAAAATTTATTTTTATAATCAATGCTGATATTATTATTAAAAGCGATGCTATTCAAAAACTGATTGATTTTGTTAAAAATAATCCAGATATCGGATTAGCTGGTCCTCAACTTATAAATTTTGATAATACAATTCAACCTTCTTCTTTCAGATTTTACACTTTATTGATGATTTTGTATCGTCGAACATTTTTGGCTAGATTTCATTTTGCTAGGAAAAAATTGGACTGGTTTTTGATGAAAAAGGAAAGAGAAAAGAATCAGCCTTTTGACTGTGATTGGTTAATGGGATCAGCTATGATGACTACTGCTGAGGCAATAAAAAAAGTAGGAAAAATGGATGAAAAATATTTTATGTATTTTGAAGATGTTGATTGGTGTCGAAGATTTTGGGAAAATAATTTGAGAGTTGTTTATTATCCTTCAGCGCAAGTTTTTCATTATCATGGTAAACAAAGCTTACGTTACAAAAATTCTCTTTGGGAAATTTTTTTCAACAAATACACTCGTTTTCATATTAGAAGTGCTATAAGATATTTTTGGAAATTTAAAGGAAAAAGAAATCCACGAGAGGTTTTTTATGAAAGAATAAAAACTCAGCTTTAAATGACTAAAAATTAATTTTAAATTAGTTTTTTAATTTTAATTTGTTTTGTGTAGAATTAAATTTATTGATAGATTGATAAAATAAATAGATCAATAAGTTGTTTTTGATTAATATTAAAGTGTTATAGGATAAAAATTAACAAAAAATCAATAAAAATTTTTAAACAAAATAAAGGTTTTAAAATTTTCAATAAAAAATTTAAGTTTTATGATAAATAATTTTTTAAAATAAAACTATAAAAAATGACAGAACAGAATTTAGAAAAGGATAATCTCAAAAAAATAAAGATATTTTCTCCTCAAGAAAATTCTTCTGAAGATGTTTTGCTCAAACAATCTAAAAATCTTAATCAAGTTGATTTTCAAAAAACAACATCTTCTTCTCTTTCAAATTCTCAATCATTCTTCCAAAAAGAAAAATCTTCCAAAAAGGGAATTTTAGGGAGTATTTTTATAATGGTTTTTATTATGGTTTTATCTTTCTATGTTGGAGCAGTTTGGCAAAAGAATAATTTTTCTAATTTTTATCAAAAGAATGAGGAGAATAAGATTGATTCATTTTTAAAAAGTTTAGTCAATCCCAAATCGGTTTTCATAACTGATCCAGAAAAAGAAAAACCTGAAGAAGTTGATTTCAATATTTTTTGGGAGGCTTGGAAAGAATTAGATAGAAAATTCATCAATAAAGATAAACTTGATGTTAGAGCTAGAGTTCAAGGAGCCATTCGAGGAATGGTCAAGGCATTGGGCGATCCCTATACTGTTTATTTAGATCCAAATGAAAGTCGAGAATTTGGTATTGAAATTGAAGGGAGTTTTGAAGGCATTGGAGCAGAGTTGGGAATGAAAGATGATATTTTAACTATCATTGCTCCTATTAAAGGAATGCCAGCAGAAAAGGCGGGTATTCGTTCCGGAGACAAGATAATTAAAATTAATGGAGAATCAACAGTAGATATGACAGTGGAAGATGCAGTCAAAAAAATCAGAGGACCAAAAGGAACGGAAGTGATTCTAACCATTCTAAGAGAGGGGGAAGAAAAAACTCAAGATATAACAATTAAACGTGCTACTATAAAAATAACTAGCGTTGAATATGAGAAAAAGGGAGGAGGAATTGGCTATATTCAATTGAAGCGTTTTGGAGAGGAAACTAGTAAAGAATTCAATAAAATTGTTACAATGATTATTGCTGATGGTGACAAGGGGATTATTTTAGATCTTCGGAATAATCCCGGCGGACTCTTAGATGAAGCAGTGGAAATAATTTCTAAGTTTGTTCCTAAAGGAGAAGTAGTAGTTTGGGAAGAAACGAAAGATGGCCAAAGAGAACCGATCTATGCTATTGGTGGTGATTCATTGAATGGTTTTCCAGTAGTTATCCTTGTCAATGAAGGAAGCGCTAGCGCTTCAGAAATTTTAGCAGGTGCTCTTAAAGATATTAAGAATTCGACCTTAATTGGGAAGAAAAGTTTTGGAAAAGGATCTGTTCAACAATTAGAACAATTGAGTGATGGATCAAATTTAAAGATAACTATTGCTCGTTGGCTTACTCCTAAAGGGAATTCTATTAATGAAAAAGGAATAGAACCGGATATTAAAGTAGAATTGACCAAAGAAGATTTTGAAAATAATCGTGATCCTCAATTGGAACGAGCCATTGAGGAGCTGAAAAAGCAAATTAGTCAATAATCCATAAAATTAAAATGGCAGTTCATAAGAAAATCGTTACTATTGGAGGAGGAACAGGAAGTTTTACTTTGCTTTCTGGTCTTAGAGATTACCCTTTTGATATTAGTGCAATTGTCTCTATGGCAGATGATGGTGGTTCTACAGGAAGATTGCGAGATGAATTAGGTGTTTTGCCTCCGGGAGATGTTCGTCAATGTTTAGTTGCTTTGAGTGAAGAATCAAAAAAACTTCGTCAATTGTTTAATTATCGTTTTGAAACAGGTGATTTGGCGGGTCATACTGTTGGAAATATTTTTCTTTCAGCCTTAGAAAAGATGGAAGGAAGTTTTTCTAAAGGATTAGATTTGGCAATGAAAATTCTTAGAATTAAAGGAAAAGTTATTCCTGTTACCAACAATAATGTCAATCTTTTTTTAAAAATGAAAAATGGTAGAGTGCTTAAAGGAGAAAATGAAATAAATCACAATTTTGAAATTTCAAAAATAGGTATTGATAAAATCTATTTAAGACCATCTGCCAAAGCAAATCCATTGGCAATTAGAGCTATTCGAGAGGCTGATATAGTGGTGATTGGACCAGGCAATCATTATTGTAGTATCATTCCTAATTTATTAGTGAAAGGAATTTCCAAAGAAATTTGTTGTACAAAAGCTAAAGTGGTTTATGTGGTTAATTTAGTTAACAAAAAAGGACACACTGATAATTTTGATTTGGATCAATATGTTCAATCCGTTAATTCTTTTTTAGGAAAAGCTCGTATTGATTTTGTTATTTATAATACTCAAAGACCTTCTCTTTTTCTGATAAAAAAATATCGTAAACGAGGAGAAACAATGGTTCAGTTTAACCCAACTAAAGAAAATGAAAGAAATTTTACTATCATCAAAGGACAACTTTTGGGCAAAACTTTAATTCAAAATTCAGCTGATAGAATCTCCCATGTCCGTTCTTTAATTCGCCATAATAGTCAAAAAATAGCCAAGATTATTCGTTATATTAGTGAAATGGAAGATTATGACAAAACAATTACTGAAGTTATTCCTCCTTTTTTTAAAAATAAAAAAATTCAGAAAAAAATTGAAAATTAATGAAACTTATTACAATTTTCTATGGCATTGTCATAATTAATTGATGAAAATTTTTTAATGAAAATATTTATTGACTTTGATGATACTGTTTTTGATACTGCTCAATTCAAAGCAAAATTGAAGAATCTTCTTTTTAAATTTAATATCACTCAAGAAGAATTTGAAGCTACCTATTTGGATTATCCTCAGAGAGAAAACAAGAAACTAAAATTTTATAATCCAGAAAATCAAATTAAAAAATTAGAAAAGCTTAAGAAAAAATCACTAGAAAAGGCAAGAAAAAAAATGAATCTTTTCATGAGAAATCTTTCTCAATTTGTTTTTAATGATTTCTATTTTTTTGCTCAAGAATTTTCATTTGCAGAACTTTTTTTGGTTTCTTTTGGTGATTCTGAATTTCAAAAAAGAAAAATAATTGCTTGTGGAGTTAAAAAATATTTTAAAAGAATTTTTATTACCAAGAATAGTAAAGGAAAAATCATTAGAAAACAAATTGGAAAATTTTCTTCAAAGAAGGAGCAAGTTTTTTTTGTTGATGATCGAATCGATCAACTGATAGAAGTAAGGAAGGAAAATCCCAAAATAATTTTAATAAGAATGAAAAGGCCAGAAGGACGATTTAGCAATTTGAAAGAAAGTGTGTTATTTAAAAAAAATTTCTTTGAAGGGAGAAATTTTTTTGAAGTAGAAAAAATAATTGAAAAAATAAGCTCGAGGAGCCAAAATGGTTGACTAAATCATTGTAAAAAACTAAAATATGTTAAGTTTTAGTTATTTTAAAGTAAAAATTTTAAAGTAAAAAAATGTTATTTTGCGCGCATAGCTCAGCTGGCAGAGCAGTTGCCTCTTAAGCAAACGGTCGGGGGTTCAAATCCCTCTGCGCGCACCCCTATAGAAAAACGGCTTTCAAAAAGCTGTTTTTTTGTAATAGCGTGATTTTACAACCACGTTAAAAGCCATTTTAGCAAAAATTCCTGAAAAAATCCAACGAGAAATAGTGGTCGTCCGCAGAGAGCGGACGGTGTAGTACTTCGGTCTAACAGTTGAGAAGCAAAAAGAAAAAATTTCCCGTATTTTATTTCACGTTTCACATTTTTTACTTAAGGAATGAAAAATTTTTTTCTTTAAAAATTATATGAGTGTAAAAATCATTTTTTTATTTTTTTTTTTTATTTTTTTTAATTAATTTTTTTATTTTTTTTATTTTTAATGCTTT
>FWPV01005475.1_pt1 | contig 25340 bp, 21 predicted proteins | sample 2228371 | NCBI WGS metagenome assembly FWPV01 (sample SAMEA103939776, study PRJEB20133) | metagenome | reverse complement strand
GGCCGGGCGCGCCGGGTGAGACCGTGTCCTTGACGGGGCGGTCGCGGCTCCCCATAGAGACGGCCGACGGGGCCGTAGCTCAGTTGGGAGAGCGCTAGAATCGCACTCTAGAGGTCGGGGGTTCGACTCCCCTCGGCTCCACCAGTCCCCCCGAGATCGCTCGCGACGACGCGGGCGCCGTCCGGTTCGCCGCCGCGCAGCTCCGGTTCGCCTCGACAACCGGGGTCGGGCGATGCACCCAGTCGGGCCATCTCTCGGGCGAACGCCGCACGGATCGCCGCCGCTTCCTCGGCCGGCAACCACCCCGCCATGTTCGGCACGACGATGCGCCAGGCACGCAGCTCGTGCTCGGAAAGCGGCATGCGATCGGCCGCCCGCAGCCGCGCCAACAACCGCTCGAGCCGCACCCGCACTGCGCCCGGGTCGGGTCGCACGGGACGATCGGCGGGCGCCGCCTCCTCGTCGCCGAAGAGATCGCCTTGCGCGTCACCGCTCACCGCTCCTCTCCCTCCGTGCCGGCCGGAAGCCCCAACAGGTTCCGATCGAGGCTGGCCGAAAGCGCCGCCTCCAGGATCCGATCGGCCTCGACCACGAGCGCCTGGAGCACGGCGATCCGCGCGCAGACGTCCCGGAACGCGTCGAACAGCAGGAGATCCACGGGCAGGCCCTGCCGCCCCTCGAGCCAGCGCCGCAAGACCGGATAGCCGCTCACCCGGAACGACCAGAGGGCCGGGGGCAGCCCCTCGACCGCCCCCGAGCCGTCGGCGCCGAGCACCAGCCGATCGCCCTCCGGCTCGCGCACGGCCAGCGCGACACCCGCCTTGGGCGCGCTCACGAGCCGCACGAAGCCGGGATCCGCGAGGGGCGGTGGCGAGAAGGCGGGATCGAAGGTCTCGATCGCCCGCAGCCGCGCGCCGAGCGCGGCCGCACGGTCGAACACCTCGCCATCGGCCGGGAACGGGACGTACGGAAAGGCGTCTTCGAGGTCCTCGGCGAAGCGCAGGCCGTAGGCGCGTGCCGACAGCAGGCAGAGGATGGCGTCGAACACCGCCTCGGGGCGCACCTCTCGGCCGTAGGCCGCGGCCAGGCCGGCGAGCAGGGCGGGGGCGAGGTTGGACGCCGTGCGTCCCGGCCGCCGGTCGTGGAGCGGGAAGGCGTAGCCACCGTAGCTGCCGCGAAAGGCGTGCCGATCGGGCAGGAGGCCGTGGCACCAGACGGCCGGCCCGGCGCCGGTGCCGTAGGCCATCGCGTAGAGGCAGACGTTCCGCTCGCCCCAAACGCGCTGCAGTTCGGGACGCGGGAAGTCGCAGAATCTCGGATGCAAGTAGAGGTAACGCCGGTCCAGCGGGCGGTATGCTACTTCCCGAACCCTGGCCCGATCGAACCCGGCTGCCAGGGCGCCAGCTGCATCTCGATCCCGGGTTTCGTGGAACGGCTCGCGCGCGTGTTCCGGGGCAAGCCGAACGAACTCGGCGAGACGACGCTCGAGGCGATCCCTGTGAACGTCGTAGACCAAGTGATCCCGCTTGGTTTCGATCCCGCTATGGGCGAACAGGAAACAGTCGCGTAGGCTCGGCCAGCCGCGACCGGCGAAGGGCGCGGGCCGGAAATCGTCGAGCGGGTCCCGCCGAACCTCGACGGCGTTCGGCAGCCGACCGTCCGCCGCCCCCCGCGCCAGCCACTCCAGCTTGGCCTCGCGCGCGAGGTGCCCTTCCCCCCAGGCGTCGAGGTAGCGGACCTCGGCCGGCCCTCCGCGCCGCGACCCGTCGGCCACGGCGATCGTGATCGCGGTGCCGACCTGGATGTCGAACACCCCCTCGTCGTCGCCCACGTCGGCGCGGGGGCCGCGCCGCAGATCGCCACGCAGATCGACGATCTCGATCCGATCGAAGCGCTCGCGCATCATCTTGCGCAGCCCGGCATAGGGCCAGCCGGTGAGGAACTTGCGGTTGGTGATGAAGGCCACCACGCCGCGGCCGGGAGCGTTCTCGGCCTCGAAGAGCTTCCAGATCGCCCAGCGCCAGAAGGCCACCGACAGCTCCGGAAAGGTGTTGAGCTGGTTGCCCTGCCCGGCTTCGCGCACGGGACGCTTCAGATCGTCCCAAAGAGCGTTCATCCAGGCGCCCACGAGGGTGCGCGTCTCCCCCTCCTCGAGACGCCGGTAGGGCGGATTGCCGATGATCGCGAGGATCGGCTGTTGCGCCTTGATCCGGTCGGCCGCCCGGCGTTCCTCGCGGATGCCGGCCGAGACGAAACCCAGCCGGCCGAGCGGCGCATCCGCCCCGGGCTCGGCCAGGGTGTCGGCCAGATAGACCCCGAGCCGCGGCGGCGACCCGGCCGCGCCCGCCCCGAGCGCCTCGCGCAGCGCGTGGTGCAGCCGGTAATGCGCCACGGCGTAGGGACCAACGAGCAGCTCGAAGCCGAACATGCGCTGCAGGAGCGCGCGGAGCGCTAGCGGCACCCGTCCCGGCCCGCCGGCGGCCACGGCCGCCTCGCGCACCCGTTCGGCCACGGCGAGCAGGAACGTCCCGGTGCCGGTGGCCGGATCGAGGATGGTGAGCCGCGGATCGCTCAGACCCTGCAGGGCGAGACCCTCGCGGACCACGCGGTCGAGAGCCCCGACCATGAAGCGGACCACTTCCACCGGCGTGAAATAGACCCCGAAGCGGCGCCGAGCCACGGGATCGAAGACGGCCAGGAAGTCTTCGTAGAAATAGAGGATCGGGTCCGGTTCGTGCGTCCGCGACGCGAGGATCTCGGGGTCGAAGGCGTTGACGGTGTCGAGCAGCACCGTGAAGCCGATCCCGACCACCTCCAGGATCTCGGGCTCCGTGAGCACCCGCAAGGCCGTGCGCATCAGGGGATGCTCGGCCGGCATGTGGCGATGGGCGTCCTCGCCGACCGGTCGACCCGTCGCCTCCCGGACGAGCAGGAGGCCGAAGGCCAGCGTCTGGGCGAAGGCCGCGGCGAACGGCCCGTCGAAGTCGTGGGCCGGATAGCCACCGGCCTCGGGGTGGGCGTAGAGCACGGTGCGGAACTCGGTGTGCACGTCCAGGAGCGGATCCTGGTGGATCCCGCTCGCGCGCAGCTCCGCCAGCCGATCCTCGACGATGCCGCGCACGAGCCGCGCCGAATGCGCCAGGAGTTCGGCCAGATGGCGAGCGTCGCGCGGTGCCGGGGGCTGCCGCGCGCCGGCCGCCAGCCGCTCCAAGAGCGCCAGGAAGGGGCCCGGGTCGTGGTGCCGCACGAGGCGATCGGCGCGCGCGTCGGAGCAGGCGGGGTCGAGCGCCTCCTCCGGCACGATCCGGGCGCGAGCCCGCTCTTCGCCGCGCTCGAAGAGGACGATGTCGACGAAGTTCGAGGTCGCCCAACAGGCCAGCTCGGCGAGACGCAGGAACTGCCGCCGGTCGTGCGGCACCCGCCAGCGGCGCGGATCGGCGGGCTTGTCGGGAGTCTTCAGCTCCACGAAAGCGCGCGGGGGCGCCCCGGGCCGGATCAGGGCCACGTCCGGGCGGCCCAGCCCGGCACGCTCGTATTCGGGCACGACCGTGAGCCCGGCGCCCACGGGCAGCGCGTCGAGCACGGCCTCGAGGAGCTCCTGGAAGGCCGGGGCGAGCGCCGGTTCGGAAGCCGCGGTGTGCGCCCGTCGCAGCGCGCGGATCCGCCGTGCGTAGCTCTGCAGCCGATCGCCGATCCCGACCATCACCTCGCCCCGCCGCGCCCGGTCCGCGCCGCGACCGTGGACGCGTCGCAACCGTGGATGCGCCGCGACCGGCGATCAAGCGGCAGAGGGCGGCCGAGCCCGCGCGTCCCGGCCGGCTTCCGGCGGGCGGGTCCGGTTCGTCGCGGACCGCGGGTCGCGGCGGCTTGCAAGCCGCGCCGGGCGCGCCAAGGTCGGCCCCACACGAACCCTCGCGGGGCCACCCATGCCGTTCGATTCCTTGCGCGACTTCATGGAGCTCCTGGAACGCCGCGGCCGGCTCGTGCGGGTGCGCGCACCGGTCTCGCCGGTCCTCGAGATCACCGAGATCCACACCCGGCTGTTGGCCGAACGCGGCCCCGCGGTCTTGTTCGAGAACGTCCAGGGCTTCTCGATCCCGCTGCTCACCAATCTGTTCGGCACGGTCGAACGGGTCGCCTGGGGCATGGACCGCGAGCCGCACGAGCTGCGCGAGCTCGGCCGCATGCTGGCCTTCTTCCGCCAGCCGCAGCCACCCGAGAGCATGGGCCAGGCCCTCGAGCTGTTGCCCTACGTCAAGGTGGCGCTGGCCATGAAGCCCAAAACGGTCGGCCGGGCGCCCTGCCAGGAGGTGATCCTACGCGGTGCCGAGATCGACCTCGGCCGGCTGCCGATCCAGACCTGCTGGCCTGGCGAGCCGGCCCCGCTCGTCACCTGGCCGCTCGTGGTGACCAGAGGCCCCGGCGAAGCCCGCGAGGATCGCTTCAACCTCGGCATCTACCGCATGCAGGTGCTGGGCCGCGATCGCACGATCGTGCGCTGGCTCGCCCATCGCGGCGGGGCCCAGCACCACCGGCGCTGGAAGGAGCGGCGCAGCGAGCCCTTCCCCGTGGCCGCGGTGATCGGCGCCGATCCCGGGGTGATCCTGGCGGCCGTCACACCCGTGCCCGACACGCTCTCGGAATACCAGTTCGCGGGGCTGCTGCGCGGCAAGCGGGTCGAGCTCGTCGATTGCGTCTCGGTGCCGCTCAAAGTGCCGGCCACCGCCGAGATCGTCCTCGAAGGAACCGTCTCGCTCGACGAGACGGCCGAGGAGGGCCCCTACGGCGACCACACCGGCTACTACAACGCGGTCGAGCGGTTCCCGGTCTTCACGATCACGGCCGTGACCATGCGCCGTGATCCGATCTATCTTTCGACCTTCACCGGCCGGCCACCGGACGAGCCGTCGATTTTGGGCGAGGCCTTGAACGACGTGTTCGTGCCGCTGTTGCAGCAGCAATTTCCGGAGATCGTCGATTTCTGGCTGATCCCCGAGGCCTGCTCCTATCGGATCGCCTGCGTGTCGATCAAGAAGGCCTATCCCGGCCACGCCAAGCGGGTCATGATGGGGGTGTGGTCCTATCTGCGCCAATTCACGTACACCAAGATCGTGATCGTCACCGACGACGACATCGACGTGCGCGACTGGAAGGACGTGGTCTGGGCGCTCTCGACCCGGGTCGATCCGGCCCGCGACATGGTGGTGGTCGAGAACACGCCGATCGACTATCTCGATTTCGCCTCGCCGGTCTCGGGGCTGGGCTCGAAGCTCGGCATCGACGCCACCGACAAGTGGCCGGGCGAGACCAGCCGCGAATGGGGCCGCAAGATCCGCATGGAGGAGGCGATCGTCGAGCTCGTGAGCCGGCGCTGGGCGGAATACGGCCTGCCCGGCTCGGGCCGACCGATCTGGCGCTCGCCCGCGCGGTGAGCGATCGCGGCGTGAACCTCGAGGAGGCCCTGATCGACCGGGTGCGCGATGCGGTCCGCGAGGCCGGGCGGATCGCCCTGCGCTTCTTCGGCAAGGCCCACGAGCGCTGGGAGAAGGCGCCCGGACAACTGGTCACCGAGGCCGATCTGGCGATCGACCGCTATCTGCACGCGGCACTCAAGGGCCCGCATCCCGAGGACGGCTGGCTCTCCGAGGAGACCGAGGACGATCGGCTGCGGCTGGTGCGCCGGCGGGTGTGGGTGGTGGATCCGATCGACGGGACCCGCTCCTTCGCCCGCGGGCTGCCGGAGTTCGCGGTGAGCGTGGCACTCCTCGTCGACGGCCGGCCGGTCCTGGGTTTCGTGCACAATCCGGCCACCGACGAGCTGTTCGAGGCGGTCGTCGGGCGCGGCGCCCATCTGGCCGGCCGGCGGCTACGGGTGAGCGAGCGCCGGACGCTTGCGGGTGCCAGGATCGCCGCCTCGCGCAGCGAGGGGGCGCGGCGCCGGTTCGCGGCCCTGTTGCCGGGGGTCGAGCTCGTCACGATCGGCTCGCTCGCCTACAAGCTGGCGCTGGTCGCGGCCGGCCGGCTCGACGCCTATCTCACCTGGCGACCGACCCGGGACTGGGACGTGGCGGCCGCCCTGCTCCTGCTCGAGGAAGCGGGAGCGGTGGTGAGCGACGCCGAGGGTGCACCCTTGCGGTTGAACCAGCCCGAGCCGCACCATCCGGGGCTGATCGCCGCCCCGCCGGGGCTGCACGGGGCGATCCTGGCCGCGACGCGAAGCGGTTACGCGGCGTTCCTCGCGAGCCGGGCCGGCCCGCTCGGGCCCCCCGGCGCGTGAGACGCGAGTCGCGCGCCGGTCGGCGGCCGTCGCCGGGTCACTCGCCCTTGCCGGAGCGGGCGAGGAAGCCCTTGACCGGGCTGTAGCCGCGGATCGCCGCGGCCAGGAACAGGACGGTCCAGCCCGCCGTCCACCAGAGTTCGGTCCAGGCGATCTCGAGATAGAGCGCGAAGCGGATCAGCTCGACCGCGTGGGTGAAGGGGTTGAAGGCGCAGATCTGGTAGAGGAGCTCGCTCGACTCGCGCATCCGCCACAAAGGATAGAGCGCCGAACTCGCGAAGAACATCGGGAAGATGACGAAGTTCATCACGCCCGCGAAGCTCTCCAGCTGCTGGATGAAGGAGGAGAGCAGGAGCCCGAGCGCCCCGAGCATGAGCCCGCCCGCGAACAGCGCCGGGAACGCCGCCAGATAGCCCAGGATCGGCGGATCGACGTCCCAGGCCCGGGCGATCAACAGGAACACGTAGACCTGCAGGCAGGCCACGAGCACGATCGCCACGAGCTTGCAGATCAAGAGATAGGCGCGCGGCAGCGGGCTCACGAGCAGGACGCGCATCGAGCCCATCTCCTGGTCGTAGACCATGGCCAGCGCGCCCTGCATGGTCGAGAACAAGAGGATCATCCCGCACAGGCCGGGGGTGATGTAGACCTCGTAGAGCACGTAGGTCGTGTAAGGCGGCTGGATCGACACCCCGAGCACGGTGCGAAAGCCGGCGGCGAAGATGAACAGCCAGATGAGCGGGCGCACGAGCGCCGCCAGCATCCGCTCGCGCTGGCCGAAGAACCGCAACAGCTCGCGCATCAGGATGCCGAAAGCGGCGCGGCGATAATGGGCGGGGCTCATCCTTCCTCGACCTTGCCGGTCAAGCGGTGATAAGCGCGGGCGAGGTTCTCGGCTCCGGCGGTGCGGACCACCTCCTCGACCGTGCCCTCGGCCACGACCCGTCCGCGGTGCAGGACCACCACCCGATCCTCCGCGCGGATCTCGTCCACGAGATGGGTGGTCCAGAGCGCCGCCAGTGTGCCCTCCCGGCACAATTCGTGGACGTGGTCGACGAGCGCCCGGCGGCTGTCGATGTCGAGGCCGACCGTGGGCTCGTCGAGGATCAACAGGCTGGGCCCGTGGAGGAGCGCGCGGGCGAGCTCGACGCGGCGGCGCAGTCCCCCCGAGAGCGTGCGCACCACGGCCTTGCGTCGATCGGCCACGCCCAAGCGCTCCAGGACCGCACCGATGCGCCGCTCGAGATCGGCCCCACCCAGGCCGTAGAGCGCACCGGCGTAGCGCAGGTTGCGCTCGACCGTGAGGTCGAGATCGAGGGTCGGCCGCTGGAAGACGACGCCCATGGTGGCGAGCGCCGGGCCGGGCTCGCGGGCGAGATCGCGACCGGCCACCTCGATCGTCCCGCTCGCGGCGAACAGTCGCGTGACGACCGCCATGAGCGTGGTCTTCCCCGCGCCGTTGGGGCCGAGAAGGCCCGTGAAGCTGTGCGTCGGCACGGTGAAGGACACGCCGTCCAGCGCCTTGGTGCGGCGGGTGTAGGCGAAGGACAGCTCCGCCACACGCAGCGCCGGCGGGCTCACGCGGCCTCCTCGACCGTCTCGACACCGAGCTCGCGGGCGAACCGTTCGACCCGCGCCAACTCGGCTTCGACCGCCTCCGGCCGACGGCGGGCGGCCGGCTCCAGGCCGACCGCGATCTCGCCCAGGAGCCGGCCCGGCGAAGCGCTCAGGACCAGGATCCGCTCGGCCAGCATGGTGGCCTCGCGGCGATCGTGGGTGACCAGGAGCGTGGTGATCCGGTGCCGCTCCAGAAGATCGAGGACCAACAGGCGCAACCGCTCGGCCGTGGGCGGATCGAGCGAGACGAACGGCTCGTCGAGCAGGAGCAGGCTCGGGCGGACCACCAGTGCTCGGGCCACCGCCACCCGGCGGGCCATGCCCAAGGACAGACGCGAGGCGTAGACCGGCGCCGCATCCGCCAGCTCGACCTCGGCCAGCGCCCGGGCGATCCGCGTCTCGGCGTCGGGCACGGGGCCCAGCACGAAGCGCAGATTGTCGGCCACGGTGCGCCAGGGCAACAGCCGCGGCTCCTGGAAGACGTAGCCGATCGGTGGATCGGGGCGGCGCACCGTGCCCTCGAAGTCGGGATCGAGCCCGGCCACGATGTTGAGCAGCGTGGTCTTGCCGCAGCCCGAGGGGCCCACCACCGCCACCCGCTCACCCGTGGCCGCGGCGAAGCGCACGGCGGCCAACGCCTCGCGCGCCGGCGCGTCGCCCACCGCCGGGAACCGCTTGCGACGCAGATCGACCACGAGCGCGCTCACCGAACCCTCTCGTTCCCCCTCGAGGCAGCCGGGCGGCCTCCGCTGCGCCGACGGGCGCCCTCGCCGCCTCCCCGGTCCGGCGCGGCCGATACCGGACGACCGCGCGACGCGGGCTGCGAGCTAGCCGGCTCTCCCGTTCGCGAGCAAGGGGCCCGTGGGCACCTCACCGCTCCCGGGCCAACCGGTCGAGTGCGGCGGCCAGGGCGCGAAACGGCAACAGCACGCAATCCTGGCGGCTCTTGACCGCCCGGACCGGGGCGAACATGGCCAGCTCCGGCCACGATCGGGCCTCGCCGCGGCCCGCCAGGATCGCCTCCACCTCGCCGATCACGGCGCGCAGCTCGGCAGCCGAGGCGCCGGGGGCGCGCCGGCCGATCAGCGAGGCCGCGGCCCGGGTGAGCAGGCAGCCGCGGGTGCGATGGGCGAGCGCCTCGATCCGCTCGGGCGTGCCGGCGATCTCGAGGGCGATGCGATCACCGCAAAGCGGATTGTCCTCCTCGACGCGCACATCCGCCCGCTCGAGGCTCCCGGCCCCGGCCTGCGCCTTGGCCTCGGCCAGGATCGCCTGGTCGTAGAGCGCCTCGCTCACGCGAGCTTCCCGATCGCCCATTCCAACCCCTCGAGCAGTGCGTCGACGTCGGCCTCGTCGTTGTAGAGCGCGAGGCTCGCCCGCGTGCTGGCCTCCAGCCCGAAGGCCTCGTGCAGCGGCTGGGCGCAGTGGTGGCCGCCGCGCAGGCACACCCCCCGCGCATCCAGGAGCTGGCACAGATCGTGGGGATGGCAGCCTTCGACCGTGAAGGCCACCACCCCGAGCCGGTCCCGGGTGTCGCGCGGGCCCAGCACGCGCACGCCGCGGATCGCCGCGAGCCCCTCGAGCAGCCGGGCGGTGAGCGCGCGCTCGGCGGCGGCGAGCGCGGGCCAGTCGAGCGTGGCCAGCCAGGCCACGGCCGCCCCGAGGGCGATCGCCGGACCGATCGGCGGGGTTCCGGCCTCGAAGCGATGCGGCGGACCGGCGAAGCTCGTGCCGGCGAAGCTCACCTTGCGGATCATCTCCCCGCCGCCCAACAGCGGCGGCAGCTCCGGGGCCAGATCGGGTGCCAGCCACAGCGCCCCGGCCCCGGTCGCGGCGAACAGCTTGTGGCCGGAGATCGCGTAGGCGTCGCAGCCGAGCGCGCTCACGTCGACGGGGCCGTGGGGCGCGCGCTGTGCCCCGTCGACCACCACCCGGGCCCCCACCGCCTTGGCCGCCTGGACGATCGGGCCGAGCTCGCTGATGGCGCCGGTCACGTTGGAGACGTGGGTGACCGCCACCACCCGGGTGCGCGGGCTCAGGACCGCATCCAGCCGGTCGAGGTCGAGCCGGCCCTCCTCGGTGACCGGGATGGCCCGGATCACCGCGCCCACCCGCTCGGCCTCGAGCTGCCAGGGCACGATGTTGGCGTGGTGCTCGAGGGTCGACAGCACGATCTCGTCGCCCGGCCGCAGCCGGCTCACCAGGCCGCGGGCGACGATGTTGAGGCCCAGCGTGGTCCCGCTCGTGAGCACGACCTCGCGCGCTTCGCGGGCGCCGAGATAGGCGGCGATCCGGGCGCGTGCCTCCTCGAAGGCCCGGGTCGCCTCGTCGGCCAGCCGGTACACACCGCGTTTGACGTTGGCCCGCGCCCGGCTCTCGAACTCCACGAGGGCCTCGAGCGCGGCGCGGCAGATCTGACCGGTGGCGGCGCTGTCCAGATAGTGGAAGGGCCGCGGCCGGGCGGCGAAGATCGGAAACGCCGCGCGCAGCTCGGCCGGGCTCAAGGCCCGCCTCCGGCGAGCGCCGCCAGGGCCTCGGGTGTGTCGACGTCGACCAGGCTCGCGGCGTCGGGCATCTCGACCTCGGCCACCGCCTCGGCGTGCAGCCCGATCAGATGGCGCGCCCCCACGTCGCCCTCGAGGCTGCGGAACTCGGCGAAGAAGGCGCGCCCCCACAACACCGGGTTGCCGCGCCGGCCCTCGCACACCGGCACGACGATGGCGCGGCCCGCGCTCGGATCGAAGGCGGCGGCGAGGCGGCGCAGATGCTCGGCGCCGATGCGCGGCATGTCGCCCAGGAGCACGAAGGCGCCATCGATCTCGGCCGACAGTGCCTCGATCCCGCATTTGAGCGAGCTCGCCAGACCCGATTCGTGATCGGGGTTGAAGACGGTGCGCACCGGCAGGCCCTCCAGGGCCCGCTCGACCGCCTCCCGCATGTGGCCGGTGACCACGACGATCTCGGCGATCCCGGCGTCGAGCGCGGCCTTCACGGCGTGGCGAACCATGGGCTCGCCGTCGATCGGCACGAGCAGCTTGTTGGGCCCGCCCATGCGGCTCGAGCGGCCGGCGGCCAGGACCACGGCCGCGAGCCGCCACGGCCGCGGCGGGGCCGGACGCTCGGCGCGCGGCTGCGGGCGGCTCGGGATCTCCATGAGCAGGCCTCCCACCCCCATGGCACGGATGTCGGCCGGGGTCACCTCGAGGTCGGCGGCCAGCCGCTGGAGCACCCAGTCCAGCCCGTTGAGTTTGGGCGAGCGGGCGCAGCCGGGCAGACCCAGCACCGGCCGGCCGGCCAACCGGCCGAGCAGGAGCAGGTTGCCGGGATCGACCGGCATGCCGAGCTGCAGTACCTCCCCGCCGGCCGCCTCGATCGCCGCCGGCACCACGTCGCGCCGGTCGGTGATCGCCGAGGCCCCGACGATCAACAAGAGATCGCAGCCATGGGCCTGCGCGATCGCCGCGCTCAGGGCTTCGACCTCGTGCGGACAGCGGCGCTCGCTCTCGAGGGAAGCACCGAGGGCCGCGAGCCGCGCCTCGGTGATGCGCCGGGTCTTGTCGAGCACCTTCTCGGCCGTGCCGGGCAGCACGGTCTGCACGAGCCGCGCCCGCTTGGCTCGAAACGGGTGCACGCGCAACAGCGGCGCCTCGCGGGCGACGGCGCAGCAGGCCTCGAGCACCGCCTCCGGTACGGCGAAGGGGACGATCTTGACGGTGGCCACCATCTGCTCGGCGGCCACGGCGGCAAAGCGCGGCAAGGTGGCGAGCGTGATCCGCTCGTCCAGCGCGTTGAGCCGATCGACCCGGGCGGCGTCGACCTCGAGCACGCCCGCGGCGCGCGCGAACAGGTTGACCCGGCCGGTGAAGGGCGGCTCGGCGCGGATCCCCGGGCCCGCCAGCAGGTCGGCCAGACGCGCCGCGGCCGCGTCCTCCTCGACGTCACCGGGCTCGGGCACCGCCGCGACCACCCGCTCGACACCGTGCGCGCGCAGCGCCTCGAGCGTGGCCCGGTCGAGCCGCTCGCCCTTGGCCAGCACGAGGTCGGCGGCGACCAGGCGGTGGGCGAGGATCCCGCCCTGGGCCTCGTCGAGCGTCATCGACCCGAAGCGCATCTCCCCTCCCGCCGCCACTCCCGGCTCATATAGGTGCCGGGCGGCGAGGCGGGAACCGCGCCCGCGGCGGCATCGCTCCCACGCGCGGGCTCAACGGGTCGGGTGGAACGGCCAGACCACGGGCAACAGCAACAGGGCCACAAGGAAGGTGAGGACGGTGAGCGGCAGGCCGAGCCGGGCGTAATCGGCGAAGCGATAGCCGCCCGGCCCCAGCACCAGCGTGTTCGACTGATGGCCCACGGGTGTGAGGAAGTCGCACGAGGCGCCGATCGCCACCGCCATGACGAACGGATCGACGCTCAATCCGGTATTCTTGGCGTAGCCGATCGCGATCGGCCCCAACAGCAGCACCGTGGCCGCGTTGTTGAGCACCGGTGTGACCGCGAGCGCGGCCAGGAGGACCAGTGCCAGGGCCACCATCGGCCCGGCGCCGGCGGTGAGTTCGGCCAGAAGGCGGGCGAGCAGGGCCGCCGTGTCGGTGGTCTCGATCGCCTCGGCGACCGGGATGAGGGCTCCCAGGAGCACGATCACCGATCCGTCGATCGCCCGGTAGGCGGCATCGGGCTCGATCGTGCGGGTGAGGAGCAGCGCGAACACCGCGAGGGCGAAGGCGATCGCCGCCGGCAACAGCCCGCTGGTCACGAGGCCGACCGCGGCCAGCATGGCGAGCGCCGGCTGCCAATCCACGGCCGGGCGCTCAAGCACCACGCCGCGATCGACGATCGGCAGGCAGCCGAGCTCCACCAGCTCCTCGGCGGCGAGCTCGGGCGGGCCTTCGAGCAGGAGCGTGTCGCCGGGTTGGATCGGGACCAGGGCCAGGCGCGCCTGGGGCGGCTCGCCGCCGCGGCGGATGGCGAGCAGGTTCAAGGCGTAACGCTCGCGGAGCCCGATCTCGGCGGCGGTCCGGTCGACCAGCGGCGAGCCGGCGGTCACCACCGCCTCGATGACCGTGAGGCCCTTGGCGCTCTCGCCCGGCGCTCGGCCGGCGAGTTCCAGACCGGCCGCGGCGACGAGCTCGCGCAGTCGGGTGGGCTCGACCTCGATCTGCAAGACGTCGCCCGGGAACAGGCGGCGGAACCGGGAGGCGATGTTGCGCGGTCGGTCCTGGCGCAGAAGCGCCAGGACCCGAAGCTCGCCGCCCAGCGCCCGCTCGAGCTCGCCGATCGATCGGCCGCGGAACGGCGAGCTCTCGCTCACCACGACCTCGACCACGTAATCCTCGATGCGAAACGGCGCCTCCTCCTCGCCCCGCGGGGCGCGGCGGGCCGGCAACAGGCGCCAACCGACCGCCAGATAGGCCAGCCCCAGGAGCGCCAGGGGCAGGCCCACCGGCGCGAAGTCGAACATGCCGTAGTCGGCGCCGACCTGCTCGCGGCGCAAGGCCGAGGCGATCAGATTGGGGGGCGTGCCGATCAGGGTGACGAGCCCGCCCAGGAGCGACATGGCGGCAAGCGGCATCAGGGTGCGGGCGGGCGAGATGCGCGCGGCTCGGGCCAGCCGGATCGCCGCCGGCATCACCAGCGCCAGGGCCCCCACGTTGTTCATGAACATCGAGAGCAGGCCGGTGAGCCCACCGAGTGCCACGACCTGGCGGGTGGGCGTGTAAAGCCGCCCACCGAGCGGCAGCACCAGCCGCTCGAGCAGGCCCGAATCGCGGATCGCCCGCGACAGCACCAGGACCGCGGCCACGGTGATCACCGCCGGATCGGCGAAACCGCGGAAGGCCTCGCGCACCGGCACCAGCCCCACGAGCACGGCCGCCAGCAGGGCCGCGAGCGCCACCACGTCGTGACGCCAGCGCCCCCACACGAACGAGACGAGCGTGGCGAGCAGCAGGCAAGCCAGAACGAGCTGGGGTGTGGTCATGCCAACCTTGTCGAGCGAGCCCGGCGGGCTCGGGAGATCGAACGGCCGCACCTCGCAGCCGCGCGTCGGGCGCCCCGCCGCGGCCGGCACGGGCACGCGGGGCCCGAGCCCCCGCGATCCTGCATCGCCGCGCCCCGTCCGGCCAGGGGCCGGCGTGCCACGGGGTTTGCCGCCCCGCCCGGGCCTGATATCCCCGAACGCGCGAAACCGTCGACCGCCGAGCGCGGACACCCGGGAGAACCGTCGCATGCTCCATCTCGACATCCCCACCCGCGCCGAGCTCGAGGCGCTGGTCCGCCTGCGGGCCGATCCGTGCGTCTCGCTCTACCTGCCGACCACGCCGTTGAGCCGGGAGGCGCAGGCCGATCGGATCGCGCTGCGCAACCAGCTCGATGCGGCGGTGGCCCAGGCGCGCGCGGCCGGGGCCGACAAGCGCCGGCTGGCGGACCTCGCCGCCCAGGTCGAGCTGTTGATCGAGGACGAGGACTACTGGGCGTACCAGGCGCACAGCCTGGCGGTGCTGGCGACCCCCGATCACATCTGGACCTTCCGGCTGCCGAACCGCCTCAAGCCGGTGACCGAGGTGGCCGATCGGTTCTATCTCAAGCCCCTGTTCCGCACGGTGAGCTTCCCGCACGAACTGTTCGTGCTGGCGCTGGCGCAGGGCTCGGCCCGCTTGCTCGAGGTGCCGCGCGATCTCCCGCCGCTCGACGTGCGGGTCCCGGACATGCCCACCGATGCCGCCAGCGCGGTGCGCCGCTCGACCCTGGCCGACCGCTCGCCCAAGCGGCGGATCCAGGGCTCGGAGGGGCAGAAGGTCCGCCTGACCCGGTACGCCCGGATGGTCGACGAGGCGCTGCGGCCGATCCTGCTCGCGCGCGAGGTGCCGCTCGTCCTGGCCGCGGCCCCGCCCTTGGACGAGATCTTCCGGCGCGTGTGCACCATTCCCACCCTCGCCGCGGAGACGATCCCCGGCAGCCCCGATGCCGGCGTCCCCGACCACGAGCTGGCCGCCCGCGGCCGAGCCGTGCTCGATCGGCTGTACGCGGCCGAGATCGCCCGGGTGCGCGACCTGTTCGAGCAGCGCACCCGGCAGGGCCGGACCACGATCGACATCGCCACCGCGGCGCGGGCCGCCACCTGGGGGGCCGTGGACACGCTGCTCGTCGACATCGACGTGGTGGTGCCCGGCCGGGTCGACGAGGAGAGCGGTGCGGTCTTCTTCGCCGACGGGCCGTCGGCCGAGAGCTACGGCGTGATCGACGAGATCGCCGGACGGGCGTTCCTCACCGGCGCGCGGGTCCTGGGCGTGCGCCGTGCCGAGATGCCCGAGGGCACGGCGGTGGCGGCGATCCTGCGCCATCCGCTGGCCGGCTGACCGGCCCGCGGCGGCACCTCGCCGGGGCGCCCGGTGACCGGCGAGCAGCTCACGATCACCCTCGTGCTCGCCGGCACGCTGGCACTCTTCCTGTGGGGGCGCTGGCGGCACGACATGGTGGCGCTGGCCGCGCTGTTGGTCACCGTCGCCACCGGCCTCATGCCGGCTGAACGGGCCTTCGACGGCTTCGCCCAGCCGGCCGTGATCACCGTGGCCTGCGTGCTGGTGCTGAGCAACGGGCTCGAGCGGACCGGGGCGGTCGATCGGTTGGCCCGGCTGGTGCTACCCGAGGCCGCCGGGCCACTGCCGTCGCTGGCCGCGCTCCTGGCGGTGGCCGCGGCGCTCTCGGCGGTCATGAACAATGTGGGCGCGCTCGCCTTGTTGATGCCGCTCGGCGTGCAGCTCGCGCATCGGCACGCGATCCCGGTGGGCCGGGTGCTCATGCCGCTCTCCTTCGCCTCGATCCTAGGCGGCACGACCACGCTGATCGGCACCCCGCCCAATCTCGTCGTGGCCGGCTTTCGCGCGCAGGCCTCGGGCCAGGGGTTCGCGATGTTCGATTTCGCCCGGGTCGGGCTGCCGGTGGTGGTGGCCGGCCTCGTCTTCCTGCTCCTGGCGCGTGGGCTGGTCCCGGTCCGCCGGCCGGCCGGACAGGCGGCCTTCGAACTCACGGCCTATCTCACCGAAGCCAAGGTCGTACCCGACAGCCGGGCCTGCGGCCGGCGGATCGCCGAGCTCGAGGCACTGCTCGGTGAGCGCGATGCCCAGATCGTGGGGTTGGTGCGCGGTGGCGAGCGGATCGTCGCCCCCGCGCCGTGGCGGCGGGTGGTGGCCGGGGACATCCTGGTGATCGAGGCCGAGCCAGAGGGGCTGGCCGAGGCGTTGGAGGCCCTCGGGCTCACCCTCGAGGAGGCGGTCCCGCTCGCCCGCGCGGGCGAGAGTGCGAACCAGCGGGGCGACGGTGAGGCCGAGAGCGGCCCGGCGGCGGCCGAGCCGGCGGCAGCCGAGGTCGAGCTCGCCGAGCTCGCGGTGCTGCCGGGCTCGACCCTGGTCGGCCGGACGGCGACCGGTGTCCGGTTGCGCAGCCGCTACGCGGTCAATTTGTTGGCGATCGCCCGCGAGGGCCGGCATTCGATCCGGCGGCTGCGCACCACCCCGATCCGGGCCGGCGACGTGCTGCTCGTCCAGGGCACGCCGGACGCGATCGGCGTGTTCGCTCGGGACACCGGGTTGGTGCCGCTCGCCCCGCGGCCGCTGCGGTTGCCCGATCCGCGCCGGGCGCTCCTCGCGGCGGCGATCACCGCCGGCGCCGTGCTGCTGTCGGCGCTCGACCTGGCACCGCCGGCGCTGGCCTTCACCGGCGGGTTGCTCGCGGCCATGGCGAGCGGCGTGGTCCCGCCGCGCCGCGCCTACCAGGCGATCGATTGGCCGGTGATCGTGCTGTTGGGGGCCATGATGCCGGTCGCTCGGGCGATGGCCACGACCGGCACCGCCGATCTGGTGGCGCGGGTGCTCCTGGAGCAATTGGCGGGCGGCGACGCCCGGCTCGTCCTTTTGGTCCTGCTTGTGGTCACCATGACGCTCTCGGACGTGATGAACAACGCCGCCACCGCGGCCGTCATGGCTCCCGTGGCGCTCGGGATCGCCGATCGGCTCGCCGTCGGCCCTGACCCGTTCCTGATGGCCGTCGCGATCGGGGCCTCGTGCGCCTTCCTCACCCCCATCGGCCATCAGAACAACACTTTGATCCTCGGTCCCGGCGGCTTCCGCTTCACCGACTACTGGCGGCTCGGGCTGCCGCTCGAAGTGCTCGTGGTGGTGGTGGCGGTTCCGGCGCTACTGCTCGCCTGGCCGCTTCGAGCCTGAGCGGGCCGGCCGCGGCGTTCAGCCGAGCGGGATCGCTTCGCCGATCGCCGGCACGAGCGCGCTGCGGCCGATCTCGTAGCCGGCCGCCCGGGCGGCCGCCCGGAATCGCTCGGGCGGCTCGAAGGGCGGCTCGTCGGTGAGCTGGATCGTCCCCCAATGCTGCGCCACCAGACGGCGGGCCCCCAGCGTCCGGCCGATCGCCACCGCCTCCTCGGGCGTGCAGTGCGAGGCCCGCATGAGCGCCCGCGGCTCGTAGGCGCCGATCGGCACGAGCAGGAGGTCGGCCGGCGGATAGCGGCGGGCCAGCTCCTCGAACACCGGCCCGGCGGCGGTGTCGCCCAGGGTCTGCACGGTGAGCGCGCCGAAGGTGACGCGAAAGCCGCACCACAGCGAGCGGTTGCGGTCGACGAGCGTGCGCCGGGAGAAGTGGATCGCCGGCAGCGCGGTGACCACGAGGCCGTCGAGCTCGAGCCGCTCGTGCCAATCGAGCTCGACGAGCGCGCGCCAGGGTAGGTCCTCGAGGTAGGTGCCCACGCGCAGCGTGGTGACGAGCGTGGGCCGGTCGCGGGCGGCCAGGGCCTCGAGCGTGGGCCGGTCCAGATGGTCGTAGTGATTGTGGGTCACCAGCACGAGATCGACGGCGGGCAGCCGGTCCACGCTCAGGGCCGGCGGGGCGAAGCGGCGCGGCCCCAGCGGTGGTACCGGCGAGGCGAACTCGGAAAGGAACGGATCGATCAGGATCGTCCGCCCGCCCAGGCGCAGAAGGAAACCGGCGTGGCCGAGCCACAGCAGCAGATCCGGCCGGCCCGGCCGGGCGAGGATCGCCGCCACCTCCTCGGGTGGACGTACGTGGCCCTCGGGCAAGGGCGGCAGGTCGGCACGCCGGGCGAGCCGCCGCCAGAAGAACTCCGCCCAGTCGGCGAAGCCGCCGTCGCGTTCGGGGCTGCCGGGCGGATTGCGGAAGCCGTCCGGCCCGTGGTGCCAGGGCCGCGCACCGGGCTCGACCGGCTCCGCGGGGCCGGCGCAGCCCGCGGCCGCGAGCAGGGCCGTGGCCGCGGCGAGCAGGCGCCGTCGGGTCGGCGCCGGCCGGCCGCGCACCGCTCAGCCCACGGGGTGGTGCTTGCCGATCGGAGTCACGGTGGTGGCCTGCGGACCTGCCGCACTCTCGCCCTCGACCAGGACCACCCGCACCTCGTCGCCGACCTCGAGGCGATCGAAGCCGCCGTTCACCACGGCGTTGCGGTGGAAATAGACCTCCTGCCCGTCGGGCATGAGGATGAAGCCGTGGTCGGGGAACAGGCTCTTCACGCGCCCGTGCGGCGGCGGCTCGTGGGTCTTGACCTCGCCGCGGTGCTTGCGGACGTGATCCTGGAGCTTGCGGGTCGCCGCCTCGAAGGCGTCGCGGATCGCCACGTAGATGTCCTCGTGGGCGTGGCTGTTCGGATTGGCACGATTGATCGCGATCTCGCCGCCCGGCACCAGGATCAGGATCCGGCACTGGTAGAGATTGCCCTTGTGCTGCCCCTGGGTGATCTTGGCGAGGACCACCCGACAGGCGGTGATCCGGTCGTAGAACCGCTCGAGTTCGGCGATGTGCTGGCGCACCCGCGCCTCGACCGCGTCCGAATGGGGCACGTCCTTGAAGGTGATCTCCGGCTCTTGCTGCATGTCCTGTCCTGTGCTGTCGACGGTCAGCCCTTGATGCACACGATCGGCCGCAAAAAGGCGACCCGGCGCGCGAGACCCGCCCGCTCCGCCGCCGCGACCACCGCGTCCACGTCCTTGTAAGCGGCCGGCGCCTCCTCGGCGACCCCGCGCATGGAGGGAGCACGCACGATCACCCCCTTGGCCCGCAGCTCGGCCACGATCTGGTCGCCGCGATATTGCCGGGTCGCCTGGTGGCGGCTCAAGGCCCGCCCGGCGCCGTGCACGGCGGAGGCGAAGCTCTTGGCCTCGCTCGTGGCCGCACCCACGAGCACCCACGAACCGGTACCCATCGAGCCACCGATCAGCACCGGCTGGCCCACCGCCCGCAGCGGCTCGGGCAGGCTCGGATGGCCGGGCCCGAAGGCGCGGGTGGCACCCTTGCGGTGGACGAACACCTCCTTCTCCTCGCCGTCGATCCGGTGCCGCTCGAGCTTGCAGGTGTTGTGCGAGACGTCGAACAGGAGCGCGAAGCGGGCGTGGGGCAACAGCCGGCGCAACGCACCGCGCGCCAAATGATCGACGATCTCGCGATTGGCGAGCGCGCAGTTGATGGCCGCGCGCATGGCCCCCAGGTAACGCTGGCCCAGCGCCGAGCGCAAGGGTGCGCAGGCCAGCTCGCGATCGGGAAGCTCGATGCCGTGGGCCGGGGCGGCGAGGGCCATCTCGCGCAAGAACTCGGTGCCGATCTGATGGCCGAGGCCGCGCGAGCCGCAGTGGATGGTGACCACCACCCGGCCCTGCTCGAGGCCGAAGGCTTTCGCCACCTCGGGATCGAGGATCCGGGCCACCTCCTGGATCTCCAGATAGTGGTTGCCGGACCCCAGCGTGCCCATCTCGGCGCGCTGGCGTTCCTTGGCCTTCTTGGAGACCGCCCCCGGATCGGCGCCGGCCATGCGGCCGCCCTCCTCGATGCGCTCGAGGTCGGCCGGATCGCCCAGGCCCACCGCCACCGCCCAACGCGCCCCGCCCTCCAACATGGCGTCGAGCTCGGCATCGGAGAGCTTGATCTGGCCGGTGCGGCCGAGGCCCACGGGAACGGCCGCGAACAGCGCATCGGCCAGCTTCTCGGCGATCGGCTCGACCTCCGCCCGGTCGACCCCGGTGAGCACGGTGCGCACGCCACACGAGATGTCGAAGCCGACCCCGCCGGCCGAGACCACCCCGCCCTGATCGGGGTCGAAGGCCGCCACCCCACCGATCGGGAAGCCGTAGCCCCAGTGCGCATCCGGCAACGCGTAGGCGGCCTTCACGATCCCCGGCAGACAGGCGACGTTGCGGGTCTGCTCCAGGACCTTCTCGTCCATGTCCCGGATCAGCTCCTCGCTGGCGTAGAGGATCGCCGGCACGCGCATGGCACCTCGCGGCTCGAGCCGCCAGGTGGTCTCGTCGACCCGAACGAGCTGGCTCGGATCCAAGGTTCCCTCCCCCGCCTCCAGGCGGTCACACGTCGACCACGCACTGGGCGAGCCAGCCGCCGGCGGCCGTCGGCCGGACCGCGAGCTCGGTCATGGTGGCTCCCTTGACCTCGACCGCCGCCTCGTGGCGGGCCGGATCGATCGGCTCGCCCCAGGCGGTGGCGGCGAGCTGCCCGTCGGCGATCCGCACGACGAAGCGCGCGAACAGCATGTGGCGTGTCGCGGTCTCGAAGAGAAGGGCGTTGAGCCAGTCCACGAGCAGGGTCTCGCGATCGGGAGCGCTGCAGGTCACGGCCACCGGCTCGACGGGGCGCACCTGCGCGGGGTCGACCACGACCGCGGTGAGCGCCAACGCCGCCTGGGCGAAGGCCTCCTCGAGCGTGGGTCCGTAGCCGCGCACGCCGATGTCGGCGCCGTGCACGAAATGCTCGAAACGCGCCGGCTCGGCCACCGCTCAGCCCTCCATGATGCCGGTCACGGTGAGCCCGCCGTCGACGCCCAGCGTGTGGCCGGTGGTGAAGCTGCAGGCATCCGAGGCCAGGAAGACCACCGCGCGGCCGACCTCGATCGGCTCGCCGAAGCGGGGCAACGCCATCCGGGCCGTGAACGCGGCCGAGGGGCTGGCCGTGGTCACCTTCTCGGTGCGGATCGGCCCCGGTGCGACGCAGTTCACGAGGATCCCGTAGGGCGCGAGCTCGATCGCCATGGTCTGGGTCAGGGCGATGATGCCGGCCTTGGAAGCGCTGTAGGCGGCCCGGCCGCGGCCGCCGAAGCGGCCCGAATTCGAGCTGATGTTGACGATCCGCCCACCCCGGCCGCGCTCGATCATCACCCGTGCCGCCGCCTGGCCGCAGATCAGACAGCCCGCGAGGTTGAGCTCCAAAAGGTCCATGAAGAAGCGCTTGGTGGTCTCGAGGAACGGCATGCGGGCGGTCGAGCCGGCGTTGTTGACCAGGACGTCGAGACCGCCCAGCCGTTCGACCGCGGCGGCGCAGGCGGCCCGGGCCTCCTCGGGCTCGCGCACGTCGAGACGGAAGGACGCGGCTCGGGCGCCGGCGGCGGCGAGCTCGGCCGCGGCCCGCGCGGCCGCGTCCGGGTCGATGTCGGTGACCAGGACCGCGGCCCCGGCCTCGGCCAGGGCCCGGGCGATGCCGCGTCCCACGCCCGCTCCCGCACCGGTGACCAGGGCCACTTTGCCGCTCAACTGCATGGCTCGAACTCCCCCGACACGCCGTCCGTCGCGCTCCCTCCCGCGCGGGAGGTAGTGGACATTTCGCTGAAGCTGCACCAGAACCCTGTCAACGCCAACGCCACACGGGGAGGTGGGTGATGAGCGAGACCCGGGTCGTCGTTCAAGAGCGGGACGCGGACGGCTGCAAGACGCGGCGGCGGTTCCTGCGCGGGACGACGGTGGTCGCCGCCGGTGCGGCCGCCACGATCGCCATGCCGAACGTGAGCCGTGCGCAGACCACGGTGCTCAAGATGCAGGGGGCCTGGGCCGCCACCGACATCTTGAACGACATGGCGATGGAATACGTCGACCGCGTCAACAAGATGTCGGGTAACCGGCTGCGGATCGAATATCTGCTGGCCGGGGCGGTGGTGAAGCCGTTCTCGATCATGGACGCGGTGCACGAAGGTGTGCTCGACGCCGGCCACCACGTCACGGTCTACTGGTACGGCAAGCACAAGGCGGCCTCGCTGTTCGGCACGGGCCCCTATCTCGGCTGGAACGCCACCCAGGGTCTGGCCTGGATCCACAAGGGTGGTGGTAAGGAGCTCTACAACGAGCTGATCCACGACATCCTCAAGCTCAACGTGGTGGGCTTCTTCGCCACGCCCATGCCCACCCAGCCGCTCGGTTGGTTCAAGAAGCCGATTCGCAGCGTCAACGATCTCAAGGGCCTCAAATATCGTACGGTCGGTCTGGCCGCCGATCTCTTCCAGAAGATGGGCCTGTCGGTGGCCCAATTGCCGGGCGGCGAGATCCTGCCGGCCATGGAGCGCGGCGTGATCGACGCGTTCGAGTTCAACAACCCGACCTCGGACAAGCGGTTCGGCGCCCACGACGTGGCCAAGAACTACATGATGGGTAGCTACCATCAGGCCACCGAGTACTTCGAGATCATCTTCAACAAGACGAAGTTCGACGCACTACCCGCCGAGCACAAGGCGATCCTGGAGCACGCCGCCGAGGCGGCGAGCACGGCCAACACGGCGACCGCCCTCGACAACTACTCGAAGGACTTCTTCGAGTTGCAAGAGAAGCACGGCGTCAAGGTCTACCGGACGCCGCAGGACATCCTGGACGCCCAGATGAAGGCCTGGGACGAGGTCCTGGTCGACCTGCTCAAGGATCCGTTCTTCAAGAAGGTGGTCGACAGCCAGAAGGCCTGGGTCAAGCGGGTGGTCGCCTACGAACTGTTCAACGCCGCCGACCAGCGCCTGGCCTACGAGCACCATTTCGGTAAGCTGGCGCTCTGACGCACCGGGCTCGGGCCGACGGTCGTCGGCCCACCCGGCGAGGACGGGGCGGCACCCGCCGCCCCGTCTTTCGTGTCGCCGATCACGATTCGAACGCAGGCCACCGTAGCCAGCACGGGCGTGGACGATGGAACGATTCATCCGCGTCGTCGACAAGATCAGTCTGTGGGTCGGCCACAGCTTCGCCTGGACCATCTTGATCCTGACGCTGGGGACCGCCTACGAGGTGTTCGTCCGCTACGTGCTGCGCGCGCCCACGACCTGGGCGTTCGACATGAGCTACATGATGTACGGTGCGTTGTTCTTGATGGCCGGGGCCTACACGCTCTCGCGCAACGGCCACGTGCGCGGCGACGTCGTCTACCGACTGTGGCCGCCCCGGGTCCAGGCGGCGGTCGATCTCGTTCTCTACCTCCTGTTCCTTTTGCCCGGCTCGGCGGCACTGCTCTATTCGGGCTGGACCTTCGCCGAGCGCTCCTGGCGCCAATGGGAGGTCAGCATCTACAGTCCCGCCGGCATGCCGGTCTACCCGATGAAGACCCTGATCCCGATCGCCGGCGCCCTGCTCGTGCTGCAGGGGCTGGCCGAGATCGGCCGCTGCATCCTGTGCCTGCGTGACGGCGCCTGGCCGCGCCGGTTGCACGACGTCGAGGAGCTGGAGACCGCCATCCTCCACGAGCAGGAGGCGATGCGGGCCCGGGCGGAGGCTGGCCGATGACCGATCCGCAGATCGCCATCCTGCAGATGGTGGTGTTCATCCTGGCGATCTTCCTGGGCTTTCCGATCGCCTTCACGCTGTTGGCCCTCGCGGTGTTCTTCGGCCTCTACGCGATGGGACCCAGGATTTTCAGCCTGTTGGTCCAGAACACCTACGACATCATGTCCAACGATGTGCTCGTCGCGGTGCCGCTGTTCTTGTTCATGGGCTACGTCGTCGAGCGCGCCAACATCCTGGACCGCCTGTTCTTCTCGATCCAGCTCGCGATGCGCCGCTTCCCGGGCTCGCTCGCGGTCGCCACGCTGATCACCTGCGCGCTGTTCGCCACCGCCACCGGCATCGTGGGCGCGGTCGTCACCCTCATGGGCCTTTTGGCCTTCCCGGCCATGCTCAAGGCCGGCTACGACACCCGCCTGTCGGCGGGCGTGGTCACCGCCGGCGGCACGCTCGGGATCCTGATCCCGCCCTCGATCATGCTCATCGTCTACGCCGCCGCCTCCGGCACCTCGGTGGTCCGGCTCTACGCCGCGGCGCTCTTGCCCGGTTTCCTGTTGGCCGGGCTCTATCTGCTCTACGTGGTCTCGCTCTCGGCCCTGCGCCCTCACCTCGCCCCGAAGCTGCCGCAGGAGGAGCTCGCCAAGGTCCGCCCCGGTGAGGTGTGGGTCGGCCTCCTGACCTCCTTCGTGCCGCTCGCCTTCCTCATCCTCGCGGTGTTGGGTGCCATCCTGTTCGGCCTGGCCACCCCCACCGAGGCCGCGGCGGTCGGAGCCTCGGGCGCGCTCCTGCTCGCCGCCGCCTACCGCTCGCTGGATTGGCCGCGGCTCAAGGAGGCGGTGTTCCTCACCGCTCGCACCTCGGCCATGGTCTGCTTCCTGTTCATCGGCTCGTGGAACTTCTCGAGCGTCTTCTCGTATCTCGGCGGCGAGAAGGTGATCGAACATTTCATCCTCGGACTCGATCTGAACACCGTCACCTTCCTGATCCTCACCCAGCTGATCATCTTCCTCCTGGGCTGGCCGCTGGAGTGGTCGGAGATCATCATCATTTTCGTGCCGATTTTCCTTCCCCTCCTCAAGCATTTCAATGTGGATCCGATCTTCTTCGGCGTCCTCGTGGCGCTCAACTTGCAGACCTCGTTCTTGACCCCACCCATGGCCATGTCCGCCTATTATCTGAAGGGCGTGGCGCCGCCGCATGTCCGCTTGACGCAGATCTTCACCGGCAGCATGCCGTTCTTGGCGATGGTGATCCTCGCCATGGTGCTGCTCTACCTGTTCCCGGGCATCGCGCTGTGGCTGCCCGACCTGTTCTACGCCAGGCGCTGAGGCCATGGCTCCGGAGCCCACCGCTCGCGAACTCCGCGCCGCCCTGGAGGAGGGCCGGATCACGGTGCGCGAGCTCGTCGAGACCTGCCTGGCACGGATCGAGGCCGACGAGCCGCGGATCCGCGCCTGGGCGCATCTCGACCGCGAGCTCGCCCTCGCCCGGGCCGACGCGCTGGATGCCGACAGGCGGGCCGGCCGACCGCCGGGGCCGCTGTTCGGCCTGCCGGTCGGGGTCAAGGACATCTTCGACACCGAGGACCTGCCGACCGAGCACGGCTCGCCGATCTTCCGCGACCGCCGGCCGCGCCGCGACGCCCGGGTGGTGAGCCGGCTGCGCGCCGCCGGGGCGGTGGTGTTGGGCAAGACCGTCACCACCGAGTTCGCCGCCTTCGCCCCCGGGCCCACGCGCAACCCGCACGATCCGACCCGCACACCGGGTGGCAGCTCCTCGGGCTCGGCCGCCGCGGTCGCCGCCGGCCACGTGCCGTTGGCGATCGGCTCGCAGACCAACGGCTCGGTGATCCGCCCGGCCGCCTTCTGCGGGGTGATCGGCTTCAAACCCAGCTTCGGACTTCT
>FWPV01005474.1_pt1 | contig 25345 bp, 21 predicted proteins | sample 2228371 | NCBI WGS metagenome assembly FWPV01 (sample SAMEA103939776, study PRJEB20133) | metagenome | reverse complement strand
GTCTCGGGCGCAGAGCGCGGCGCGCCCCATCCCATCCGCGTGGATTCGTGTTATTCGCGGATTTCGTCAGGCGAACCCGTAGCGCGGCGGCTTCGGTCCCGCGCGGCGGCGCGGCCCCGCGCGTTTCGGGGCCAGTGGCCGCCCTGGTGCTCCCGAGCCGCAAAGCGGCGAAGAAGCCCGCCAACCGAGGGGCCTCGTTCCGCACGGCAAGGGGCTACTCTTCTGCCTTAGGCGCGAAGACCACCCGGACTTCGCCTTCCTCCGCTTTGGCGCTCTCCACGTCCAGCCCTGCCACCACGCGCGGCAGCACGATATTCCGCTTCTGGTTGCCGATGTGCACCACCAGTTCGTCGCCCGAGCGGGTCAGTTTCAACGCCTCTTTGCTCACGAAGGGCAGTTTCAAAAGCAGGATGTATCGCCCGTCCTCTTTCCGAACCGTGTGCCGCGCACCCTTGTAGAAGACGGCGGCGGGGTCCCGGTCCCCGTACACCAACTGCCCCAACTGCCTCAGCCGCTCCAAACCTACCACCTCGTTATCCATCAGCGGAACCGGCAGAATGGGCAGGGGCGCGAAGGCTTCCTCCACGGCGCGGCTGTACTTCTCCTGAATCGCCTTCCAGTTGTCAAAGTAGGCGTCCTGCACCGAGGGCGGGATGATGCGGTTGGAGATGACGGCGTCCACCGGATAGCCGTACAGGGAGAGGTAGGTATAGGTGCGCTGGGCCTCCTTGATGACCATCTTCTCCGGGTTGAGCACCAAGCGCACGGTGGATTTCTCGGGATCCGACAGGAGGGCATGCATGCGGTCCAGGTCGCGGATGAGGCCCTCTATCACGTCAAACAGGTCGTCCTCCGGGATGGGCAAATCCGTCAAGGATCGGAGCAACGGGCGGGAGAGTTGCACGGCCTTCTTCTCAATGGGGAATATCTTCTCCAGATACCACCGCGCCATTTCGGGAAACGAGAGCAGTTTGAGCGTTTCGCCGGTCGGGGCCGCATCAATGATCACCACGTCGTACAGGCCATCGTCGTGCAACTTGACGATTTGGAGCAGGGAGGCGAGTTCCTCCATGCCGGGCAGCACGCTCACCTCTTCGGCGATGAGGTCATCCATGCCGCGCCAGGCCAAGAGCGCGGCCAGGTACTCCTGCACCGTGCCCCAGTATTTTTCCATCTGGTACAGCAGGTCAATCTCCTGCCCCCACAGGTTCGGGGCCACTTCCGTCGGCTCGGGGCCGAGGGGGTAGTCCAGGCTGTCCGCCAGCGAATGGGCGGCGTCGGTGCTCACGACGATGGTGCGCAGGCCCTGCTCGGCACAGCGCAGGGCCGTTGCCGCGGCGATGGTCGTCTTCCCTACGCCGCCCTTGCCCGTAAAGAGGAGGATTCGCGCCATACCTTATCCCTGATCGCCCAAAGGCACCAGCGGGGTGTTCTCCCTAGCCGCAAAATCGCCGTACTGAATCTGCGGGAACGGGTTGTCCAATTCGGCCACATGCTCCAGGAAGCGGCGGTCGGCGTCTGACAGGGGCGCGCCCCGTTCGGCCACAGCCGCCAGGTGGTTGAACCGCGCCAGGTGCTGCTGGAATCGGCCTGTTGCGTATTCTTTCGCCTGGCCCGTGCTGATGAGGAACGGCCAGTCGCTGGACTCCAACAGCACCAACTCGCGGGCAACCTGGGCCAGGAGCGCCGCCTGTTCGCCCTCGGCCGAGGGCCAGCGAGCGGCCAATCGTTCCATGCGCCGCTCCGCGGCATGGATGAGCGGCCACATCCATTCGGTGTCGGGGTTCTTCCATGTCCAGTGTCCACCGCCAGCGCCCCACGAACTTTCGGGAATCGCAACCACCTCGGTAGGTGGGTGGTCGTTGAGGTAATCCCGGGCCGTCGTCAGTTCCACGTCCGGGTTGACGCTCAACTGCCGTAGGACTTCCTTCAGCCAGTCCACGCCCTCAAACCACCAGTGGCCGAAGAGTTCCGTGTCGTAGGCCGATACGATGATGCCCATCTCGTCGTGCTTCCTGCTCCACTCGCGCAGTCGCTCCACCACGATGCTCACAAAGTGGTCGGCATGCACCTGCACCTGTCGGCGGGCGGCTTCGGGGTCGTACAGGTCTTTGTCGCCCAGGTCCACGCCCGCGCCGGTGATGCGCCAGTACTGCGCGCCGGAGTTGGGGTCCTTGCGGTGAAACTCGCGGTATGCGAAGTCGCCCGGGTAGCCGTGCGCCGCAGACCAGACCTGCATCCCCGTGCGTTCGTCGCGCCCGAAGACGGCGACCTCGGCCGCCTGCACGTAGTAAGGCCGGAAGGTGGTGCGCTGGGTTGCTTCGGGGCGTGTGTCAGGCTTGACCACCACCTTGCGCAGCGGGATGGCCCCGTAAGGCCCAACCGCATCGCCGGCCACTTTGCCCACCAGTTGCCCGCCCTCAATGACGTGGGTATCGGTGAAGAAGTACTTGAGGCCAAACGCCGCCAGGAATTCCTCCTCCCCGGGCTTGTAATAGGAAGGCGCGCCCTCTTTCATGTACCCCGGCCGGTAGCCGCACTCCGGCAGCCAGATTCCCTGCGGCCGCCTGCCCATGTGGCGGATGTAGGTGTCCACGCCTGTCTTGATCTGCCCGTACAGGGTGGAGTCGCGCTCCATGAGGGGAAGATACCCGTGCGTGGCCGCGCTCGTCAGCACGTCCAGGTTGCCCGCATCCTGCAGTCGCCGAAACGCGCCCAGCAGGTCGCGATGGTAGCGAGTTCGGAAGGAGTCCAGAATGCCGTGATAGAACCCCAAGTAGAAGTCGGCGAGGGCCACGCGGCGCGCGTCTTTGCCGTCCCATAGTCGGCGGTCCGACTCTATCAGGGCGATGCGCTCCTCCGCGTACATCTCAAAATGATCCAGCACGTCGGGATCCGCCAGTTGCTCCATGAGGATCGGCGTGATGCCGATGGTGAGTTTGGGCTCGTACCCGGCCGCCTTCAGGTCGTACAGGGCATTCAACAGCGGCACGTAGGTCTCGGCGATCGCCTCGTGCACCATCTCCTCGCCGTGGGGCCAGCGCCCCGCTTTGCGCACGTAGGGCAAATGGGTGTGCAGGACAAACGTAAACGCACCGAGTTTCATTTCGCCTCCTCCCCTCTTCGCACGATGCCCGGCGTGCGAACGCTAGATACTGCCTCCCAACCGACGCCTACACGTCAAACACGATGCGGGCCACGCAGCGGCGCTCGTCGCAGGCGATACGCAGGTCGTAGAAGGTGGCCGCCTTGATGCGCCGCTTCGTGGGATGCCCCTTGTATCCTTCCACCTTCGCGCTCAGCGCCGAATCACCCGTGAGTCGCACGGCGAACGCGGTGTACATCTCCCCCAGCGTCTCCGACAGAAACAGCAACTCGTTCAGCCAGTCCACCAGCAGCGTTTCGCGGTCGGGCGCCTGAACCGTTACCTCGCGCAGCACGTGCTCGCCGCCTTCGCCGGGCAGGCCCTCCAGGATGAACACTGCCTCGGCGGCATGGGCCAGCAGGCTTGCCATGTCCTCGCCCCATACCTCTATGGCAAGGTCTGCCGTATGCTCCAGTTCACGAAAGAAGCACGGCTTCTCGCTCATGGGCGTTGCCGATTCCTTGCTTCCTCTGTGAGGATGCGACGGGCGACTTCCACATCTCGGCCGATCTGCTTGACCAAGTCCGCGATGCTGGCGAACCGCTGTTCGGGCCGAAGCCGCTCCACGAATTCCACCACCAGGTCGCACCCGTAGATATCCTGATCAAAGTCCAGGATGTAGGTTTCCACGGTGCGCGCGCCGTTGTCAAAACTGGGCCTGACGCCGATATTCGCCACTCCAAGATACCGTTCATCGCCCAGTACCGCAAATACGGCGTACACCCCGTCGGAGGGAACCGCCCGCTCCTGGCGCACCTCCAAGTTGGCCGTGGGGTATCCCAGCGCGCGCCCGCGGCGTGCTCCGTGCACCACCTCGCCCGCGACGGTCGGATACCGCCCCAGCAGGCGCGTGGCCGCCCGCACGTCGCCCTGGGCCAGCAACGTCCGAATCCGCGTGCTGCTCACCACCTCGCCGTCCAGCACAAACGGCTCCACCCTGCGCACCGCGAACCCAAGTTCCGCGCCCAGCGCCGTCAGTTTGGCGACGTTGCCCTCGCGGTTGCGCCCCAGCGCGAAGTCGGGCCCCACCCACAACTCGCGCAGGCGCAGGTGCTGCACCAGAGCGCGGATGAAGTCTGCCGCCGACATCTGCGCCATCTGCATGTCAAACGGGAGAATCGCCAGGACATCCAGCGACAACTGCTCCATCAGGATGGCCTTTTCACCGGGCGTGGTCAGGTAGCGTATCTCCAGGTCTGGGCGAAGCACGGTTACAGGGTGCGGGTGGAACGTAACCACCGTAGAGAGCCGATCGGTCTCCCTCGCCCTGGCGATGAGATTGCCGATGAGAAACTGATGCCCGCGATGTACGCCATCAAATGCCCCGATGGTGACCACGGTGTCCTTGTCCAGATTCGCCTGCTCCCAGTTGTCAATCAGCAGCATCGTTCTGCGAACCTTGCCTTGGGATGGATAGCGAACGCGAGCACCCTGCGGTTAGAGCGCACGGAACACTTTCACAGGAAGCCACCGCTCCTGTCGTTCATTATAGCAGACAACGGCCACAAAATCACCTGACAGTGTGTACGCGCGCGCCAACTGCTCGTCCGCGCCCGGCGGGGCCTCCACGGGCCGGCCGCAGCCCAACGCCTGGGCCTGCGCGCCGGTCAGGATGAGCGCCGGCATGTCCAGCAGTGCCTCGTCCATGGGAATCAGAAAATGCTCCCAATCGCCGTCCGCCGCCGCCTCTTGCAGGCGAGCCAGCGGGACGGCGTCGTCCACCGAGAACCGCCCCGACCGCACCCGGCGAAGCGCAGTCAGGTGTGCGCCGCTCCCCACCTTCTGCCCCCAGTCGTGGGCCAGCGAGCGGATGTACGTGCCCGGACTGCACTCCACCTCCACGGTGGCGACCGGCGGCTCCCACCGCACCATCTGGGCGCGGTAGATGTGCACCTCGCGGATGGGCGGCTCCACCGACTCACCTCGGCGCGCGCGGCGATAAAGCGGCTCCCCGCCCTGCTTGAGGGCCGAAAACGAGGGCGCGCGCTGGCGGATGGTTCCTACAAACGCGGAGAGGGCATCTCGCAGCATTTCGGCAGTCAAATGCTCGGTCGGGTATTCGCCTACCACGTCGCCCTCGGCGTCGTAGGTCGTAGTCGCCTGGCCGAACCGCACTTCGGCCACGTAGGTTTTGGCCGACTGCATCGCGTACTCGGCGATGCGCGTCGCCTGGCCCACGCAAATGAGCAGCACGCCCGTGGCCATGGGGTCCAGCGTCCCCGCGTGCCCCACACGGCGCGTCCCTGCAATCTTGCGCACGATGTTGACCACGTCGTGCGAGGTCATGCCGGCCGGCTTGTCCACGTTCAGGATGCCCGACGGCGGCCCCTTGGCCGCGCCGCAGGACGGCCCGCCGCAGCCTTCGCACCCAATCGCCCTATCCATCGGCCTGCCTGCTCCCCTTCAGCAGGGCCCGAACCGCGTCCAGCGTCTTGGTCTCCACATCGGCCAGCGGCTCGGCCAGGGTGAAGCCCGCCGCCTGCGGATGCCCGCCGCCGCCCATTGCCAGCGCAATGCCCGACACGTCAACGCCCGGTACCGAACGCAGGCTGACCTCCACGCGGCCATCGTTCCGCTCCCGGAACAGAACGGCCACGCGGGCCTCCTCCACGCCGGCCAGGAAGGCCACCAGGCCGCTCAACCCGTTGGCCGACGCATCGGACTGCGCCATGAGCGCCGCGGGCAAGGACGCCCACACGATCCCATCCTCCAGCCGCGCCTGCGACAGCGCCTCGCCCCACAGTTTCGCCATCGCAAAGGAGCGTTGCACCAGGATTCGGCGGGCGACGTCGGAGAGATTGGCCCCCGCCGCGACGAGCCTCTCTGCCGCGCGGAGCGCCAACAAATCCGTGTTCGGCGTCGTGAAGCCCCGCGTGTCCATGACAATCCCGCTGAGCAGGCACGTGGCGATGTCGGGCGTGATGGCGACGCCCAGGCCATCGGCCAGGCGCAGTACCAGTTGGCATGTGGACGCGGAGTCGGGCTCCACCCAGTTCACCGTCCCGAAGTTCAGGTTGGTGATGTGGTGGTCTATGTTCAGGATGGGGACGTGGCCGAACCGTGCCGCGTCGTAGGCATCGCCCAGGCGCGGCAGGTCGCTGGAATCCAGGCTCACGATGAGGTCAAAATCCCCTTCGGGACGCTGGACAACCTCATCCGCGCCCGGCATGTAGCGATACTCCTTCGGCACGGGGTCGGCACAGGCTAGCGTAACCTGCTTGCCCAGTGCGCGCAGGATGTGCCCCATCGCCAGGAGCGCCCCGATGGCGTCGCCGTCGGGCGAGACGTGACACACAACGAGGATGCGGTTGGCCCCCAAAATCATCTGTTCAGGCGTCGGCATCGTCAGCGTCTTCCTCGTGAATGGTCTCTAGGATGGCGTCTATGCGACGGCCGTACTCCAGCGCCTCATCGTGGAAGAATTCCAACTGTGGTACAATCCGCAATTGGAGCCTGGCCGCCAGTTCGCGCCGCAGGTAGCCCCGCGCGTGTTCCAGCCCCACGCGAGCCTGCTCCCGCTCTGCCTCCTCGCCGATGACGGCGTAGTACACACGCGCGATCGCCAAGTCCGGCGTAACCTGCACATCGGTAACCGTAACCCAGTGCAGGCGCGGGTCGTGGGCGCGGCGGCCCAGCAAATCGCCCATCTCTTCCTTTATCAACTCTGCCACGCGGCGTTGCCTTCTGGACGATGTCATGCTTCACCTCCCTTAAGCGGCCGAACGCCTAGACCCGCTCCTGCTTGTAGAACTCCAGCACATCGCCCACCTGGAAGTCTTCGTACTTCTCCAGCCCGATGCCGAACTCAAACCCCGCGTTGACCTCCTTCACGTCTTCGGTAAACCGCTTGAGCGAGGCGATTCGGCCCTCAAACAGCACCTGCCCGTTGCGGATGACCCGCACAGATGACGCTCGCGTAACCTGGCCGTCGGTCATGTAGCAGCCTGCCACCTTGCCGCGCTTGGAGATGGAGAACACAGCGCGCACCTCGGCGTGTCCGGTAACCACCTCGCGGTACGTCGGCTCCAGCATTCCGGTCAGCGCCTTCTCCACGTCCTCCACCAGTTGGTAGATGACGTTGTACAGGCGGATGTCCACGCCCTCTTGCTCGGCCAGGGCGCGCGCCGCCGCGTCCACTGAAACGTTGAACCCGATGACGATGGCCGACGACGCCGACGCCAGCATCACGTCCGACTCGCCGATATTGCCGATGGCGCTGTGCAGGATCTTCACCTTCAGGTCTTCGGTGCCCAGTTTCTGAAGCGAGGACTCTATCGGCTCCAGCGACCCCTGCACATCGGCCTTGAGGATGATGTTGAGTTCCTTGGCCTTGCCCTCTTGCATGCGGGCGAAGACCTCTTCCAGCGTTACACGCGCGGGGCGGGCCGCGGCCGCCTGCTGGCGCTGCTGAGCGCGCTCGGCGGCGATGGCCTTGGCGGTGCGCTCGTCCTCCACGACCTCAAACAGGTCGCCCGCCTTGGGCACGTCGCTCAGGCCGAGAACCATGACGGGTGTGGACGGCGTGGCCTCGGACACGGGGCGTCCCTTGTCGTCAAACATGGCGCGGACACGCCCGGGAATCTCGCCGATGACGAGGTTATCGCCCACGCGGAGCGTCCCGCGCTGCACCAACAGCGTCGCCACCGGGCCGCGCGACTTGTCCAGGCGGCTCTCCACCACCACGCCGGTCGCCGGACGGAACGGGTTCGCCTTCAATTCCGCGACTTCCGCCACCAGCAGGATGTTCTCCAGGAGTTCCTCTATGTTCAGGCGCTTCTTGGCCGATACGGGGACGCAGATGACGTTGCCGCCCCATTCTTCCACCAGCAGGTCCAGGTCGGCCAACTGCCGCTTGACCACCTCGGGATTGGCTTCGGGCTTGTCAATCTTGTTGAGCGCGACGATGATGGGAACCCGCGCGGCGCGCGCATGGGCGATGGCTTCCTTCGTCTGGGGCTGCACGCCGTCATCCGCCGCCACCACGAGCACGACGATGTCGGTGGCCTGGGCGCCGCGCGCGCGCATGGCCGTGAAGGCCTCGTGGCCCGGCGTATCCAGGAACGTGATCTTCTTCCCTTGCAATTCCACCTGGTACGCGCCGATGTGCTGGGTGATGCCGCCGGCCTCGCCTTCCACTACGTTCGTGTTGCGGATGGCGTCCAGGAGCGATGTCTTGCCGTGATCCACGTGCCCCATGACGGTAACGACGGGGGGCCGGGGCCGCAAATCCTCAGGCCGCTCGTCCTGCACGTCCCGCCAACTGGGCAACTGAACCGGCGCGGCCTCTGGAGCCTTTTCCTCCTCGACCTTCTGCTCGCGGGTTTCAAACCCCATTTCGGCCGCCACAATCGCCGCCGTGTCATAGTCAATCAATTCATTGATATTGGCCATGATGCCAAACCCGATGAGTTTCTTCATTACCTCAATCGGGCTTACGCCCAGGGCGTGGCCCAGGTCGCGCACCGTCAGACTGCTGGGCAGTTCAATCACGGAAGGGGCGGCCGGTGTTGTCGGCTGTCCACTGGTTCCTGCACCCTGCGGGGAGCCGCCCACGGGGCCGGATGTCGCCCGCGGCTTCCCGCTCTGCGGCCTGGTAGCCGCTGCCTCCGTATGTCCCGCACCTCTCCGGTTTGTGTTCTTATCCCTATCCTTTGCCATGTCCATCCCTCCTCGTCCGCCCGAATGCACCGGACACCGAAGGTGCCCATCGGGCCAAAGCATAGAAAAACCCTGCTCATTTGGCCGCTTGACGCAGCGCGCATCGCCACCTGTGCATCACAGGTCGGCGAAAGGAGCAGGGTTGATTCCGCTATAGGGTGCGCCAATGCACACGGGTTACATCAGTGTTTCATGACACCCCTCAATCGTACCTGCTCCCATAACCATGCACGTCCGATTCCCAGACGCGGAATCATGTCCGATTCCCGTCATTGTTCCGGCTCCTCATCACCGGAAAGGCTCTCCTCCAACTGCAGGAGATGCAACTGATCCTGCAACCTGGCTTTTACGTCGTCGGCAATGGCAATGCCCAGCGCGCGGCTGATGGCCCCTTTCGCCAGCGCCTGTTCCCAACAGCGCACCCGCTTGCAGAGATAGGCCCCGCGGCCGGGCTTCTTGCCCGTGGGGTCTATATCCACGGTGCCGTCGGGCATCCGCACGATGCGCGTGAGTTCTCGTTTACTGCGTGTTTCCCCGCACCCGATACAGGTGCGCTGCGGAACGTGTTTGCGTCGCATGGCCTATCCGCACCAGGCTCTAGAAACCCTCGTCCCAATCTTCGTCCCAATCCCGCCGGCGTCCGGATGGCTTGGGCTTGCGCCGTGGGCCTATCTCACCCGTCGGGGGCACGGCCTGGCGGCCCTTTTTGAACTTCTTCTTGGCCTTCTTGCCGGCCTCGTCTTCGATCTCGCCCTCCTCATCGTCAAACGCCAGTTCCGCGGCGTCCAACTGGATGGGCAAACCGGCCACGACCGGCACCTCGGGCACGGCCTCCGGTTCGGCTTCAGCCTCCGGCGCAGGGGCCTCCTCGGCTTCGGCTTCCACCTCCTGTGCGGGGGCGACCGCTTCCGCTGCTGGTGCTTCCATCTCGGCCTCTGGCACGGCAGCCGGCTCTTCTGCGGTAGGTGCAGGCGAGGGAGCCGCCTCGCCTTCCGCGACAACCGCCTCCTCTGCGGCAACCGGCGTCTCTTCGGCTACGGCCGTTTCCGCCGGGCCACCGATGGCCTCCGCCTTGCCGAGGAGAATCGCCTCAGCCTTGGCAAGCAAGTCCTCCTCGGAGATAGGCGCGGCCTTCTCCTTCGGCCGGCTCTGCTCCTCTTCCCATTCGGACTCGCTCTTGATGTCAATGCGCCAGCCGGTGAGTTTGGCCGCAAGGCGCACGTTCTGCCCTTCCTTGCCGATGGCCAGCGACAACTGCTTGTCGGGCACGATGACGGTTGCCGTCTTGCCTCCCTCGGCCGCCTCGTCCAGGATGACCTGTGTGGGCTTGGCAGGGCTCAGCGCGTTGGCGATGAACGTCGCCGTGTCCGCATGCCAGGCCACCACGTCAATCTTCTCGCCGTTTAGTTCGTTGACGATGTTCTGGATGCGGTACCCTCGCTGGCCCACGCAGGCCCCCACCGGGTCCAGCCGCGGTTGCTTGGCCGCGACGGCCACCTTGGAGCGCGAACCAGCCTCCCGTGCGATGGCCTTGACTTCCACCGCGCCGTTGAGGATTTCGGGAACCTCCATTTCCAGGAGGCGGCGGAGCAGGTCGCGGTGGGCTCGGCTCACGACGATCTCCGGGCCACGGGTGCCGCGCTGCACATCTACGATGACCACGCGCAGGCGTTGGCTAGGCTTGTACCGCTCGCCGGGGATCATCTCGCCCCTCGGCATGACTCCCTCGGCCTTGCCCAGGTTCAGGGTTACCAGATTCGGCTCCACCGTCTGCACCGAGGCGTTGATCATCTCCCCCACGCGGTCTGCATAGGACTGGTACAGCGAGTCCCGCTCTGCCTCGCGGATGCGCTGGAGAATGACCTGCTTGGCGGCTTGCGCGGCGATGCGGCCAAAGTCCTTGGGGGTGGTGCATTCCACCATCACTTTCGTGCCCACCTCGGCCTCTGGATTGATCCGTCGCGCGTCTTTGAGGGTGATCTGTGTATCGGGGTCAGAGACGCTGTCCACCACATCCTTGATGGCGAACAGTTTGACTTCGCCCGACTGGTTGTCTATTTTCACCACCACGTTGCCGCAATCGCCGAAGTTCCGCTTGTAGGCGGAAACCAAGGCTACTTCCACCGCCTCAAGGACGATGTCCTTCGGCAGGTTGCGCTCGGCGCATATCTGGTTGATGGCTTGAATGAACTCGCTCTTCATACGATACGTCCTTTATCCCTCCTGCGGCCGCCCAGGGCAGTCGCAAACGCCTCACAACAAGAAAAGTGGGGGACGCCCACTTTTCTCCAACGCTATCGTAATAACAAATGCAATTATAGCACGGCCTTGGTGATTGCGCAAGTCAAACCCACTGCCGCGCACAACCCTGGCATGGGAGCGGAATTTGTCAGCCCAGGGCAAACCTGCTATAATGTGCCCGCGACGACCGTTCAAGCACCGCGGCAAGGTGCGGGTTGGCAAGGGACACACGTCGTTGTGCCGATACCACGGGCCACCCTAGCTCAATCGGCAGAGCAGGCGCTTCGTAAGCGCCCGGTTATCGGTTCAATTCCGATGGGTGGCTCCACAATCCTTTAGCGAGCCCTGACCGCACGCCCGGTCAGGGCTTCGTCTATACGGCGCGCATCAGCAGGAGGATTCGGTGGCCGCTCAATCCGAACAACCCGCCGCCCCCATGCCAACCGATGACCGCGCGGGAGGGTGGGAGCGCGTCTGGGACTTCTTCACGTCTCCCCGCTGCGCGGCTATCCTCATCCTGCTCATTGCCTTCGTGTTTCTCCTGGCGGGCATCTTCCCCCAGTTCCCCGCAACAGGTGAGAATGCCACCGCGCAACTGCGCTGGCTGGCCGAGGCCACTGCCCGGTGGGGCACTCTCGGCCCGACCCTCCGCGCTCTGGGGCTTTTCCAAATCGCGGCGTCGCCGCTCTGGCGAGGGGTGTTGGGCCTGGGCGTGTTCGTCCTGCTCTTGCACGCCGCCCAAGAACTCTGGCGCGCACTCCAATACGCGAAGACAGACGCCACCGCGCTATCACCTCGGGCGCGGGGCCGGCGGCTGATCAAGGGCGACGCGACGCATATCCTGACTGCCCTGGACGCCGCGCTCACCAAGGCCGGCTACCGTACCCGAACGGTGCACAGCGGCGCTGATCTGCATCTACATGCAGTGCGGGCGGGCTGGGCTGCGTGGGTCCGCTTCGGCGCGGCCTTGGGCTTGCTCCTCGTTGCCACTGCCCTCCTCCTATCCGGCCTCGTCGCGCGTTCCGAGCAGATCGCGATGGAGCCCGGGAAAGCCGTGCCCCTGACGCTGCAGCCCGGGTGGTCGGTAGCGATGGCAGAGGGCACAAAGGGCAGTCTGTGGCCCGTTACCGTACTGGGGCCGGAAGCCGAGACCAAGGCGCAGGGCACCATCGGCCCACAGCGCCCCATGTGGGCAGGGAGCCTGACTCTGCACATGACGGGCACGTTTACCGGCGTCCTCGTGAGCGCAACCGACGAAAGGGGGACGCCCGTACCCCTCCAGGCGGCCGACGAGTCCTCCGAGGCCGGGACCCTGTTCCTGCGGTTTGACCAGGACCAGCCGGAACAGTACTTCGCCGCCCCCAGCGTGGGCGATACCGTTCGCGTTGCTTTGAGCCCGAACGTGGGAACGAACTCGCTCCTGTTCGCATACGAGGTGTTCCATGGGATGGACACCCAACCGGCCCGCGAGGGTACCTTCGCCCACGAGACGATAGCGACTTCTGGCGGCGTTACGTACCGTTTCGCGGCGACACAGTACCCTGTCGTCGTTGCCGTGCGCGATGTCTCGCGCTACCTTTTGTGGGCAGGCACCGTGATAGCCATGGGGTGCCTCTTGGCGTCAGCGTGGGCCTCGGCCCGCGCCGCACGGATCCAGGCGACCCAGGCAGACAACCGCGTGGCGCTGGTGTATCTGGCCACCGACTTGGAAACCGAAGATACGATTCGCAAGGCGCTTGGGTAGGGAATCCATATGGACCTGTTGCGAAACGCAGGCACGGCGATTCTGAGCGTGGCCTACGTCGCCCTGTTGGCGGCGGTCGGTCTCTGGCTGGCCGAGTACGCGCGGCCAACGTTCCGGGCGCAGGCGGTTATCCGCGCCCTCGCGTGGGCCGCCGCGGCGCTTGTGGCCGCCCACCTACTCGTCAGCGCGGCACTGCAGCGGAGGCCGCTCTTCGTAGCCGCTCCCGACTTTCTGGCCGCGGGCACGGTCGGGATGCTGGCGCTGGCACCGCTCGCGGGGCGCGGCAGGGCGTCGCCGGTGGGCCCTCTGGTGCTGGCATTGGCGGCGCTGGGCTATGTCCTAACGGCTCGGCCCGCCGACCTCTCCGCCGCGCCTGCTCAGCAAACCCTCGTGTATGCATTGCAGGCGGCCCTGCATGCTTTGGGGGTGGGCGGCTGTATGGCCGCGCTCCTCGGTGCGCTGGGCGACAACCCCACGCAGCAGGAGCGTCCTCTCGCCCGCACGATTGGAATTGCCCTTTGGGGCACGGGGCTGGTGCTCTCTTCGGCGTGGGCCTGGCTCAACTGGGGAGCGGTCTGGCGCAATGACCCGCGCCTGAACTTCATGGCGGCGGGCTGGCTGTGTGTCGTGGCCGGGGAAGTTCTGCGCCGCGGTACCGTGCGATGGACGCCGGCGGTGCAGTGGCTGGGCATTGCCCTCATGCTGGTGGGCGTCTTCGCAGCCGACCTTATTGCCGCGGGCTGGCCCGGCCTGCCGTTCGTGGCTTGGTAGGATTCCAGGAGGAAACGTATGGGAGGAGTAGTTGTCATCGGCGTGGCCGGCGGAAGCGGCTCGGGCAAGACGACCGTATCCCAGGCGATTCTGGAGCGCGTCGGGCGGGAGCGCATCGCCTACATCCAGCACGACTCCTACTACCGCGACCGAAGCGACCTGCCCTTTGAGGAAAGAACCCGCCTCAACTACGACCATCCGGACTCCCTGGAGAACGAACTGCTCATTCAGCATATCCTGACGCTGCGCGAGGGGCGGGCCGTGCAGATTCCCATCTACGACTTCACCACCCACACCCGCCTGCCCCAGACTCGCACCGTGGAGCCGCGCCAAGTCGTCCTGGTAGAAGGCATCCTCATCTTCGCCGACAAGGCTCTGCGCGACCTGATGGATATCAAGATCTTCGTGGACACCGACCCCGACATCCGCTTCATCCGCCGACTCAAGCGCGACATATCCGAGCGGGGACGTACCATGGAATCGGTGTGCCAGCAGTACCTGGACACCGTGCGCCCCATGCACCTGGAATTCGTGGAGCCCAGCAAGCGGTACGCCGACATCATCATCCCCGAAGGCGGCTTCAACACCATTGCGATTGACATGGTGGTGGCCCGCGTAGAAAGCATGCTGGGCGGGCGCGACTGCGACTCTCCTCGCTAGGAGGCCGCGGTGCACATCTGTCTGATGACCTGCACCACCCTTGAGCACGCCGTCAAGGGCGGAATGGAGCACCATGCCGCCGCCCTCTGCGAGGGCCTGGTGGCACGAGGGCATCGCATCACGATCCTCACCACCCGCCACCCCGACGGGCAGACGGAAATCACAGCGCGCGGCATCCGCACGCTGTTTCTGCCCTACGCCGCCGACCGCGCGTACTCCGTGCGCTGGTGGCGGGAGAGCGCCCGCGCCTTCGCCCGCCTTCACGCCGCCGACCCCGTGGACATCATCTGGAGCCAGGGAATCGGGGCCTACGGGTATCTGCGCCTGCCCGCCCGCGAGCGAGCGGTTCCCTGCGTCGCCATCTTCCACGGCACGCCCGCCGGCGACTGGCGCGGAACGCGGCGCCTGTGGGGCATCTCCGTGGGAAAAGCCTATCGTCTGGCGCGTTTCACCCTGCGTACGGCCATCTTCGGGCGCATGTTTCGCCTCACGGCGCATCGCGCCGCCAATGTCATCTGCGTGAGCCCCCAATTGGCGGCGGATGTCGTCCGAGACCTGGGCGTCGCTGAGGACAAGGTGATTGTCGTGCCCAACGGCGTGGATGCCGCGAAGTTCCGCCCGGACGGTGCACAGCGCCATGCCCTGCGCGCCCAGTTCGGCATCTCCGACGCCGAATTCACGGTCCTGACGGCGGGGCGGCTGGAACAGGCGAAGGGCCACCAATACGCACTGCGCACTGCCGCGATACTGGCCGAGCAGGGGATCGCCGTGCGCATTCTCGTTGCGGGCGGCGGCCCCGATGAAGCGTGGCTGCGCGAGCAGGCCAACCTGCTTGGCCTCGCCGACCGCGTTCACTGGCTCGGCCACGTTCCCCATGACCAAATGCCCGGCGTCTACAACGCCGCAGATGCGGTGCTCATGCTCTCAGCCCACACCGAGGCGTTCCCCTACGCGGTGGTTGAGGCCATGTCGTGCGGCCTGCCTGTGGTGGCGAGCCGAGTTGGCGGCATTCCCGCGGCCATCACCGACGGGCAGGATGGGTTTCTGGTGGCCCCAGGGAACACAAAGGAGGCTGCCGAGCGCGTGCTGGCCTTGCTCCGCGACGGCGAGCGCCGGGCCGCCCTTGGCCGCGCCGCGCGGGAAACGGTCCTGCGCCGCTTCACCTTGGACCGCATGGTAGCCGACACCGAAGCGGCATTCCTTCGCCATGCGGCAGAACGGGGGGCGCAGGCGTGAACGGCGACCTTCCCGCACGCTTCGGCAGGGGGCTGTTCTGGAACTACGCCGGCCGCATCGGTGAGTATGCCGTCCGCTTCCTGTTCATGAGCCTCATCGCCAAGAGGCTTGGGCCGGGCGAGTTTGGCGTGTACTCCTTCGCCTACAGCATCTTCGTCGCGGGCACGCTGCTGGGCGCGTTGGGCTACGAGCAGGCCCTGAACAGTTTCGTGCCTCCGCTGGCGGGCGATCTCCCCAGGCAGCGGTTCCTTCTGCGCCGCACGCTAGCCCTGCGGGCGCTGCTCATGGCCGTCCTGGTGATCGTGGGAGCCGTGGGCGCGCCGCTTCTGTCGCGGTGGGCCGGGCCGGTAGCGTCGGCCGTCGTGTGGGTGCTCCCCTACCTGTTCTGGTTCAACGTCGCCAACCTTCTGGCCTACTTCTGGGTGGGGCGGCTGGAAGTTCGCCTGGTGGCATTGGTGCGCATCGGCGTGCAGGTGGTCAACTACGCCGCCGCATGGTGGCTTCTCCACCGGGGCCTCGGCCCGCAGGCGCTCCTTCTGCTCCTGGGCATCACTGCCGCCCTGGCCTCTGCCGCGTACCTCGTGTACACGGCGCGGTTCCTGCGTGGGCCTGCAACGCCCCTGCCGATGGGCCGCGTTCACCGATTTGCCGTGAACACCGGCGTCATCAACGGGCTGAACTATGTCTTGGGCCAGCAGTCCGATGTGGCGCTCATCGGCCTGCTCCTGCGCGACAGCGTCCAGATCGGCTTCTACAACCTGGCCGCCATGCTCAGCACCATCGCGGGCACTGCACTGCTGATGGGCCTGGAAGGCGTGGGCCTGTCGGTGCTGGCCGAAGTAGCCGCCAAGAGCCTGCGTGACCTGGCGGCCGCGTGGCGCGGCTTCATGAAGATCACGATGCTCCTGTCGGTACCCGTGCTGGCCTTCTGCACGCTCCATGCGGCGAAACTGGTGGCGCTCTACGGTGAGACGTATCAAGAAGCCGCCCTGCTCCTGCAAGTCTATGCCCTGTTCACGGCGGCGAACCGATTCCTCGGCGGAGGAACCAGCACCGGCACGCTGTACGCCCTGCAGCGGGAAGGCTGGGCGCTGGGCATCCGCATCGTTACCGGCATCCTCAACGTCGCCCTGGCCGTGGCGCTGATTCCCCGATGGGGAGCGGTGGGCGCAGTCGCCGCCACCGGCCTGTGCGGGATTCTCACCACCGCCGCGGAGATGGCGCTTGTCATGCGGGTGGCCCGCGCCTCCTATCCCCTGCGTTTCGCCGCCGCGGTAGGCGCATGCACATCCGTTGCAGGTCTGGCGTCGCTCTTTGCGGGAGGCAGCGGCCTCTGGGGGCTGGCGTGGGGAGTCGCGGTGTTCCTCCTGATTTTCGCCGCATGCTTCGCCCTGCTCAAGCCGCTGGACGGCGAAGACCAGGCCCTGCTGGGGCGACTGTCGCCACTCCTTGGGCGCTGGGCAGGGCCGTTCGTCCGGGCTTCGGGCACGCCGCAGGGTGGATAATCCCCACTTGCATCCCCGCGCGGCTGTAGTAAACTGCTTCGCAGCGTAGCCATGGAGACGAAGGAATGCGGATTTGCATAGACATCTCGCCGGCGGCGCACCGCAAGGCTGGGCTGGGCCGCCACGCCCGTGAACTGGCCGAGCGCGCGCCCCGACTGGACGCCCACAACGAGTACAGCCTGTTCACGTACCAGCCGTCGCGGGGACAGGTGCCCGGAAGTCTGGCGCACCTGCCGACCTACGCCGTCCCCTGGCCCGCCAAGCCCTGGCGCATGAGCGTCCTGCTCGCCCACTACGCGCGCGTGGCGCAGGACGGCTTGGTGCCCGGCGTGGACTTGTTCCACGGAACCGATCATCTCCTGCCGTACTTTCGGCGGGTGCGCACGGTGTTCACCCTTCACGACCTGATTCCCCTCCTGTTCCCGGAGTTCCACCTGCCGCTCAACCGCTGGTTCCTGAACCTCATGTTTCCGCGATTCCTGCGCCGCGCCGATGCCGTCATCGCCGTGTCCGAGTGCACCAAGCGGGACGCCATGCGCATCTACGGGACGCCGGAGGAGAAGATCACCGTCATCTACAACGGCGTGGACGCGCGGTTTCATCCGGTGCGCGACGCCGAGACCCTGCGGCGCGTCCGCGCGACCTACAACCTGCCCGAGGCGTACATCCTGTACGTGGGCACGATTGAGCCGCGCAAGAATCTGGTGCGCCTGCTGGACGCCTACCACGCCCTGCGCAGCGCGGGACGCCCGCACAAACTGGTCATCGTGGGGGCCAAGGGATGGCTATACCGGCCCGTGTTTGACCGAATCGCCGCGCTGGGCCTCCAGGACGAGGTCATCCTGCCGGGATACATCGCCGACGAGGACCTGCCGGCGGTGTACTCGGGCGCGGCGCTCTTCGTCTTCCCGTCGCTCTACGAGGGGTTCGGGATTCCGCCGCTGGAAGCCATGGCGTGCGGCGTGCCGACGGTAGTCTCGGACACGTCGTCGCTGCCCGAAGTGGTGGGTGATGCGGCGCTCCGGGTGCCGCCCACCGACACCGCCGCGCTTGTCGCCGCCATGAACCGATTGCTGGACGACGCAGTATTTGCACAGGAACTCGCAGGGCGCGGGCCCGAGCGGGCGCGGCTGTTCACGTGGGACAAGGCCGCAAGCCAACTGGTGGACGTGTACCACCGCATGTTGAATCAAAAGCCCCGTATCAGACAGGAGCACGTAGGAGGGAGAACATGAGCGTTATCGGCAACATCCTGTGGATCGTCCTGGGCGGCGGCATCTTCGTGTCGCTGTGCTACCTCATCGGCGGCATCGTGCTGTGCGCCACCATCGTGGGCATCCCGTTTGGCGTGCAGTGCTTCAAACTGGCCTGGCTGGCCCTCGTGCCGTTTGGCAAGGAGGTGGATTCCAGCGGCTCGGCCAAGGGCTTGCTCGCCATCGTGATGAACATCCTGTGGCTGGTGTTCGGCGGGCTGGAAGTCGCGCTCGTGCATCTGGTGTTCGCGCTCGTGTGCGCCATCACCATCATCGGCCTGCCCTTCGCCAAGCAGCACATGAAACTTCTCCGCCTGGCACTGGTGCCCTTCGGCGCGAAGATCACCTAGGCCCGCTACCGCACCCAGTACTGGCGTCCGTCGGTGATGATCTGCAGCGCTCCCTTGCGGCGGGTCTGCCAGATGGTTGCGCCGGTGGCCTCCAGCCTCTGCAGCGTGGCCGGGTGAGGGTCTGCGGCGGCGCGAGGGCCACCCTGGATGACGGCCACCCGCGGCGCGACGGCGGCCAGGAATGACGGGTACAGGGCCTTTTCGCCTCCGTGGTGCGGCACTTTTAGCACTAGCGACTGGGGCACGTCCCGCTCGTTCATCATGAGCACCTGCCCCTCGTCTTCCAGGTCGCCCATCAGCAGAAACGAGGCGTTCCCCATGGTAAGGAGGATGACCATGGAGCACTCGTTCTCGGAGCGGCAGGGGGTATGGGGCGAGGGGTAGAGCACCTCCAGCACCACGTCGCCGTCCACGACGAACCGCTGGCCGGGCACAGCCTGAATGTGGGGGATGTCGCGGGCCTGGGCCGCGGCCACGCATGCCTTGTACTCCGGCACCTTGCCGGGGCGCGCGTCCACGAATGCGCCGACCTTGTACCGCTCCAAGACGCCGATAAGCCCACCTGTGTGATCGGCGTGAGGATGGGTGAGGAACACCAGCGCGAGGCTCCGCTGCCAAAACGGGAGTCGCCGCCCCACTTCGCTCAACAGGCGGGCCGGATCGCTCCCACCGTCAATGAGCACCGCGTTGCCCCTGGGCGTCCGTATCAGCATCGCATCGCCCTCGCCCACGTTCATGAAGTACACATGGAGCCGCCCGTCGGGCATCTGCAGGCCCGCCGCCCACACGAGCGCCGCGACGACGGCCAGCGCGCCCTCCCACCGCCAACGGCGGACGGCCTTCGCCCAGCGCCGTGCCGCCGGACTTAGCCACTTCCGCACGCGATGGGAGCCGAAGGTTAGCCCCGCCACGACCGCGTAGTATCCCACCACCGCCGGCCACGGCACGCGCGCCACTTCTAGGCTTGCGCCCGGAACCCTCGCCAGGATTTCCGCGGCGCGGATCGTGTACGCGAGGAACAGCCAAGACGCCCAGGCCACGGGCATCCCCAGCGGCAACCAGATGAGCGCCAGGAGTAACCCCACGCCGCCCCACGTCATCACCTGCGGCTGTACGGGCACGATGAGCAGGTTGGCCATCACGCTGATCGGCGACAGGTTGCGAAAATAGGCCACCGTCAGGGGGAGCGTGAGCACCTGCGCGGCCAGCGTCGCGGCGATGGCGTCCCCGAACCAGCCCACGACAGCCTTGCCCAACGGTGCGGGGATGCGCGCGGCCAGGAATGCCCCCACGCGCCGATGGAGCGGCTCCGCGTACAGGATCATGCCCAGCGTGGCGGCGAAACTCAACTGGAACCCCACATCCCACAGCGCCTGCGGGCGGATGGCGGTCATCAGGAGCGCCGAGGCGGCCAGCGCGTTCAGCGCGTCGTTGCGCCGCCCCAGGAGCAGCGCCACCAGCGCGATGCACCCCATGATGGCCGCGCGCACCACCGGCGGGTCTGCGCCCACCAGCACTGCGTACAGGGCGATCATGGGCATGGTAATCACCACCGCCCATCTGCGCCCGACCAGGCGCGTGAGCATCTTGAGGAGCGCGCCCGCGATGATCGTGATGTTGAATCCCGATATGGCGATGATATGCGCCGTGCCCGTCGTGCGGAAGGCCCCCATCACGTCGGACGAAATCCCGCCTTCGCGCCCCAGCAGGATGCCGGTCAGGAGTGCCGCCTCGGGGTTGGGGATGAGCGCCGCGATGACCGCCTCGCCGCGCGCCCGCACCGCCCAGAGGATTTGGCGCAGGCCCCGCCGCTCCGAGCGCTGTACCACCTCAACCGTCGGCATGGTCATCAGGGAAAAGACTCCCTCGCGCGCCAGGTAGTCGCGGTACGAGAAGTCCTCCCACACGGGCGGCACAGCCAGCGTGCCGTGCAGGTGGACGACGTCGCCTTCGTGGACGGTGGGATACGCGGGGAGCGTGGCCTGCACAAGGCCGCGCACGGGCGCGCGGCCGTTGGCGTAGGTGATCTCGCGGGCGGCGATTCGGGCGCGCCATCGGGTTCCCCTGGGCTCCGGCTCTTCGTGCACGACGCCCACGAGCGTTACCTCGCCGCGCTCGTTGTACCAAGCCACGTGGGTCTCGTCAATGCGAGGGACGCTCACCGCATAGCGCCAGGCCCCCAGCAGGAGGAACACGACCGCCAGCAACGGCAGGCCGGCGCGGGTCTTCCGGAGCAGCACCGCAGCCACCAGTGCCGTCCCGGAACCCACTGCCCACGCCGGTGACGGAAGGTTCGCCTGCTTTGCGAGCCAAATGCCCGCAACCCAGGCCACTGCCACCCACACGAATCGCATGGTTACTCCCCACAACGGCTTGCGGAAAGCGGGCCTAGACTAATCGCGGCGCATCAGGTCGCGGAGATAGGGGTCGTGCTGGAGCATCAACCGCAGGCCCGTTCGCACGTCCACCTTAGGCGAGTAGCCCAGCAGCGTCCGCGCCCGCGTCAGGTCGGCCACAAGCCGGGACACGCCGCCCGTGTCGGCCTGACTGTGCAACGAATGCACCTCACGCCCGATGGCCTCGGCAATGAAATCCACCAGGGCGCGAACGCTGGTCTCCTGCCCGGAGCCGACGTTGATGACCTGACGATTGACGCCTGTCGCCTCGGCGGCGGCCACCAGCGCATCCACCACGTCGTCAATGTACACGAAGTCGCGGGTTTGCTGGCCCGTGCCGAAGACGATGACCGACCCGCCCGACAGTGCCTGCTTGAGGAAGAACGGGATGACAGGGGCGTGGGCCGCGGGGACAAACTGGCCCGCGCCGTAGGCGTTGAAAATGCGAAGGCTCACGGTCTCAATGCCGTACAACTCGCCCAGGGTGTTGACGTACAGTTCTGACGCCAGTTTGCTGACCGCATAGGGCGAGCGCGGGTGAGGCCAGGCCGTCTCCGCCACGGGCTGAATCTCCTGGTCGCCGTACACTGCGCCCGACGAGCCGAACACGACGCGCCCCACGCCGGCATCGCGCGCCGCCTGCATCACGGCGACCGTGCCGCCCACGTTCACATCGTTGTACTCGCGGGGGTAGAGCACGGACTCGGGCACCGACACACGCGCCGCCAAGTGATACACGCACGAAATTCCCTGGAGCAGGGTCCAGAGTTTGGGCACGTCGCGCACGTCGCCCCGCGTGAACACCACGCGCCGATCCAGCCGCGCCGGGTCGCCCGCGCTCAGGTCGTCCAGCACGCGCACGTGGTGTCCCGCGGCCACCAGCCGATTGGCCAGCGCCGCGCCGATGAACCCGGCCCCGCCGGTGATCAGAACCCGCATACAGCCTCCGTTGTGCTTCGGGGATGGTGATGGGAACCGCGCGTCAGTGGGTGCGCCGCCGCCATTCTGTCTTCAGGTCCAGTTCGGTCAGATCGTCGCCGACCTCCAGGAAATCCATCAGGAGCCGGTTGAATCGGCCCACCTCGTCCAACATGGGGAAATGCCGAGAATCGGGCATAAGAAGAACACGCACCCGAGAGTTGTGGCCCTCCAGCCCCGCCGCCTGCCCTGGGTCCACCAGGCCATCCTTGCGCCCGTACACAAGGAGCGCAGGCATTTGCAACTGGCCGAGCAGGGGCCGAATGTCAAACCCCTTCAGACTGGCCAGGCTCTCATCCACGGCGTTGGGCGCGATGCGGGCGACGTCCTGCCACACGATCTCGTGCGTGATTTGCCGTTTCTGTTGGAACTTGCCGAGGGGCGATTTTCCCAGAATGGCGCTGCTGTTGAGGCCGGCCTCGCTCAACGGAGTGCCGACGAGGGCCAGGCGGGGCACGCGCTCGGGGTGCCTCGCCGCGAAGTGCACGGCGAGGATGCCGCCCAGGCTGTGGGCTACCAGTGGGGCCTTCAGGATGCCCATCTGGTTCATGAATGCTTCCAGCAGGCGAAGATAGGAATCCAGATCGTGGCGTCCGCCCTGCTTGTCCGAGTCGCCGTAGCCCCAGAGGTCAAAGGCGTGCGTGCGGTAGTTCTCCGAGAGCGCCTCCATGGCGTGCATCCAATAGCGCCACGAGCCGAGCCAGCCGTGCAGAAAGATCAGCGGCTTGCCTCGCCCAAGGGTCTCGTAATGGATGATTCGCTCCTCAATGAGGATGACGCTCATCGCCGCTCCCCGACTGCCCGCACGTCATTTGTCCTTCGCGGCTGCCAACACGCTCCGAAGCCGGTTGGGCAACTCCTCCGGAGAGAACGGCTTGAGAATGTAGTCTGCCGCTCCCAGCGAAAGCCCATGCTTGATGTCGGCTTCCTGTCCGCGCGCCGAGAGAAACACGATCGGGATGGCCCGTGTCTTCGGGTTCGCCTTCAGTGCCTGGCACGCCTGATGCCCCGTCATGCGCGGCATTCGCACGTCCATGAGCACCAGGTCGGGCATCACCGCCAGTGCCTGCTGTACGGCTTCCTCCCCGTTGCTCGCGGTTACGACCTCAAACCCGTTGAACTCCAGCACGAAGCGGATCAATTCCAGAATATCTCGCTCATCTTCGGCCACAACGACTTTTGGCATAACACAACCCGGTTACAAGGGATTGATCACTCGGCGGGAACGCCGGTGTCTGGCCGTGCCTTCTCGTTCGGCTTGGCCTTGGCCTCCAGCGTCCTGCGCACCTCCTCCACCAAATCTGGAATGGAGAAGGGCTTGGTCATGAACTTGGAAGCCCCCAGCGCGAGAGCCCGCTCGCGCTTCATCTTGTCTTCGGCAATGCTGGCCGTCATCACGATGACCGGAATGTCGGCGGTGTTGGGATTGCGTTTCAGTTGCTCCAGCACGGAATAGCCGTCCAGGCCGGGCATCTTGAGATCCAGCAGGATGAGGCCGGGGCGCTCCTTCTCGGCCACGGCCAGCACCTGGCGGCCGTCGGACACGGCCCGCGCCACGAACCCGTTGCGCTCCAACACCTCGCGGAGCAGTTTCTGCGTGTCCTCGTTGTCATCGCAGATGAGCACCAGGTCGTGGGCAAACAGGATGGAGTGCACCGTATTCACGAGCCGCTTCTCGTCCACAGGCTTGCCCAGATAGTCTACCGCCCCCAATCGGTAGGCGCGGTCGGGATCGGGGACGATAGACAAGATCACGACGGGAATGTCCGACGTTTCCGGGTTGGACTTCAACTCGCTGAGTACCTCAAACCCGTCCTTGCCCGGCAGGCGGATGTCCAGCGTGATGAGGTGCGGCTTCTCGCGCAGGATGATATCCATGACCTCATCGCCGCGTCCGCAGGTGCTCACCTCGTACCCTTCCTCGCGCAGGTGGTGCGCTACCAAGTTCGCGATGTCCGGCTCGTCCTCTACCACGAGAATGCGCTTGCCTGCGCCCATGGGTTCGGCCTCTTCCGTCGTCTCTTCTTTGGGCGGGAGCGGTTGGTCAAAGACGGCGATGGGCATGGTGAAACTGAACGTTGACCCTTTGCCCAACTCGCTCTTGAGCCAGATGGTGCCGCCGTGCATCTCCACGAACGACTTCACGATGGCCAGTCCCAGGCCGGTGCCGCCCGTCTCTTGCACCAGCGGGTGGTCGGCGCGGTAGAACCGCTCAAACACCTTTTTCTGGTCTTCGGGCGAGATGCCGATGCCGGTGTCGGCCACATCGATCTGCACTTTGTCGGACACGCGCCGCGCCGAAACGGTGATCTTTCCGCCTGTGGGCGTGTAACGGCAGGCGTTGTCCACCAGGTTCGTCAGAATCTGGGTGAGTCGGTCCCGGTCGGCGTACACCGGCGGCAGCGGCGACTTGATCTTGATGGTAACCGTGAGTTGCTTCTCCTCTGCCTTGGTTCGCAGCGCCGTTACCACGTCCTGGATCACCTTGGCGGCGTCGGTGGGTTGGCGGTCCAGGCGGATGCGCCCGGTCTCAATCCGCGAGATGTCCAGCAGGTCGTTTACCAGCATCGCCAGGCGGTCGGCATTGGACTTGATGACGGTGAGGAACTTGCGCTGGGCGTCGGTGATGGGGCCTGCCGCCTGCATGAACAGCAGGTCGGTGTAGCCCTTGATGGAGGTCATGGGCGTGCGCAACTCGTGCGAGACGGTGGAGATAAACTCGTTCTTGACGCGCTCCGCCTCAACCTCCTTGGAGATGTCGCGGAACAGGGCCACCGTTCCGAGCAACTCGTCGCCCATCATCACCGGGGCCACGCGCACGCTGGCCACCTTGTTGCCCACGGCGAAACGTTCCTCCATCTGCGGGCGCTGGCGAGAGGAGATGCCCACCCAGCGGCTCACGGCGGCCAGGCCGCGCGCGGCCATCTCGGCCCCCGCCGACAGCGTGGCCGGCAGGGCGTGGATGTTCTCGTTCATCACCACGTCGCGCGGCACCCCCAGGATGCGCTCGGCGGCGTCGTTGAACAGGATGATGCGCCCCTCGGTGTCGGTAACGACCACGCCGTCGGCAATGCCTTCCAGGATGGCGCGGGTCTTGGATGCCTCGGTTTGCTGCATGCGGAGCATCTCGCCCAGGCGGTCCGCCTGCTCCTGAATCAGTCGGTACAGTTCGGCGTTGCCAATGGCGGTGGCGATCTGCGTGGCGGCGGCCGTTACCAACTTCAGGTGCGCCTCGCTGAAGTAGTCGGGCCTGGGGTCCGCCAGCGTCAGCACGCCGAGGATATCCTCGCCCGCCTGGAGCGGCACCGACAGCGCCGAGCGAACGGTCTCCTCGCCCGCCGTGGTAATCCACCGCTTGTCCTTTGTTACGTCGGGGACGATGGCGGCCTGGCGATGCTGGAGCACCCA
>FWPV01005473.1_pt1 | contig 25347 bp, 25 predicted proteins | sample 2228371 | NCBI WGS metagenome assembly FWPV01 (sample SAMEA103939776, study PRJEB20133) | metagenome | reverse complement strand
CCGGCTCGGCGGTTATTACGGAGTCCGGCATATGCAAATTGCCGTTGTATATTGTTGACACTTTAGGCGCGCAAGAAAACGGCTATATACAGATTGTAGAAAAGCACGGTGTGGGCAGATACCTCAAAGGGGGTTATTGGGAAAAAATAGACCAGTTAAAAGATTACTTGCCGAAAACCCAAAAGATGTTCGAAAAAAGCCTGGATAAGTGGGGAAACTACCTCATATCCCGTCCATCGTTGTGGGAAGAATTTTTTACCAAAAAAGTATTGACAGGGAGCTAGACGTATCTATTATGTACATGTTATTAAAAAATGGATCCTCGCAAAGAATTGAAGGACAAAGACCACGACAACGAAAAACCCCCCAGTAAACTGGAAGTGTTAATTAGTCCGCATCTTGAGAGATTGGCAAAAACCTCAAAAGCGGTTCGTAAAGAGTTTTATCCGTCCGACCTGGAGAATCAAATTTCTGATCAGTCGTTTGTTGACCCGCTACTAGAGGATAATTTTGTAAAAACCAGAGGGCTTGTCCATAAGTACCCCAACCGAGTCTTGATAGAACTAACTTTGGCGTGCGCGTCATACTGCAGATTTTGCACCAGAAGAAGAATGGTCAGCGACATCAAAAAGCTGGTAATCACACAAAAGGATGTGGACAACATGTGCAAGTACCTTGTCCGCACCCCCAGCGTCAACGAAGTAGTGATATCCGGCGGCGACCCATTCGCCGTCCCAGAAATTTTGCAATACGCGTTAAAAAAGTTTGGCGAGCTCAAAACAATTACCATAATAAGGATCCATACGAGAGTCCCGGTATCCCACCCCCAAAGCATTAAACCTAAACTTTACGCCTCCTTAAAAAAAGTCAAAAAGCCGCTGTATATTTCCATCCACTTTGAACACCCGGACGAAATAACCAAACCCACCATCCAAGTTATAAAGAAGTTGCGAGAGTGCGGGGCCATTTTAATCTCACAGTCGGTATTTTTAAAAGGCGTTAACGACGAATACAAAACGCTGTACGCGCTTTTTAGACGACTGCCGGAGCTGGGAATTTTGCCCTACTACATTTATAGGTGCGACCCGGTTGCGGGCGTGGAACATTTTATTGTGCCGTTTGAAAAAGAATTAGAAATCATGACCAAGCTACGAGCAAATCTTGCGGGCATTGCCTGTCCGACCTATGTAATAGACGCGCCAAACGGCTCGGGCAAAATTCCCGTTCCCTTAAACTTCTGGGACTTTGATAAATCACAGTTTAAAGATTTTCTTGGCAAAAAAATCCAGGTTCGGCAAAAATAGGTCCCTCCGTAGCTCAAAAACAAAACGGACAAGGAAATAGCCAAAGGCTCCCAAGTTACTCCGGAACCGACCAACGCTTTGGTTTAATCCACAATCTCGGGTTGACCATAGTACCTAATGTAGGTTGGGATAAACTCCTTTTTGATTAATTTGCCGTCCTCAAAAGTGTACCTGCCAATAACGCCTTTTTTAGTCTCCTCGCTCCACATTTGGTCAAACACCAAATTGCCGTGCGCATATTTGATGTAAGTATTTTTGTACTGCTCGTCGGACTGGATCCAGTGCGGGTGATTGCCAATGATTAGGTCCGCGCCCGCGTCCGCTACCAAATGCGCTAATTCACTTTGTCTGTCGTCCGGTTCCGCGCGATACTCCACACCCCAATGCATAGCTACTACCACTATATCCGAATTCTGCCTCGCTTCTCCCACAAGTCGCTCAATTGCTTCTTTTTCTGCGGACAAAATGGGCGGGATGCTCCCGTAAATGTCGTTAAAAGCCAAAAATGCAAACTTTGTCCCGTTAACCGTTTTGTACAAGATTTCACCCGCATATTGATTATTATCATTAATTCCGCCAATATCCCTGATCCGTTGATCGTCCGCGGCTCCCGCGCCACCCTGACCGCCAGCCTTGCTTATGCTGTCCGCAGAATAACCCACGGTAGCAATCCCGTTTTCGTGCATTATTCTAATGGTATTCTCTATCCCCGCCACACCATAGTCGGAAATATGATTATTCGCCAAGGTGACAATATCCACACCGGACGCCACCAAACCCTTAACCGCCTCCTCCCGTCCGCAAAACACCATACCCTCAACCACCGTAGGACAGTTTCTAACCAGCGGAACCTCAAAATTTACCACTGTAATGTCGCCGGAGGTCAAAACATCCTTAATCTTTTCAAACGGCCACTCAAAATTATTGAATTTAACCATTTGGTAATTTACCGACCTCCCCGGCACCACATCGCCCGTGGCTATGAGTACAACCCTACTGTGCTCTTTTTGCCTTTTGACTTCTTGCGGCGGGACCTTTTGATTTACGATGTTCGGGGTAGGAAGCGGATTTGATTGATTTAGCGTTTTTGGGTATATGCCGAGTAAAAACACCGCCAAACCTGTAAGAATCGCCGTAAAAGCAATGCCCAACGCGAGTTTTGTCATGTAGTTATTGTACCCCATGGAGCTTGCGCTTTTGTAACGCATTAACTTTTCATAATAGTCTTGGGGAAGCCTTACTCTTAGCATAGCGTCTGGTTGTATTTGATTATAGACGGGATATACTCCCGCAAAGAGACTTTAAAATACCCGGATCTCGTAGATGGTCAGGGAGTAGAAGTCACCTACTCTCCCAACGCGGGTTATATATTTTCTGTAAGAAAAATTTGACTATATGGCTGGGGAGCTAGGATTCGAACCTAGAGTCTTTGCGTCCAGAGCGCAATGTCCTGCCGTTAGACGACTCCCCATCAAATCGTATCCTGTCAAAATGCCTAGGTATTTTACCTTTTTGTCCCCGACTATTCAAAAATCCCCGCAAAGCGTAAAATATGCCCATGGCCCAAAGTCAACCAAAAAACCCATCCGCCGCAAAACACAAGGAGCAACGCGTGGCCGTGTTTGTGGATGTCCAAAACATGTATTACTCCGCCAAAAATCTGTATAGCGCCAAGGTGGATTTTGGCAAAGTGCTTAAAGAGGGGGTGGCGGGACGCAAGCTGGTGCGGGCGTTTGCGTATGTCATTAAGGCCGATGTCGGGGCAGAAAAAGAGTTTCACGAGGCGCTAAGTCTGCAGGGTTTTGAGGTGCGCACCAAAGATTTGCAGGTATTTTTTGGCGGGGCTAAAAAGGGCGACTGGGATGTGGGCCTGTGTATGGACGCGGTAAGAATGATACCAAAAATTGATGTTATGGTTTTGGTTTCTGGCGACGGAGACTATGCGGATTTAATTGAATACGCGCGGAGTCAGGGCGTGCGGACAGAGGCCATAGCCTTTGAAAAAACAGCCTCCGGCAAGCTGGTAGAAATGGTGGACTCCTTCACCAACATGAGCGACGATCCTAAAAAGTTTTTAATCTCCCAAAGGCGGTTTTCTGAATCTACGGTGGGAGCGCGTGGCAAATCAAAACACCAACCAGCGTCAAGCTCCTATGCGGATGGGGATTCGCAGGAGCAATTTCCAGCTCAATCTCAACTTCAACCCCTACCGCATTACCAAGACTATCCAACTCCCACCATAGCTTGATAACATATAGACTCGGTCGCTCACAAGTTTAAAGGCCTCAACTCTTGCCTAATGACTCCACTTTAACAAATCCGTATAATAACCATGTGAAATCGCACTTAGTTAGAAAACTCCGAGTCTGGACGCAAGAAGTAGAGGCGGCCATATTCTACGGAGCCTGCGCGATTTTTATTTTATCCATAGGCTACCATTTGTATTTTGCCAAACGGATAATTCCGGGGGTGGAGTTGGCGGGTATAAATATTGGCGGACTCACGGCACAGGAGGCGCTGGAAAAAACCGCCCAGAAAGAGTCGCAAACCGACAAGACCATAAAACTGTGGACAGAAAACGGTAAAGTCTACCAAATAAAATCGGAGGATATTGATTTAAAGTACAACTGGCCGGCTGGCGTGGCACGGGCATTTGAAGTTGGAAGAACAGGCAATTTTTTTGTCGACATAAAAGACAAGCTGGCGGGACTGGTGAAACCGCTAAAACTCCCTGCCAAATACAGTTATGACAAAGACCTGCTGGGCGGAAAGGTGGCGGAAATTAGAAGTGAAGTAAATATCCCCTCCGTAAGCGCGAAGATCGCTTTGACCGACGAACTCAAGGTGGAGATTGTGCCGGAAGTTTACGGCAAAAGCCTAGATGAAGATAAAATTTACAATGCCATCAGAGCTTGCTTTGACACCATGAATTTTGACCAAAAGGCTCTGGAGGTGGAGGATGACGACCCGCAATTTACCAAAAAAGATTTGGAAAGACTGGTAAACGAGGTCCAAAAACTGGTTGGGCGGGAAATAACACTAACCTCGGGAGTAAAAACCTACAAACTGGGGCCAAAAGAGCTTATTGCCTTAATCAAATTCACAAAAAGCGAAGGCGAGGTAAACATAAGTCTTAATAAAGACGAGCTTGCCAAACTTAAACAGCGCCTAGGGGCTGAGCTTAACCGCCTGCCGATGGGTCAAGTTGTGAGCGTTAACAACGGCCGGGTAACAGAATTCAAAATTATACAAAACGGCTTGGAAGTTGACGGAGATAAGTTTAACGAAGAGTTCAAGAAATTATTCAAAAGTCAAGATAAAATTTCAATGGAAATCCCAATAAAAGAGATAAAAACCTCTAAAGATGGTTCTGAGTACGGCATATTCTCGTTGCTGGGTACGGGAACGAGTAAATTCACGGGATCCAGTCAGCCCAGAATCACCAATCTCTCCCTAGCAACGCAAAAACTAAATGGAGTCCTGATCCCACCTGGAGAAGAATTTTCTTTTAATAAAACCGTGGGGGAAATTAGCGCCAGAACAGGCTACGCAACAGCCTACATAATTGCTCGGGGCCGAACAGTGCTGGGTGAGGGTGGTGGCGTATGCCAAACCTCTACCACACTATTTAGGGCGGTACTTAACGCCGGGCTACCTATAACCTCTAGGCACCCGCATGCCTACCGCGTGAGTTATTACGAGATAGAATCCCCAGCGGGTTTTGACGCCAGCGTGTATCAACCTTCATTGGACTTTAAATTTAAAAACGACACGCCGGGACATGTATTGATTCAGTCTGCTGTGGATCTGGCAAACAGTTCCCTAGAATTTAAACTTTACGGCACACCGGATGGACGCAGGGTAGAGATAAGCGAACCTAAACTTTACAATGTGTATGGACCACCCGCCCCCTTATATCAAGACGATCCCACATTACCAAAGGGTGTTGTTAAACAAGTGGATTTTGCCGCCCCCGGGGGCACGGCAGAATTTACCCGCAAAGTTACCCGAGGCGACGAAATCCTTTTTGAAGATGCCTTTAAAACAGTCTACCAACCTTGGCGAGCCGTGTTTTTGGTGGGAACAAAAAAGTAATGGGCAGGGAGCGCGATTTTGCAGTTTTGGGATAGCCAAATTTTTAATAGGCGTAATGGGAAAGAGAGAATACCGTCTCCACATCGCCGTCAAAAGAAAGGACAGAAACTTCCAACTTTTCCCCGTCGCGCGAATACACTACGGAAAGCAACCCATCCTCTGCTTGGGTTTTGGGCTTCCAACCTTTAGAAACTAGCACACTCCTAAAAAACTTTTGAACTTCTTGGACGGACCTTGGGCACGATGCCGTGATTTGCGTAAAGTCGTCCCGCTCGTTTCGGCCTACTTCTTGGGAACCTGCCGGCAGGGGAATGGTAGCCAGATAATTCTTACTAACCTTTTGGGATTTTGCGCCCTTAACTTGGGAAAGAAGATCTGGCCTGTAGTCGGTGAACAAATAGTACGAACCGCCTAGGACCAAAACCAAGGCAAACAGAGCGGGCAAAGTTTTTTTGACTAGACGCATTATAACAATTGTATCACTTAACTAAATTTGTCAAAACACAAACGAAATTACTAAATGTTATTATTATGAAATGACAATATTGGCCATAGAATCAAGTTGCGACGAAACCGCCTGCGCGGTGGTGAAGGACGGGGTTTACGAAATTGCTTCCGAACTTGCGTCTTCCGCGGAATTGCACCACAAGACCGGCGGGATTGTGCCGGAGATAGCCGCTAGAAAACAGGCAGAGTTTATTTTGCCCGTTTTAGAGTCGGCCATCCAAAAAACTGCTGAGTATTACGGTATTAAGCCCAACGAGGTTAAAACTAAGATTGACGCGCTTGCTGTAACGGTGGGCCCCGGATTGGCCGGTTCCTTGATCGTGGGCATTGAAGCGGCAAAAGCTTTGGCTTTGGCGTGGCAAAAGCCCCTAATTCCGGTGAACCATCTGGTTGGACATATTTACGCCAATTTTCTTGCGCAGGAAACACCAAGCGTCCCCGCGCCAAAGCCCTCTTCTCGGGTCGGGTCCCTGTCCCGCCAAGGCGGGACGCCCGAACCCTCAAATAGGGCTTTGGCTTCAACGGAAGAACTTTTCCCCGCCGTCGCGCTGGTGGTAAGTGGCGGCCACACCGACTTAGTCCTTATGAAAAACCACGGTGATTTGGAATATCTGGGTGGAACAGTGGATGACGCGGCGGGCGAAGCATTCGATAAAGTCGCCAGAATGTTAAATTACGGCACGTATCTGGGCGGAGCAAATCTCTCCAAGGCCGCGCGGGAATATACAGACCCAAAACTTCCGGAGAAGCTCCCGAGACCTTCTATTCATGAACATAATCTTGACTTTTCTTTTTCCGGACTTAAAACTGCCGTCAAACGCTTAGTAGAAAAAAACATATACGAATCCGCCGCTATTGCGAGGGAATTCGAGGATGCTGTAGTGGAAGTTTTGGTGGAAAAAACTATCAGAGCGGTTGAGTGGGCCGGGGCAAAAACCATCTTGTTGGGGGGCGGGGTCTCGGCAAACTACAAATTGCGCCAGGACCTAACCGAAAAAGCTAAAGCCCGTTTTGGCAATATGGTCACGGTTAAGATCCCGCCTCTGCGCTTGTGTACCGATAACGCTGTTTGTATTGCCTCCGCCGCTTACTTTAACGGGACTATCAAACCTCTGGACCAAATCGTCCCAAATCCATCATTAACCCTAAAAGAGCGAGTCGAGATTAATTCACCTAACCCGACAGTATGAGTTAGCAGGCTTCAGTCTTGACTCAGATAACTTAATACATCAACGTCTGCCAAGCTAACAGCGGTATTTTACACAAGGGACCATAGAGAAAGGGGGCCTTACGACCCCCTACTCTAAACGCGCTAATCCAGAGAGCAGCCTTTACCTGGTAACAGAAATCACACTCTCGATCTGCGCTCCGGGAGCCGCAACTGTAATCCTGCCAGCTGTGTTCTGAACCACGGTATAAGCCGTATTCCATGTAACGCCACTCCCGCTACATACTGCCACGGCGGCACCGGAACCACTTGTAGGATCTACCGGCAAAGCGGCGATATATGTAGGAACCAAGGCCGTACACAAATCGGCCGAGTTAGTTGAGTCAATAACCTCGGCAGTGCCTGTTGGAATTCCCAAAGCTGTAATATCTCCCTTATTATCAGCCATGTATTGAGAAATGGCGTTAAGGATGGCATTTACATCGCTCTTTCTTTGAGTATCATTTGCCTGCTTAAATTGCCTATCAGGATTGATGGCGACCAAAACTATGGCTAGTAAAACAGCCAAAATGCCAATAACAACCAAAAGCTCAATAAGGGTGAAGCCTCTTTGTCCTCTTCTTGTCATATTCCCACCCCCTTTCTGAGCCCAACATGCCTAGTTTGTGTCATGGGCAGTGACATAACCGCTAATACTTTAGCACATTTAAATATAACACAACCGCCAAAACAATAATCAAGACTCCCAAAAGCCCCAGCATTATCTTTAAATTTTTCGTATCCTTGGGTGTGTTTTTGGCAATAAACGACTGGGGCGCAAATCGTCTCTCAAAGTCGCTCAAAAAATTATACTTTCTATATTCGTCCAACTCTTTAACTAAATGGTCGATCTTTAGATCGTCCGGGGATTTAATGTTGATCAAAGATCCTGGGAGTAAGGCAAGAACCCTAAAATAACGCTTCTCCAAAAACTCCAAAAGCAAATCGTAATAATCCCGGCTCAATACCACCGCCCGCTTGGAGGCCCCATCCTGAATAATTCGGCTTATGGGTTGCTCAAAGGGCACCGTCCCCAAAAACAGCTCAACCTCTTTTTCGTCTTCGTCGCTATCAACCAAGCTCTGCACAGCGTGCTCAAAGTACATGCTCTCACTGATAACGATGACCAAATCGCAGTCAGCGATTTTGTTACTATCCATCCAGTAGGCTAGCGCGTTAACAAACTTTTCTGGGCTGACAATTTCCATATCTTTAACCACATCCTGCGTCAGCTCAAGAATAACCGGAGGCTGACTGCTCTTTGTGTAGTACAAAATGCTATTCCTGTCGACAAATAAAACGCCTTTTTGTCTCTGAGGCTTTGATCGGGACAGTCTCATATTCCTTGCTTCCAGCTTACCAGAGTAAGTTTATTGTTAGCAAGACTAGCCACAACAACGATTTTTTTGGTAAACCCGTTGTAAGTTGCCGTCGATGTGACGGTTTTGTTGATGGCGTCGCCGGATATGGTTACCGCTACGGTTGCCGAGTCTAAAGTGGCAACCCCGCCGGGATAGGCGGGATCTCGGATTAAGCGCAGGATAGCATCCTCCACCCCAGCCTCCGCGTAACTCAAAGCCTGGACGCTGATAATGTTTTTAGCGGTATTTTGGAGATTAATAATGGTAAGGATTGAGGATAAGGCGATAACACTTAACCCAAAGGCTATAAAGACAATTACGGATGTAAGAATTTGCCCGGACTTATCCTTTAAAAACTGACTTGCGTTTTTGTCGGATTTTGGTGCTATCATCTTAATCCCCCCGCGCCTTTAAAAGTCTGGCTTTCATACTGCGGGGTCCCTTCAACACCAGTCGAGCTGGTAAATTGAATAAGAATAACCGGCTTACCACCAGTATTGCCGGTGCGCGTAAACACGACATCGGTAACGCGCGTACTAAGATCGGAAATCAGATAATCCCCAGTACTGTCGTTTAAATATAAATGCCCGTTACTCACATAATAGTGGTAGCTAGTCCCACCAACTATCATTATCAATTCGCCCGCAGAATCACCCAATCCTGCGGGTACGGAAACAGAATCGGCATTGTTTAGCTGGGTTTTTAATCTGCCTAAAATGTATCTGCCATCTGTCTGTACCGCAGAATAGTTTTGCACTTTTACGCTTTCCTCCAAAATAGTCCCAAATAACTGGCTTAAAATAACTAACATTATGGCTGACAATCCCAGGTAGATCATCAACTCAACCAATGTAAATCCTCTATCTCCCAAAACTCTCATGGCGAGTAATTAACTGTGAAAGAATTTAGTACAGGCGTTCTATCCCTGGAGCTATCGGAGGTAAATTCGGCCCTATATTTAAAACAACGAGCTGGGTTTTGATTGGGTAATGTAAGGCCAGAGTATGGAATAGGGCCATTTGTAGTATAAACATCATCTGAACCTGTCGTACCCATAGGACCTAAAAAGATTGGACTGTAGGAATTACAGCTTTGAGTACCATCGCCATAGGTCGCGACTTTGTAAGAAAAAGCTGTCCCTTCTGGAACCGTGACATCAGCTATAGCTCTGTTAAACATAACCGTTTTCCCGGGACCTGCGTCAAATGGGGCTGATTCAAAATACCCACTAGCTACATATGTACCGTCCTCCCCGCCCTGAATAATTTTAAGCTCGTTCACTTGCGTGTTTGCCACCATATACACAAAGGAGTCGCTATCCGCTTCCACAACCGAAACTAAATCGTTAAACCCCGCATCAAAATCCACACCCCCACAATATTTTGGGCTCGCCTCGCTACTCCCATCCCCCTCCATTCTGATAACCTGGTATTCCTCCGCATCGTTCCCATCGTCAATCCCATCGCGCCCCACTAAAACAGCCCTTCCTCCACTCAGCACGGTGAGGGAACGACGCGGGTATAGTTGCTTGTTTGCTTCCGGGGCATTCTGGCCGTAATAGTATCCGCTTGTAGGCGGAGAGGATGCACCTGATATAAATCTTGGACTACTTTTGTTAGAAGTGTCCACAACATAGAATAGGTAACTGTCGGGTCTGCCATCGTTATTCATATCAATACCGCCATTAGAAGAGAGATAAACCCTATTACCGTCTGGTCTGGCGTAAACGGAATTTGAGGCTTCCTCAGTCCCATAGATGGAATTGAAATCCAACTGACCGATTCGTTTCCATCCGCTGTTCCCTGAGGATATGGTGCCGCAAGAGCTACTGCTAATCCTTGGCGAGGAGCTGTTTGTGGGGACGCTTGTCGCATTGACTATATTAAGTTCCGGATTGGTCACTCCACCCACGGCAATAAACGCGTATATGCTAGAACCCACTCTAACCACATCTACATCGTTGCTTGCGTACAACTCAACATTGCCACCATCCGAACAATCCGAGTGAATCGGAGAAGAGGTAGAGCTCCACGAGGCGCCCGTCTGACCGGAACTGTACTTTTTGACCTGCGTACTCGGCGGTTGGCAGTCATAACCATCTAGCTGGATCCTGCATCCCACCATATCCAATCCGTTGCTTGGCGTCTTGCTGTCTATGTTGGCTAAATTAAACACATACAGAAAGCCGCCAGAAAGAGCGTAACCACGATCTTCATGGACGGCCAAAGAAACCACGCCGTACCCATATGGAGCTTGATCTTGGTTGGGTTGTGAGGAAGTATTGCCTTGGTAAATTCTGGTATTAAAAAAAGTGTGGTATTTGTATATTTTGTTAATTGGATCTTGGTATTCTCCTAATTACCCATCGTCGCCATCATTAACAAGAATTGCAATTACTTCTTTGTCTGGCTTGGTGGTGGCCAAAAGCGCGTAGAGCCTGCCGGACGGAGAAGTGTAGTATTCTATATCGTTGGTCCTAAAATTGTTGTCCAAATTTATTCCCGTAGGAAAGTACCCGGAGCTACTATACTTGCTTGAGTCAAGAGTAAAAACACCCCTAAGGTTGGGTGAGAACGACTCGCCTTCCTCAATGTCAGCACGAACAGTCACATAGGCCAGTTTTATGGAATTACTTTGTTGAGGCGAAACAGCAACTAAAACATCGTTGGGAACCGAAGTGTCTGTGGGATTAGACCTGGCGGTCACAGCCACGGGAGGACCATCAGGCAAGTCGATGGTGGCTTCCATAAGCGTGGGGTCGCACCACCTTGCGTGGGGGTTATTGGCTAACACAACTTCCCCAACATCATGGTCAGCGTTTGTGCCGGATGTCGAACCTGCCTGAAAATCGGATTTGGAAGTGTGGATCAGAACATCATTCCCCCCATACCTAGTTAAGAGATAAGAGGTTTCTACCTTCTGATTGTCCAAGGGCCCCCAAGATACCGTGATAGAAATGTTTTTAACAGAGGGATCGACAACAGCGCCGGGTTGAGCGCACGAGCTAACAAGCGCGCCCGACTCTTGGTGTCTGCACACATCGCTAATAATTACGCTTCTGGTAAAACCGTCCAACTCCTCCGAACCGGAAGCGATGCTCCATGTTGCGCCGGAAAGTACTGTGTGATATACCCCCGAGGTGGCCAAAAGATCCCAACCGCCTTCACGCTCTCTAATACTTCTTATAGCCTCGACGGATTCGTCGAGATATCCTTTTGCGAGCAGAGTTTGCTTTTGTGAAACTTTTCCACCTCTTACAGAGACAAACCCTCCAAGTATGGAAGAGACAATTACGGCAAATATTACTGCAGCCAATAACACCTCCACCAAGATATGCCCTTGCCTTGCCCACCGTGGTTTAAAACATACACTACATTTTATTTGCATAGTAAACATTGCCTAACTTGTTGAACAATATTGTGTAACTCCTACCATTTGAACCTATAAAAACCACCCTGTTAGCCCCCGGATCGTAGCCTATTATCTCCCCTGTTATGGGATGAAAACTGATAGTTGAGTTGGGAAAGTTGGTTTGGGCGGTTACACCCCTTGGATAATCAACCGTGTAGTTTGATGGATCTGAAGAGTTGTATACCAAACCCCTGTGGAGAGTATAGCCATTCGAGCCTATATAAACGCTATAAGCAAATTGCGTATCGCTAACCGATTCGCCTAACATAGCGGAAAGCTGTTGACTTTTGGCATCGGCCATGAAGCTGACCCCTATTTGCGTCAATTCTGAATTAGGAATTATGGAGAACAAGTTAATGCCGGAAAAAGCCAGAATAATCATGATTACAGATATGGATATTAGAAGCTCCGGCAAGGTAAAACCCCGTTTGCGCAGGCAGTAAATCATTGCTGTTATATACAAGCGCCTAACCAGAATTGATTTCTTGTTAGCCAACTATGTATTCACTAAACCCAAATTTATAGTGCAAACTTGGGTAAGTTGAGTATAATACACTTATATGAATAAAAGAAGCGTTCTGATAGTTGAAGACGAACAGGATATTTTGGATCTGTACCAAACCTTTTTGACCGACTCCGGTTTTAAGGTGGACACGGCTTCAGACGGCGAGGAAGGCTTAAAAAAGATTTCCGAGGGTAAAGCGCAAATTGTGTTGCTGGACATTATGATGCCAAAAATTGACGGAATAGGTATTCTTCAGCTTTTAAAAGAGCAAAAGAAGAAACTTCCAAAAATTATCATGCTGACCAACCTAGCCCACGACAAAACTTTGGAAGAGGCTAAGAGTTTAGGCGCTGAAGACTACATCATTAAGTCGGAAGTCACCCCCGACCAAGTCCTGCAAAAAATAAATCATCTATTAGAAACCTGACCTATCATGTTGTACATAGGGGAGATAATGGACATCATCATACCCCCTACCATCCCACCCACCACCACAAGCATAATGGGTTCAAGCAAGGTCGTGAGGACTTTTAAATTTTTGGAGACCTCGTAATCCATATACTCCGTGACATCAGCCATGGCTTTGTCCAAACTTCCGCTGGATTCACCCAATTCAATAAGCTTGACGACAATTGTAGGCATGACGCCTTTTTTAGCTCGCAAACCCTCACTAAACTGTCTGCCAGCGTAAACCATTTTCTTGGAGCCCTCCAGCAAGTTTCGCAAATCGCGCCTATTAACAACCTCCACAGAAAGCTCCAAAGCGTTTACTATCGGTATGCCGGAAGAAAGTAATAACCCCATGCTTCTAGAAAACCTAACAATATCAACCTTTTTATACAGGCCGGAAACGATGGGCAGGTGGAACAAGATATTTAGCAAAAAACGCCTCTTCTTTTTGAATAAAAAAGCAAGCAAAACAATGACCATAACCAACCCCGCCACTACTTCCAAAGTATGTGAGGTAATAAAATTAGAGGTGGCTATGAGAATTCTAGTGGGCAACGGAATTGTAACCTTGAGGCGAGAGAAGACCTGGGAAATCTTAGGCATAACCACAAATAACATGATGCCCATCACAACGGTAAATAAAACAAATACAAAGGCGGGGTAAGTTAATGCTGACCTTACCTTGTCGGAAAACTCCATCTCTGCTTGGGTGTTCTTTTTGATGTCAGCCAGAGTGGTTTCTAAAGTGCCGGCCTCCTCCGCGGCTTTAATTAAATTAACGATAACTTTATCAAACGACTCTGGAAATTTGGCCAGCGACGTGTGCAAACGCCTGCCGGCCAACAAATCCTCCCTAATCACCGCGAAAACTTTATGTATATTGCCTTTAGAATCCTCTAGCAAAGACTCCACACCGTTAAGTATGGGTATCCCTGCCTTAAGCATAGTATGCATGTTGCTGAAAAACTCGATCTTCTCGTTGGCGGAAAGTCTTAAAGAGCGGTAATTCACAACTCAACCTCCTCAGTTTTAACAACGCGAAGAATTTCTTCAAAAGTGGTGATGCCTTTCGCCATCTTGCCCAAACCGTCGTCCAACATGGAAGTCATGCCCTTTGCTTTGGCCACAGCGTCAATCCTATCCGCGTCCGCCCTTTCGCTAATTAATTTCCTTATCTCGGCTGTAACATCCAAAACTTCAAAGATCCCAACCCTGCCAAAATAACCGCTACCGTGGCACATTTTACAACCAGATCCTCTGTAAACCCTAACTCCCTTTTCTTTACCCACCCCCACAAAGTACTTGTCGATAATTTCTTTAGGAAAGTAATTCAACAAGTCCGACTTTCTAACAGTATAGGAAGTTTTGCAATTATCGCAAATTTTCCTAACTAATCTTTGAGCGATAACTACATTTACTGTAGACGCAACTAAAAAGGGCTCGACCCCCATATCGATTAACCTAGGTATTGCCGTGGCCGCATTGTTCGTATGCAAAGTAGAAAGCACAAGGTGACCTGTAAGAGCAGCGTTTACGGCAATACCCGCAGTCTCGTTGTCCCTGATTTCGCCCACAAAAATATGGTCCGGATCCTGTCGCAGAATAGATCTCAGACCGTTCGCAAAGGTGAGATTAGTTTTTGTGTTAACCTGAATCTGGTTAGCGCCTTTTATTCTATATTCCACAGGATCTTCTATTGAGGTTATGTTTTTATCCCGACTGTTCAAAATTTTAAGAATCGCATAAATGGATGTTGTTTTACCGCTACCAGTAGGACCCGTGGACAAAACCATACCATAAGTTTTACTAAAAGCTTTCTTCACTTTAGCCAAATCTAAGGGATTCATGCCCAGATCCGCTAAGGTGTAATTTTTAGCGCTACTAGCAAGTATTCTAATAACAACTTTTTCACCATCGACGATCGGAATTATCGATACACGAAGATCAATATCCTCCTTGTTAATAACTTTGTGAATTTTGCCGTCCTGAGCGCTTTGATGCTCGTCAGTCCGCAAGCCAGACATAACCTTAATCCTAGTGACTATCCGATCATGAATAGATTCCGGTACCTGGATCACATCATGCAAAATACCGTCTATCCTAAACCTAACAAGGGAGATCTTATCCTGAGGCTCAATGTGAATGTCGGAAGCCTTTTCCGAATAGGCGGTATCTATCATTAAATCCACAATTTTCTCTACTGGAGGATCGCGCTCCACACCATATGGAGTAGTAATCTCCCCCTGCTTTAACAACTTCTCAAATGAATATTGTAAATTCTTTTTGTAAACATAAAGCGCCGACTCTAATTCCTTTGGAGTCAAATAGTACAGCACGACTTTTTTGCCGGTCTTTTTCTCCAAGTTGCGGATTAGATACGTAAGCTGGGAACTTGGTTCCGATGTGGCAATCTTAATCTCCTCATCAGAACGACTAAACAGAACAACCTTGTTTTTTCTGGCTACTTCTTCCGGCAGAGAAAAAACAACCTCGTCGGGAACTTCCACATCAAGCAGGGATACAAACGGTAGCTTAAAATACCCGGCTTCTAAAGCGCCTAGAGACACATCGTCCATAACATCGCTCTGAATTAGAGCATCGCGAAGCGATATAGTAAGCTTGCGGGAAAGCTCCTCAGCCTTAGCCAATCTATCCTTGGATACACCTTTGGACGCCAAAATCAACTCTTTAAGCTTGTCGTCGTCAATCTGGGGCACGGTTTTATACTAGCACGAAGAGCGGAAGTTGCGAACCATCACTTGCTGATGGTCTCTTTTGCTGTGGCAAGGGCCTCGCCGGCTGACTTTCCGGCCAATACATCATTAACGGCTTGCTTAAGGGCTTCGTACTGGCGACGATTACCCGATCTGCCGGCAATTTCCGCTGTTTTCGCGTAAGAAGCCGTTTCTATAGCCGGTCGCAAAAAGCTGTTGGTGGATAAGTTTTGGGCTAAACTAACATTGCTGTGTATGGAACCAAAAGGCCTGATTTTTGATGTCTCGCTAAATAATGTTGACTGCTGTTGCTGGTCGACCAAAAACTTAATAACATCCCAGCTTTCGTTAGGATTGGGAGAGCTTTTTGGCACAACCCACGTCCAATAAGTAGCCCAACTAACAGGGATATCCCTAAGGGCCTGAGGAACTTGAGCTACGCCAATGACAGATGGATCCTGCATGTTAGCCAGCAACTCGTAAAGTCGCCAGGTGGGAACAAGGATCATGGAAACTTTGCCGTCAGCAAAGGACCTTACAGACTCCAAAAAAGAGGAATTCCACACGCCGTCCTCCTTGGCAAAATTGGTGTAAAAGGTAAGAGTGTCTTTGGCCTGATCTGTATCAAGCTCACCCGGAATCTTTACACCCGCTTGAACAAACATCAGACCTAAGACATCGCTGAAATGATCGATGTTATCAGCCAAACCCATCGCCGCTCCCGCCCGTAACAAAACACTTGGCCTATTCTCTCCCACCTCCGATCTAACCGTTAAAGTTATGGCATCTCGCCTAAACTCCTCCCAATCCAACGGCGGACTTACAATACCGGCTTCCTCAAAGTGCCTTTTGTTATAAACCAAAACCAACCCATCGTATGTGGACGGCAAAGAGTAGAGCTTGCCCCCCACCACGCCCATCTCCTTTACAACAGGAAAAAAATTATTATCCAAATAACCGCTTTCAAAGACCCCCGCGGGCACTTCCCACGCCCCACCCCCCGCAATAAGCCTGGGCAACCAACTGACATGCGCCATCACAATATCCGGCTTGGTGCCTTCAAACGCCCGGGTAAACACCCGCTCCTTATAGTCGACCAAAGGCATGATAGATCTATCTTCATAAGAAATGGCGACGCTGGGATGCTCGGCCGTGTACTTTTGAAAAATCGGCTGCATAGTAGCCTCGCTTTCCCAAAGCCCCCACACCGTTAAACTAACAAGCTTGGCTTCCGGCGCGCTGCCCCCAAACAGCTTACCAACAACCGGAATATTTTTTGGATTACAACCACCCAAAGAGAATGGGAGGGCTAACAGCAAAGCAAATGTTGTAGATTTATAATTCATAGGCAGCTGGTGTCTTTAGTATAATTTAGCGCAAACCCCAAAGTCAACGTAAATAACAAAAAGGTTTGGTGTATGGTAAAAAAGTAATGATCAAAACTTGACATAAGGATAATTTCTAGCATAACGACTCCGTAAACGGGATTACCCCGCCTAAAGCCATAAAAAACTCCGTATAACGAAAGTAAAATAAACCATACGGCGCCCAACACACCGACTTCCGAGGCCAGAAGAGCGTATACATTATGGACGGGTTGAATAAATCTGGCAACACCAATCGGGGTGGAAAATTGCTGAAAATTATAAACGAATGAGTTAAGCCCCCAACCATAAAAGGGCTTTTCTATCACCAACCTTCCCGCCGATTCCAGCAGAGCTACTCTCCTTTCCACCGAAAGCTCGGAAAGAATCGAGTCGTGAGGCAAAAACCCTCCCACAAACCTGCCGAATAGGGGGAGGAGCAAGCCAACTAGAATTATCAAAAATCCAAGCAGAACAGGAAATAGGAAACACACCCTGCATGCTACCTTATTGATAAAGGTCAATCGGCCAGCCCCAGGAAAGATCTTAGGGACAACAATGTAGACAAATAACAGAGCTACTCCTAGAATAAAGGCATAAATTCCCGTAAAACTTTTGGTCAACAAGAGCGTATACAAACATAAGCCCGTAGGTAAAACCATAAGGGTAAGAAATCCAAACGATCTCCCAGAAAAACCACGGCATATAAATACCCCCAACAGCAAAGTCAGAGAAACGCATAGATAACCAGCAAATGTGTTGGGGTGCTCAAACAAACCGTAGGGGGGGATCTTAGCAACCCCATCATAGCTTTCCTTAGCGATATAAGGGGTGTATGTGCTGTACGGTTGTTCTCCAAAAAACAAGTAATTACCAAAAAACGACCTTTGATTTGCAAACTGCGCAAGACCTAAAAGACACAAAAGCAGGGAGTTAACAAAAAGAGATGCGAGGAATAGCTGACGGATAGATCTTTTTTTAAATAACTCCAAGTAGAGCAACAACAACAGGGAATAAAACAGCACACGACAAAAAACATACAAAGAAGGTATTAACCTTTCACTAAAAAACAGGGACAAAAAACAACCAACCAAAAACAACAGGAGAAGACGACCCGCCGGGGATCCCGAAAATAGTGCGGGGAGTTTGATACAATCCAGTCTTTCTTTTGAAAACGCTCGACACAAAATAAATCCTGCAAGTAATATTATTACTAAGGCATCTTGTAAATATAGGGCAGGAATAAGATACGGGGACGGTATACCATCGATCAAAGAGTCTACAACCTCTAAATGTTTTCCCAAATTCCATGGAAGAACAAAAAATAAAAGCGCGAGAATTTTTCCACTGAGTGACTCCATTTTAAAATCAATATATAAACTAAGAAGTGGTTGTATTAGATATTGTGTGTATGTGAGTTTCTTAGGTTGTTGGCCTCGCGCTAGCTTTTCTATAGATTTTGGTTGTTTAAAAGTCCGCATGCCTTTATTTTGAGCATAATTTTACTGACAAAATTACCTTGGTTTTTACTCCAGATCTTGTTCTTTGTGTATAACCGCATATATTCTGTGTATTGTTTTGTGGATAACTCTCCCTAGTTTTCCACAAAACTTATAGAAAAGGGTAGAGTTATTCACAATTTGCGCCTTTTACGCATATATTGTCTGGACAATATTTTCGATATCCTGTCTGGTTTTAGTCTTGGCTTTTATCTCATTCTCGATTTTTCTAATGCCGTGGAGGATGCTTGTGTGATCCCTCCCGCCAAAGATTTGAGCGATGGTCATATAGGGGGTTTTGGTTAAGTCGTAGATTAAATACATAGCCATATGTCTTGGGGTCACCAACTCTTTTGTCCGTCTGGAACCTTTAATGTCGTCCGTCCTGACGCTGTAGTAGGTGCAGACCGCCCGCAGAATCTGGTTTAGGTTTACCGGTTTTCTAGCCGTTTCTGGGAGTCTTTGGTTGAGTTCCTGCGCGACAAATTCTTTTGTAACCTCGACTCCTTTGTTTTTGGCAACTGTCGATATTTGTATATAGGCGCCGATAAGTTCTCTTACATTTGTTTTCACAGTTAAGGCTATGTAGTCCACCACCTCGTTGGGGATGGGATCGCCGGCTTCATCGCGTTTGTTTCGCAAGATCGCTATGCGCATATCAAGGTCGGGCGGTTGAATGTCGACAATCATACCGCTACCAAATCGCGATTTTATTCTGTCCTCTAGGTCGGTAAAGTCTTTAGGCGGGCGGTCGGAGGTTAGCACGATTTGTTTTTGATTCATGTACAGGGCGTTAAAGGTGTGGAAGAACTCTTCCTGCGTGGACTCCCTACCCGCAATAAACTGCACATCATCTATTAGCAAAACATCGGCTGTTCTATATTTTTCCCTAAACTTGTTCATGGTGTATTGACCCCGTCCTTTAGACATTTGCAAGGCCTCCACTAATTGATTGGTAAAGTTTTCTCCGGTGCAATAGACGACCTTTAAGTTGGGTTTGTCAGCAAGAATTTTATTTCCCACAGCTTGCATTAAATGGGTTTTTCCCATTCCCACGCCAGAGTGGATAAATAGGGGGTTATAAGCCTCACCCGGTCTTTCTGCCACCGCCCTTGCCACTGCGTACGCCAGTTGGTTATTGGAGCCCATTATGTAGTTTTCAAACACATATTTTGATGAAAGGCCTGCTCCGTTAGCTTCCGCTGAATTCCCATTCTGGGCCGTATACAAAATCCTTTGCGATTGGGTCTGGTCGATGCTTTGTTGGGAAAATAGAGGAGCCTCGGTTTTTGGACCGTCCTTTTTGCGATTTTTGTTGTCAGCGCCAGCTTCGCTCTCGATTCTGCCCACAGAAAAGCCTACCCCTTTTAGTTTTAGGCTTGGCTTCTGTTTTTTAACAAATTCCTCGACAATTTTTCTAAAGGCCTTTTCTATGACACTCACGGAGTGGCCGTCCGGACAGAGAATAGTTAGCTGAGACTTTTCATTATCCAAGCGTAGCCCCATTCTCTGCGCGTACATCTTGTAAACGCTTGGGTTTCCGACAAGCTCCAGCTCGCTGGATAACTTTATCCACAAAGAATTTTCCTGATCTGTCATAGTTTTGCGGGTGGGCAGGGTTTTATCAAAGGTAGTTATAGACAGTTATCCACAATATATCAAGCAACTTTGGTTATCCAAAACAAACTTTTTGCTATGTATATATGTGTGAGATTCCGATTGTGGGTTTTCGATTACTGTTTGGTTTTTTGTCGTAATCCTGTATAATACCCCCTATGCCAAAGACAAAAAGAACATTTCAACCAAAAGTCCGCAAAAGAGTACGGTGCCACGGCTTTATGAAACGGATGTCGACACCGGGTGGAAGGAGAGTTCTCAAGAGGAGAATGCAAAAAGGCCGTAAGGTATTGGCACGGGAATTGAAGAAGAAGTAAATTCGGCTAGTGTCTGGCGGCAATAATTCCAACCCAATTTTTTCATTCGCCGGAATATGGCCGGTAAATGTAGTAAACTTTATCCATGCTTTCCAAGAAAAACAGAATTCGCACGCGGTTTGAGTTTGGCAAGGTTAAAAGGTACGGCGATTCCTATAGATACAGATATTTTTATCTTTACGCCTTGCCGATTGCCCGTTTGGAGCGGATTTCCAAGGGTCGGTGGGAAATTGGTGGCCAAACGCAAGCGGGTTTTTTAATGTCCACAAAGTTGCATAAAAACGCCGTAGTCAGAAACCGGGTAAAAAGATGGTTTAGGGCGAGCGTCAGACAGAATTTTGATAAAATTTCCACAGGCTGGTGGTTGGTATTTCACCCCAGATTTGTTTGTGTAGGCGCAGATTATGAAAAAATTAACACTGAAGTTACTGCGGTTTTACAAAAGTTATCTGTCGCCGGGCAGGTTCGGGCTTAAGATTTGCAGGTTTGAACCAAGCTGTTCCCGCTACACCTTTGAGGCGGTCCAGAAATATGGTGTCGTCAAGGGGCTTTTGTTGGGGGGTTGGCGTGTGCTAAGATGTAATCCGTTTAGCAAGGGTGGTTATGATCCGGTTAAGTAGTTGGTACGGGTCTCTGGATTTTGTGGACGACTTGTCTAATCCGTTACTTAGTGAAAGCGGGATGGTTCTTCCGAACGATCCCGCGACCCGCGTAGCGGGTTAGGACCGGGTGAGGAGAACCATCCCGCGAGAACATGGAGAACATATTAAACAGGGTCGCGTATGGTTGAACTTTGGAACACACTATTAATACACCCGCTCATGAACGCCATGGTGCTTTTGTACCGATATGTGGGTAACCTTGGGCTGGCCATAATTATTCTGTCTTTTTTTGTCCGACTTATAATGGTGCCTTTTTTTATTCCTAACCTGAAGATGGCAAAAAAGCAACGCGACCTTAAGCCGGAGCTTGACGCCCTCAGGGAAAAATATAAGCACGACAAGAAAAAACAGGCCGAGATTCAGATGGAGCTGTTTAGGAAGCATGGCATCAACCCCGCTTCCGGGTGTTTGACTAACATTGTGACTCTGCTGATACCCATCGCTCTGTACGGCGTAATTAACGAGATTTCTCGCGCGACTGATATCGTAAGCATAAACCCCAAGCTTTACGCTGACTGGCTAAGATTTACCGCCGGCGAGGTGTTAAACAGTCGCTTTTTGCTCTTTGATATGGCCAAACCCGACCGCACCTTCATCCTGCCGGTGCTCTGCGCGGTTTTGCAGTTTGCTTCGTCAAAAATGATGTTGCCCGCCATCAACAAAGCAGAAAAGTTGGCCGACAAAACCCCCCAGAAGTCGGACGACATGATGTACAACATGCAGGAACAAATGCTCTACATGTTTCCCGTCATGATGTTGATTTTTGGTTTTAGTTTGCCTTCCGGCGTCATGCTCAATATTCTCGTTAGCGCTGTGTTTACTTTAGTCCAAAGCTATTTTGTGATGGGTTGGGGCGGGTTGGCTCCTCTTGTCCAAAAACTTAAAAAAAGTTAAGTGTGGTAAAATACCGTCGTGCAAAATGAAATTTTGGAAAAACTTGTCAAAACAACATTGGACCATCTGCGAGTGAACTATGAGTGTGTGATTAAGGATGCGGAGGATGGAGTGTTGGTGCAGATTACCGGTCGTGAGCTTAACCACCTGATAGGTTTTAGGGGCGACACCTTAAACGGGTTTCAGCATTTTTTAAACTGCGCTTACTATAACCAGTCGGGCGAGTATGTTCGCGTGCTGGTGGATATTAACGGCTATCGCGATCAGCGCAAAGATAAGCTGGAAGACATGGCTAAAAACTCTATTGACCGAGTCAGATTCTTTAATCAGGAAGTCGAGATGCCGGCCATGAGCCCCGCGGAGCGCAGAGTGATTCACACTTTTGTATCCAAGTACGACGATGTGGTTAGCGAAAGCGTTGGGACGGGACGGGACAGAAGAGTGGTGTTAAAGCCTAAGAAGTAGCTTCCTTGCTATGTCAGATTCTCGGAGTCGCGGGGGGACTCAAGGATCTGGGCGCGGAGCAGGGACCCAGTCCGAGAAGACCCCCGCGACGAGGAAAAGTCAACCTACGATGAAGTTTAAATGTACGCAAGAAAACCTGTCAAAAGCGCTGGCGACCGTCAACAAGGCGGTGTCTGTTAAGGCGACCCTGCCAATTTTAGGCAATATTTTATTCACAGCAAAAGGCGGGACTTTAAGCTTGTCGACTACAAATTTGGAAACCTCTATTCAAACCACCGTTCACGCCTCCGTGGAGGAAGATGGCATAGTTGCGGTACCGGCAAAACTCTTTACCGAGTTTGTTTCAACGCTCACGCCAGGCGCTTTGGAGATTGTTACCGAGGCAAATTCCATTAAAATTGCCTCCGCCTCCAGCAATGCTAAATTTACCTGCATGTCGGCAGAGGATTTTCCGGCCATACCGTCGGCTAAGGCGGGTGTCCAAGTTGGTCTGAACGCCAAGGAATTTACTTCCGCGGTTGCTGTGTGCGCTTTTTGCGCCGCGGTTGGGGATTCCCGCCCTGCGCTTACTGGTGCGCTTCTTAAAAAAATAGGCAGTGAGTTTGTTGTTGTAGCAACAGACGGTTTTAGACTTTCTGAGAAAAAAATATCTCTGGATCAGCAAACTGGTGAGGATTTTAGTCTTTTAGTGCCGGCAAAAACCCTAAGCGAGGTTTCAAGAATGTTTTCCAATTCAGAAGAGGCGCTAAAGCTTTCCTATAGTAGCGAGGAGAACCTAGCCGTTTTTCAGTGCGATACCGTTGTGGCATCCATTCGTGTTCTGGATGGTGAGTTCCCCGACTACACAAGGATCATTCCTCAGAGTCACACGCTTACCGCTAGAGTTGCCTCCGCGGAGCTACTGCAGTCGATAAAACTTGCCAATGTTTTTGCCAAAGACTCCAAGGAGGGTAATAACTTAATGCGCATGACTTTGGACCCGTCCGGTGACTGTAGTGTTTATTCCGCAACCGCCCAAAGCGGTGAGGGTTCCGCTAATTTAAAAATGGAGGTGGAGGGCGCCGAACCGCTGACTTTGTCGTTCAATTCTAAGTATCTTTTGGACTTTTTGAACGCCGTCAGATGCGAAGATTTGGAGATTTCCACAAACGGCGAGTCTGTCCCGTGCATGTTTAGATCACCCCAACTTAACGATTTTCTCCACTTGATTATGCCCGTCAAAGTTAACAATTAGTCCCACATATACCAACAACCGCCGATTGTCGCTACACAAACCGCTTAGATTAATGGGGCGGAAGGGTCGATGGGTTTATAAACAGGTTTTTGGGGCGGTTCGTCGTCGGACAAAAACGGGGACGATGCTGCCTGGTTTATTTGCCCCGATAGTGGACTGGGTTGCTCCTTCTGGGTAGATTGTTGGATGGGTTGCTCGGTTTGGGGGACCGACTCTACTGCATTTGGCACACCGGTCGCCTGTGGTCTGGGTCGTGGTTGGGATTCTTGGATAATGGGCTGGTTAAAGTTGGGATTATTTTGGCTAGTCTGACCTGTAGGGTAGTTAGGTTTAGCTTGGGGTCTGCTGGTGGCCTCTAGAATGGCCTTTCCGCTGATTAATCCCCGCTCGCGCAGTTTTAAAAGTTCCGCTGGGTTGGTGGTTATTAAGTTATGCTCGGCTTCGCTGGCCACCACCCTAATGGCCACATGGTTGGCGCCGGCAAAAAAGAGCCCCTCTCCCTGACCAGCTCCCAGAAGTAAGCGCTTTTCTCCCTCCGACAAATAAAAAGTGTCCGCAACCTTATCAATGGCCGCAGGATGTTGTTTGAGTAAAACCTGAATGGACGAGTTAGTAACAATCGCCTTGCCGTATTCGCTGGTCAAAAAATCGTCCACATCTTGGGAGATTGTCGTCAAACCCAGGTAGTATTTGCGCGCCCGCTTGGCTATACCGTAAATAAACCGAGCCGAGTCCTCGTTTTGCATCAAATACCACGCCTCCTCCACAATCAAAATCCGTTTTTTTAGATCCCGCCTGATTTTTGTCCACACAAAGTCTAGGATAATGTAAAAAGCAATGGGTCTTAAAACATCCTCCAAATTTTTGGTAGAAAACACCGTCATTTTGCTGTTTAAATTAATATTGGACTGCGAGTCAAAGATGCCCGCTAGAGACCCTCTGATATAACGCTCTAATCGCTCGGCCATCCCTTTGGCTTCTGGCTCGTCCGCTCCCAATAGCACCTTGTATAAATCCTCCATGACCGGCGGCTCCCTAGTCATTTGAGTTTCTGGGTCTGGTGTGATTCCTTTAATGCGATAAGTTTCTATCAACGCGCGGTCTAAAATTGCCTCTTCCGTCGATGTCATATCTTTAAAAATAAGTTTTAGTAATGTGTGGAGGGACAAAATCTTTTGGCCAAGCTCGTTTTCCCCTTCCACAGCAATGTTGGAGAGGTCAAAAGGATTTATACGCGCTTTTGAGTTTGCGGAGAAGCTAATAAAGTCCCCACCCACCGCCTCGCAAAGCATTTTATATTCTTCCTCCACATCAATGATGATGATTTCTGCCCCAAACACCAACGAACGCAGTGCTTCAAGTTTTACAAAGTATGATTTTCCGGAACCGGACTTGGCAAATACCACCGTGTTGGCGTTTTCCATAGAAAATCGGTCAAAAATAATTAGGGAGCCGTTGTGCCTGTTGATACCGTACATAATGCCAGTTTCCATGGTTAAATCGGACGAAGTAAACGGGAAGGTGGTGGCGAGGCTGGTGGTATCCATGTTTCTGGTTATCAGCAGTTTGTCCAACGCCGTCGGAATAGTGGACTGAAAAGCCTGCTCCATTTGGAGTGTGGCGGTTTTGGATATAAGTAGTAGTGAGCCTAAGGTACTTTCCACTTTTGCTTTTACGGTTATGAGTTCTTCCAGGGTCTCGGCCGGAATGGTGATGTAAAAGCTGAATTGAAAGAACCGCT
>FWPV01005469.1_pt1 | contig 25351 bp, 15 predicted proteins | sample 2228371 | NCBI WGS metagenome assembly FWPV01 (sample SAMEA103939776, study PRJEB20133) | metagenome | reverse complement strand
AAAAAAAAATAAAAAAAATTATTTTTTTTTTTTTTGTTTTAACTTCTAAAGTCCTTTTCTCTGATTTTTCACAAAAAGATAATTTTATTTTTTATTTAGAAAAGGAAGAAGAAAACATAGTTTTATCTAATTTTAATATATTAGAAAACTATGAAAATTTTTTGCTTATAAATCTTACTTCTGAAGAAGAGCAAAATCTATTATTAAAGGGTTTTCATTTAGAAAAAGTAGTTTTAAATCCTTTAAAATTGAGAAGGGGCTTGGAAATTGACACAACCAAATCTTATGATTTGGAAAATCTTGGAGAAAAAATTCAGAATTTTTTTATAATCCAATTTATTGGACCAATTAAAAAGGAATGGATTGAAGATTTAGAAAAGATTGGTTTGGAAAAAATTTATTCTGCTTATTTCAATCCTTATGGTTTTTTATATTGGATAGATGATTTGGAAAAAATTGAAAAATTGAAATCCTTAAAATTCATAAATTATATTGGTCCATATGAAAATTCTTTCAAAACATATTTAACTTATCAAAAAAGTGATAAAGGAGAAAATTTAATCAAGGTTAGAATAAAAGTTAAAAGTGAGAAAGAAATAAATAAAGTTTTGGAGGACTTGAAAATATTAAATATAGAAATTTTAGAAGTAAATAAAATAAACCACTATCTTGCAACCCCTTCAATAATTGCCAATGTTCAAAAAAATGCAATTTCTATGGTTTCAAAAATTCCTGAGGTTTGGTGGATTGAGGAAATTATGCCAATGGAACTTTATCTTGCTACAGCAAGGGAAATACATCAAATAGGAGTTGGAAATGGATGTGCAGGAAATTTAAGTGAAGTGCCAGTGTGGGCACAAGGGATAAGGGGGGCTGGAAGTTCTCCTTTGTGTGGAGGAACAAAAGGGACAGAACAATTGGTAGGGATAATTGATTCAACTTTTAATTCCTTAGATTTTGATTGTGATCAAGGTATCCCAAACTGCACAATAATGAAATACATAAATTATGGACCAACTTGCAATATAAGTAGTACAGTGAGCAACTGCATATCTGGGAATAGCCATGGCTCTGGTTCTGCTGGTGTAATTTTGGGAAATGGAGACCAATCAGATACAAATGGAGATGGGGATGGGCAAACCCCAATTGAGGGTTGTTCAAATAAGGGTATGGCTTTTGGTGCCCGTCTTTGGGGTTTAAAATGCGATAATTCCCCTTATGATCTTGCTTGTTTAAATGATTGCCATGCAGGAGATTCAACTGTGACCCTCTCAAATTTTTTTCAAGCATCTTTTGCAGAGGGTTCACGGCTTTCAAACCATTCTTATGGAGCAAGGGTCTCTGGTTTTTATGATAGCAATGCAGAAATTGTAGATATCTGGGCTTATGATAATGACAATAATTCTTCAAATGGTTTAATACAAAATTACTTATGGTTTTTTGCTTCTGGAAATGATGGACCCTATGAGAATTCCATTGGCACTCCTGCAACGGCAAAAAATGATGTAACTGGAGGTGCTTTTTATAATGGAGTGGATGGTTCTTGCTGGACTGGAGATTCATCTCCTTGTGATGAAAATAAACTTGTAATTTACTCTTCAAGGGGTCCAACAGATGATGGAAGATATGGACCAGAATTAGCTGGTGCCTCCCAAAATGTTACTTCTCCTCAAGATGGAACTGGATACCAAGAATTTAATGGAACAAGTTGTGGAACCCCTTCTATTACTGCTCAAGGGATTTTAATAAGGGATTGGCTTGAAAATGTTGTAGGGATAAATCCAAGTGCTAGTTTAGTTAAGGCAATTCTTTTAAATTCAGGGGTTTATTTGACTTCTCCCTCAGAAAATTTGCCAGGGACAGGGCAAGGTTGGGGAAGACCAGTCCTTTCAAATATATGTGATAATTTTTCAAGTGCACAATGCAATCAAGTAAGAAGTTTATGGAAAGATGGTTCCTTTACTTCTTCAGGTCAAAGTTCAGAAATGGATATCTACTTAACAGACAGCTCAACTCCCTTGAGATGTCTTTTAACTTGGATGGATCCTCCAAACCTTGCAGGTGGAGGTGCTTTAGTAAACAATTTAAATTTAAAAATTACTGCTCCAAATGGAACGACTTATTATTTGGGAAATGATTTTACAAGTCAATGGAGCAATTCAAATGGAACAAATTATGATAGTTTAAATAATTCTGAAGGTGTAAGGGTTCAAAATCCTGCAACAGGATATTGGAATATAAAAGTTTTATCACAAAATATTGCTCAATCTCCCCAACCCTGAGCAGTGGTTTGTTCGGGAAAAATTGCAGATCAATCATCAGATGGAATAGTTAAATTGGATAAAGATGTTTATAATTGTAATTGGATATTAAATATTACAGTTTCTGATACGGATTTAATAGGAAATGGAACCCAAAATGTCACAGTTTGGTCTTCATATGAATCTATACCTGAAACAGTTACACTTACAGAAAATCCATCAGGTTCTGGGATTTTTAAAGGAACTCTTACTTTAGCTTCAAATGCTCCTTCCAATGGGGATGGATACCTTTCAGTACAACACGATAATACAATTACTGTTCAATATATTGATTTAAATGATGGAAAAGGGGGATTAAATGTTCAAAAGACAGATATAGCCACAACAGATTGTCAGGGACCAATAATTACAAATGTCCAAGTCCCAAATTCCACATTAAGGGGAGAAAGTGCTATAGTAAGTTATTCCACAGATGAAATTTCTAATTCAAAGGTTTATTATGGAACAACTTTTCCTCCTTCAAATTATAATTATTCTTCAGCACTGGTAACTTCTCATAGTATCTCAATTCAAAATTTATACCCTTGCACTATGTATTATTACTATGTAGAGTCCTGTGATCCTTATGAAAATTGCACAATTAATAATAACAGTGGAAACTATTATAACTTTACAACAAAAGCATTAAATGTCATATTTAATGATAGTGTAGAAAGTGGAAATATTGGTTGGACTGCCCAATCCCCTTGGGCTATAACAGAAGAAGATAGTTCCTCACCAACTCATTCTTGGACGGACTCTCCTGGTCGGCTTTATGAAAGTGGTATCAATATTTCACTGACTTCTCCTGTTATAGATATTTCTTCTTTTCCCTCTGCCCTATTAAGTTTTATACATAAATATGATTTTGAGGCAACATATGACTTTGGATATTTAGAATTTTCTACAAATGGGGTTAACTGGAATACAATTGCTACTTACACTGGATATCAAGCCAATTGGACTAAGGTGGAAATAGAGATTCAATCACCTCACTTGGGAAGCTCAACTTTCAGATTTCGTTTTAGATTATATACTGATTATGGAGTCAGTAAAGATGGATGGCATATAGATGATATTAAAATAGAAAACTTTAGAAGTTGTTCTTACGGAGTAATTGGGTTAAATAAAGATTGCTATTTGAACAATGATACAATTCAAATAAATTTGTTAGATATGGATTTAAATCAAAATCCAAATCTTGTGGAAACAGTTTCAATTACAGTATTAAGTAATACAGAGCCCTCTGGTGAGACAGTTATATTAAATGAGACAGGCAAAAACTCAGCATATTTTACAGGTTCCATAAATACTACAACAAATTCTCCTCCTTCTCCAAATCTATTATCCATATCGAATGGAGATACAATAACAGGAAGATATTATGATGCAAATGATGGTTCTGGGAATCCAAGATGGGCAGAAGATAATGCAACAGTAGATTTAATAAATCCAACAATTTCAAATGTTTCTTCTCTTGACTTGACAGGAAGTACTGTTGAAATTTCTTGGGTGACAAATGAAGTTTCAAACTCAAGAGTTATTTATGATACCACCAAGCCCCCTTCTGCTTCAAATGTTTTTTCTTCAAATTATGTATTAAACCATTCAGTTCAATTAACAGGACTTACCCAATGCACACCTTACTATTATTATGTTCAATCAACAGACCCCTGTGGAAATACTTCAACAGATACAAATGGCGGTTCATATTATAGTTTTGAAACAGGAAAATATGCAACAAAAAATTTTGTTTCCACAGATGTTCCAAAAGATATAAAGGACTGGCAAACTACTTATTCTAATATAATAGTTACAGATAAAAAAACAATAAATAAAGTAATTGTTACCATAGGAAATATAACCCACCCTTTTGATGAAGATTTGGATATTTATTTGATTGCTCCTGATAATACAAGCGTTGAGCTATCAACGGATAATGGTTCTGCAGGAGATAATTATATAAATACTGTTTTTGATGATGACGCAAACACATCAATTGTAAATGGCATTGCTCCTTTCACAGGAACATTCAAACCAGAAGGAAGTTTATCTGTACTTAAAGGAAAAAATGCACAAGGAACTTGGAAATTGAAGGTATTTGATGATGATTGGAATTATCAAGGAACCTTAAATAGCTGGTCTTTGACATTAATCTATGTGCCACAACCTTGTAAACCAGAACTAGAATATTATTCTTCAACATTTACAGATACCTGTAATGGAACTGGCTCTGGTTCAAATGATGGAATAATTGATCCAGGCGAAGATGTATTGCTTCAGTTAACTTTAAAAAATTCAGGTGGTGCAAATGCCACAGGTGTTTCAGCTACAATTTCAACTTCCACAAATAAAGTTACAATTACTGATAATTATGCCACATTTCCAAATATTTTAGAAGATGAAAACGGAACCTCACAACCAAACCACTTTTCTTTTAAAACAGATCCATCTACCTCTTGTGGAAGCACAATAAATTTTAATATACATATGGTTTCGCAAGAAAAACCAACTGGCTGGGATGATTCATTTTCTTTTACTGTAGGACAAGTTATTCCTCCTTCCCAGCAAACTTTATTGAGTGAGTCCTTTGATGGAACATCCTTTCCACCAACGGGATGGGCACAAGTGGATGTATCTGGCACTTCAGGCAATTGGGCAAGGTCAACAAATACAGTTCATCCCTATGGAGGGGGAACCCATTCAGGGGCAGGGCTTGCATATTTTAACTCTTATGACGCCGATTCAGGGGACTCTACAAGATTATATAGAACTTCTGTAAATACAATTCCTTCAGCAGCTACCTCTGCTACTTTTTCTCTCTGGATGTACCATGATACAAATTATTCAAATAGAAATGATAGAATTCAGATACAGGTATCTTTAAATGGAAATGATTGGACAAATGTGGGAAGTGCCATATCAAGATACGATGGTTCAACGGGCTGGAAAGAGCATTCCTTTGATTTTTCAAGTTATATTGGACAAAGTATTTATATTGGAATACTTGGGATAAGCGAATTTGGAAATGATTGTCATATAGATGATGTTTCTTTAGTATGTAATGTTCCATTACAATGTTTAGTAAATCAATGTTTATGGGGTCCAAGGGCAATTCCTGATGGAAGTAACTCAACCCAAGCAGTAAAGGTAACAAAAGCAACTGAAAATGGAAATACAATATTAGTTGACTGGGATAACAGGTGTGAAGAAGAAGCAAATATAATTTATGGAAATTTATCCCAATTAAGCAATTATACAATTTCAGGTTCTGTTTGCAATATTGGGGACAATAATTCTTGGAATATTGGTTCTACCACAAACATATGGTTTGTTTTGGTTTCAGATAATAATAATGGGAAAGAATCCAGTTGGGGTTTATCTTCAACAGGTCAGAGGAATGATAGAAATGCCTCTGGGCAATGTGGAAATACTTTAAGAGATAATTCTGGTATTTGTCCGTAAGATGAAAGAACATATATGGCGCAGCAGACCAGTAGAGCCGTAGGGGCTGACCTTGTGTCAGCCCGCCTCCAATTGTCATTGCAAAGGCAAGAAAGTGCCTGTGGAAATCCGGCGAAGCCATTGCGAGCCGAAGGCGTGGTAATCCCCTCTTGGCATACAGCATTCAGCATTAAGCATTTAGGAATTTTCCCCTTAATGCCATCTACTAAATGCTGACTGCTGCTCTTTGGCTTTCAGCATTTGTCATTTAGGATTTTTACCCTTAATGCTACCTACTAAAAGCTGGCTGCTGGTTTTTAGTATTTGGCATTCAGCATTTGGCATTTGGGGTTTTATGTAGCCGCAGATTTATCCTGCGAATTATTTGAAATAAACGCTGTAGCCGCAAAAATTAAAAATGCAGTTTTTTAAAGTAAAATGGATGCGATTGCTTCGCTTACGCTTGCAAAGACAAAAAGGAGTTTTATAACCAGCCGAAGGCGCAGCAATCCCTTTAAGGCGTGAAAGGTGAACCTTGGCAATGTCGGTGTCTACAGGAGCAATATTAGAATTTTCAGTTACCTTTAATAAATGTCTATGATAAAATATTTAGATACTTAGGAGGTTAAATGAAAAAACCTTTTTTTCTTTTAATGGTTTTGTTTTCCTTCAATCTTTTCAGCACGGACTATTTGATAAGATGTCAAAGGAAGGAAAAGGATGATTTAATTTATCTTTTGAAAAATGGCTATAAAGTTGTAGATGAAACCACCTATGGTTTATTTTTGATTTTGAATGAATATGAAAAAAAAGAATTGGATAAAGAATTTCAATGTGAAATAATTGATCAAAGCCCGGAGAATTTTGAATATTATAGAATTGGTTTGAGGGATGATTCAAATATAGAAAAGGTTAAAAATTTTGGAAAAGAATTATTTAAAGAAGAAAACTGGGTTTTAATAAGGATTTATCCTGGAGCAAACCTTGAAAATTTAATGGATGCTAAGGTTTTTATAGGAAAAATAGATCAAAGTGGTTTTAAACTTCCAAAGGAAAAATTAAAAGAAGAAGTGCTTAATTTAAATTTTTCAGCAGATCCCCTTGTTCAAAAAGCAGTAAGTTCTGTTTCCACAGCAGATATAGATAACTTTTGGAATACCCTTGTGACAAACTCTCCTTACGGGACAAGATATTCCACTTCAACGGGATGTCAAAATGCAGCAACCTATTGTTATAATCAACTTCAATCCTTTGGTTTACAAGTGCAATATCAAAATCACACATCTGGCCATGCTCCAAATGTGATAGGTATTCATACTGGTTTTTTAAACCCAAATAAAGTTTATATAATAGAAGGACATTTAGATGATATGCCTTCTTCTGGTCTTGCCCCTGGTGCAGATGATAATGCCTCTGGTTCAGTCCATGTTTTAGAGTCAGCAAAGGTTTTAAGTTGCTATGGAACAAAAAACACAATTAAATTTTTGCTTGTAACAGGAGAAGAATTTGGGCTTTATGGGAGCACTTATTATGCAAATTGGGCGTATAACAATGGGGAAGATATACAAGCAGTTATAAATATGGATATGCCTGGATGGGAAGGAAATGGTTCACCAAACCCTGAAAATCTTGACTTAAACTACAATTCTGCTTCTGAAGATTTAGGGCTCTTTTATGCTCAAGCAGCAAATATTTATTCTACGGGTCTTGTTGTAGATGCTTTTCTTTGCCCTTCCCTTGATGCCTCAGACCACTATCCCTTTTGGCAAAAGGGGTATAAAGCAGTTTGTGGGATAACTGATAATGAGGGATATTGTGGGCATTCTGGGCATTATCCCTATTATCATACTTCTAATGATACAATTTGGAATTGTGGAAATCAATCAAATGTTCATAATTTTTTTTATTCCACTGTTAAAACTACAGTTGCAGCAATGGGACACCTGGCTCAAATATTTAAAATTGCCTTGGATAAAAATTCCTATGCTTGTACAGATCAAGTTCAAATAGTTGTTGCAGATAGGGATTTAAATATAAATCCATCAGTTCAAGAGTCAGTTAATATAACAATTTGGTCAAGTTATGAAACAAACCCAGAAACAGTAACATTATATGAAAATGGCACAAACTCCATGTATTTTACAGGAACTATAAACTTGACAACAAACCCCCCTTCTTCAGGTGATGGTTTTTTAAGTGTTCAAGAAGGCTCAACAATTACATCAAAGTACATTGATGCCTTAGATTGTGATGGAGCAACAAATGTGGAGTATACAAAAAGTGCCTTTGCTTGTACTCCTCCAGTTATATCAAATGTTCAAGTGATAAATTTGACACCAGATTCTGCAACCATTACCTGGGAGACAAATGTGGAGGCAACATCAAGGGTTTATTATGGTCAAACAATACCACCTACAAATACAATTGAAGATTTAAATTACATAAAAAACCATTCAATAATACTAACTGGGCTTTCAAGTTGCACAAAATATTATTTTTATGTCTCCTCAACAGATGAAGGTGGGAATACAGCAGAAGATAAAAATAGTGGAAATTATTATAATTTTAAAACAACAAATGCCTCTTATGCCTTTGGTCCCGATGATGTGGAAACGCAGCTTCCTTCTTGGACTACAACAGGACAATGGCATAGAGATACTTGCAAAAAGCACAGTGGAAATTATGCTTGGAAAGTTGGTTCTACAAGTTGCCCAGGAACCTATAATCCTTCTACAACCTCAACTTTAACTTGGACACAAGATATAAACCTTGGTTCCTTGGGTCACAATTATCACTTAAGGTGGTGGGAGTATTATGATACTGAATCGGGCTATGATTATTGCAGACCACAAATCAGCACAAATGGTGGAATAACTTGGTCAAACCTTATAACACAATATTCAGGTCAGAGTAGTGGTTGGAGCCAAAGGGATGTAGATTTATCATCTTATAGTGGAAATATTAGAATAAGGTTTGAATTTTCTACAGATTCTTATATAAATGCAGAAGGATGGTACATAGATGATATTGAAATTTCAAAATTTATATCTTGCGATCCAATATTATCTTATAGTTCAAGTTCTTTTACAGATACCTGCAACGGGACTGGTTTAGGAAATAATGATGGAATAATTGATCCAGGGGAAGATGTTTTATTACAAATTATTTTAAAAAATAATGGTGGAGTAAATGCAACAGGGATTTCTGCCACAATTTCAACAACAACTGAAGGGATTACAATAACAGACAATTTTTCAATATTTCCAGATATTCCATCAAGTGGAATAGGAATGTCTTATCCAAACCATTATTCATTTAAAGTAGATTCTTCAATTTCTTGTGGAACAATAATTAACTTTAATATTCATATTATATCAAATGAAAATCCAGCAGGATGGGATGATAATTTTCAATTGATAGTTGGGCAATGGACAGGCGGGATACAAAATTTATGGAGTGAGTCCTTTGATGGAACTACTTTTCCACCAGATGGATGGGCTCAAGTAGATGTATCTGGAACTGCAGGCAACTGGGCAAGGTCAACAGGTACAGTTAATCCCTCTGGAGGGGGAACCCATTCAGGGGCAGGGCTTGCATATTTTAATTCTTATACTGCATCATCAGGAAGTTCCACCAGGTTATATAGAACATCTGGAACCCCAATACCAACTGGTTCCTCATCTGCATCATTTATACTATGGATGTATCACGATACAGGATATTCCACAAAAAATGATAGAATTCAATTACAAGTTTCTTTAAATGGAACAACTTGGTCAGATGTTGGAAGTGCAATACCAAGATATGATGGTTCAACGGGATGGAAGGAACATATAATTGATTTATCAAGTTATATTGGACAAGGTATTTATATTGCCTTACTTGGAATTAGTGATTATGGTAATGATTGCCATATAGATGATTTATCTTTGAATTATTCAAATCCCCTAACTTGTAATATGAACCAATGCACCTCTACAATTGGCTGTTCCTCTGATTTAGGGGATCCAAGCTTAAATGGAACAATAACTTCTTATGATTCAGCTTTAATTTTGCAATATATAGTTGGTTCTATAACTTTTACACCAGAACAAGAATGCAGAAGTGATGTAAATGAAAGCAGTTCAATTACTTCAATGGATGCTGTATATGTACTTCAATGTTCAATTGGTTTATGTGGTATTTTGCCACCCCAATTTTTAACAAGTTGTCAAAACCATGGGAACTGTTTTTAAAATTATTTAGGATTTCTAAAAAAATGGTATAATATTTCAATTAAATTTTAAGGAGGTTTTATATGTATCCAGTTTGGGAATTCCCCTATTTAACCTCTGGTATTATCTTAGGAATTATTGCTGCCTTTCACATCCTTCCTTCACATTTATCTACATCTTTAATGTGGTTTAATGTTTTAATTGAAAGGAAAGCATATAAGGAAAATAATTTAGAATACTTAAATTTTGTTAAAAAAAATACCCTTTTGCTTTTAATTTTTGCTTATATTTTTGGCTCTTTGTCTGGTGTTGGCATTTGGTTTTCTGCAACCTTAGCAAATCCGAAGGGAATTTCTGCTTTAATTCACAACTATGTATGGGGATGGGCAACGGAATGGTGCTTTTTTGTGATTGAAGTTATTGGGATTTATATTTATTATTATACCTTAGGCAAAGTTTCCCAAAAACTGCATTTAAAAATTGGTTATATCTTTGCAATTTCTTCTTGGATAACAATGGTAATCATTGTAGGAATTTTATCCTTTCAGCTTACCCCAGGCAAATGGCTTGAAAGTGGAAAATTTTTTGATGGCTTTTTTAATCCTACTTATTGGCAACAACTTTTAACAAGAACTTTTTTTATGTTTTCCATAGGAGGGCTTTTTGCCTTAGCAGTTGCTTCAAGAATTAAAAATATTGAGATAAGGGAAAAAGTTTCAAGGTTTTCAGCAAAGCTTGGAATAATAGGAGTAATATTAGGAAGTTTATTTTTAAGTGGATATATTAATAGTTTACCAAAAAGTTCTTATGAAATATTTAAAAATTTAAATTATTCAGCCCTATATAAGTTTGGGACTTATTCTATTGTCTTAATTGCTTTTTACTTTTTATTTATTTTAATAAAGCCAAGATATGTCCACATAGTGCCTTCAATAATATTCATAATGGTAGCATTCCTTGGAATATGGAGTGGGGAAAGGTTGAGAGAAATTGCAAGAAAACCCTATGTTATAAATGAAGTGATGTATTCAAACCAAATAATTTCAAAGGATTTGGATGCAAAGGGTGTTAAATCTGAAGTAGAAAAATTTCAAAAGGAAGGAATCTTAAATTCCTTTTTTTTAAGAGATCAAATTTTTAGAGATTGGGAAAAATCAGATATTTTACTTAAAGGGAGAATTTTGGCAAAAATTCAATGTTCTTCTTGTCATTCTTTACAAAAAAGTGGTTTAAGACCTTTGCCAAAATTATTTGAAAGTTTAAACATCAAAACAAAGGATGATCTTTTGGGCTTCTTTGATATGCTTGAAACTTATTCTTTTATGCCTCCAATTTCTGGAACAGAAGAAGAAAAAGAAGCCCTTGCTTTATATTTAGAAAGAATAATTGAAGGAGGTAAATAATGTACGACAATTTTGGTTTGCCCTTTTATCCCATAGTTTTTCAAATTTTAATGGTTTTAACCTTTGCACTACATATTTTATTTGTAAATCTTACTTGGGGGGGAACATTCCTTTCCTTTTATTTTAATTTCAAAAAAGAAGAAAAATATAAAAACTTATCCTTTACTTTAAGAAGAAGCATACCAGCCCTTTTTTCCATTGCTATGCTTTTAGGAGTAGCTCCCCTCTTATTTGTTCAAACAATTTATGATTATTTTTGGTATAACTCAAATATTTTTTCAGGGATTTTTGTTCTTCTTTTTGTTTTTTCCTTAATGGCTGGTTTTTCTCTTGCTTATTATTATTACCTTTCTTCAAAAAATCCCAATTGGGCACAAATCCTATCTTTTATATTTTTAACTTTCTCAGCATTTATTATGCATGTTTTAAATGTTCAATTACTTCAATATCAAAATTGGGGAAATTTTTGGAATCCCTCCTCCCTTGGAAAACTTAATTACTTTGAAATTTATAGATTTTTTCATTTTCTCATCCCTTCTTTTGCTTTAACGGGTTTCTTTTTAATTTTAAACAGCTGGTATTTGAAAAAGAAAGGGGTTTCAGAAGAAATTTATGATTTTAGAGCAAAATTAGGTTCAAAAATCTTCTTTTTCTTTACAATAATTCAAGCTATTGTAGGGATTTGGTGGCTTTTAATGATTCCAAAAGAATTTAAATTTTACTTTAACCATTCTTTTATCTTAGGAGTTATTCTTTTTTTAGTTCTTTTACATTTTTCTTACAAGACATTAAAGGATCCTTTCAAAAATCTTTTTCCCCTTTCAATTTTAGTTTTTATAACAGTTCTTATTATGGTTATAAATAGGGAATCTTTAAGAGTTTTATATTTAAAAAAATGGGGATTTTCTTTATCAAATTACCCATTAAATATCCACTATCCAAGCTTAATTTTATTTTTAATAACTTTTCTCTTAGCAATTTTTGTCTCTGTTTTTTTAATTACTGTAGTTTTTAAGGGTGGCTTAAAAGAAGGTATCTTGGAAGAAGATAATTCCTTGAAAATCTTAGGCAGGTTTTCCATAATTGGACTTTTATTATGGATAGGAATTGTAGGAATTTCTGGAGTGATAATATATGTCAAAAATCTTTAATTTTGATAAAAAAGTTGCCCTTATTACAGGTGGCTCCATAGGGATTGGAAGAGAAACTGTAAAGATTTTTACTTCCTTTGGAATTAAGACCTATTTTACATACAATAAAAGTGAAAAAGAGGCATTGAAATTAGAAAAGGAAACAAATGCCATAGGATTTAAAGTAGATTTTTCTTCAAGAGATGATTTAAAAAAATTTATAAAAGATTTTAAAAGGGAAGTGAAGGTTTTAGATTTTTTAATTCACAATGCTGGGATATGGGATTATTTTGAATTAGGGAAGACGGATTTTAAAGTATGGGATAGGATGATGGAGGTGAACTTAAGTGCCATTGGATTTTTAACAAATGAATTTTTGGATCTTCTGATAAAAAGCAGTTCTCCTTCCATTGTATTGGTTTCTTCAACTGCAGGGAGGCGTGGAGAGGCATACCATTCCCACTATTCTGCAACAAAAAGTGCATTAATTGGGCTTACTAAATCTTGGGCAGCAGAATTAGGACCTAAAGGTATAAGGACAAATGCAGTTGCTCCGGGTTGGGTAAATACCCCTATGAGTGAAGAGTCCTTAAAGGATGAAAAATTCAAAAGGGAACTAATTAAAAAAATACCTTTAAGGAGAATTCCAGAACCAGAAGATATTGCTTATCCAATTTTATTTTTAATTTCACCTTGGGCAAGACACATAAATGGAGCTGTGCTTGATATTAATGGAGGAGCAGTTCTCATAGAAGGATAAAAGAAAATAGTTCAGATAAAAAATTTAATCAACTTTCTTTAAACTTTCCAAGACCTCTGAAATTTTATTTTTGATTCTATAGGGTTCTAAACCACTTATTATTTCCCCTTCAATCTTTGGTTTTAAAATTGCTAAGTCCTTTAAGTAAGGGATTAAGATAAATGCATAATTTAAAGTATTAACTTTTAAGTTTTTTCCATAAATTGTTTTATAAACATCCAACTTGTCTATCCTTAAATTTTCAAAAAGAATTTCTAAAATAGGATAAGAAATTATAATGTAAGGAGGTTGAAAGGTCTCAATACCCATTGTTTCTAAGGCATCTTCCAGGGAAGTGCCAAAGATTTCGTATCTTACTTTATCACTGGGATAAAGAAAGGGCAAAAGATAAAAACTTCCCTTTCCCAAAAATCCTTTTATATTTTTGAATTGAATTAAACTACTCTCCCTTTCAGTAAAAGAAAAAAATATTTGGAGGACAAAATCAAAGAGCTCCTTTGGGTTTCTGGAAGTAAAAACTATTCCATCTTTTAAGTATTTTTCAAAATAAACATTTAATTTTTCAGCTTGGGCTAAAATTTCCCTTTCAAATTTTTCCTTTTCCTTTAAAAAAATTCCGTAGTTTTTTTCATCCATAAAGACCAAGTTGTTATAACTTTTTTCCAATTCTGGAATTTTTAAGACAAAAAAATATCTCTTTATTAAAGGATTTATTACTCCTGCCAAACTAAATTGATAGGGTTTTGTTTCCTCACTTAATTTTTTGTCTTCAAAATAATATTCTTTTTCTTCTCTTTTGCAAAAATAAATCATATTTAAGTAATCTTCAAAAATTTCTCCATATCTTAAATTTAAAGAAAGGGCTTTCATAAATTTTAATGCTTCTTCTGATAACTGTAAAAGGTTTAAAATTTCTTCTGAATTTAATGCTTCTTCTAAGGAAATTTCCCTTTTAAAAAAACTTAAAACAATTTTTTTCCCTTCATTGGAATTTAAAAAATCCTTTGCTTTTAAAATAGTTTCACTATAATATTTTCTCATTAGATCTGAGGGGATTTGGTAAAAAACTTCTCCAAAATACCAAGGAAAATTTTTTGGAAAAGAAAGTTCCTTTTCTAAAAAAAATTGGGGAGCGCTTTTTATCATTTCCCATAGATTATATGCCTTTGTTTCCTTTTCTTTTAATAGATCACCCACTTCCTGCCATAAGCCATTAAATATGTTTAATTTTAACTCTTCTGAAATCTTTTCTGGAATATCAGGCACAACAGAAGATAAAATTTTTGGAATTTCAGGATAAAAATTTTTATATTGTTTTAAATGTGCCAATAAAAAAATTTTTAAAAATTCCCTTCCCGAATCAAAGATTATAGCATTTTCAATACCCTCTTTAAAAATATTTAAGTAAAAGACCCTATTTTTTAATAAAATTGCAGTATCTAAGGTCTTCCTTTGATATTTTTTTGCAAAATATAAGACCTGTTCTAAAAAATACTTTTCAAAGGATTTTTCCAATCTTTCCAAAAGGTTACATTTTTCAACTAAAAAACCTCTTTTTTCAGTTTTTTCTTGTAAAATAATCCTGTTTGGTTTTGGAAGAATTTCTAATAGTTCCCCACATTGTTTTAATGGATCAATTAAATAGCTCAATTTTTTTCTCTTAAGTTTTTATATAAGGGAAATCTTTCCACAATTTCTTCAACTTTTCCTTTAACTTTTTTTATGGTTTCTGGGTCTCCTTTTGAATTTATTATATCTGCAATTAAATTTCCAATTTCTTCCATTTCCCTTTCTTTCATTCCCCTTGTGGTTATTGCAGGAACTCCAATCCTTATCCCAGAAGTAACAAAGGGTTTTTGAGGATCATAGGGGATTGTATTTTTATTTACAGTAATTTTAGCTTCCCCTAAAATTTTTTCCACTTCTTTCCCCGTTAAACCATTTTTTCTTAAATCTACAAGCATTAGATGGTTATCTGTGCCATCTGTTACAAGTTTTAAACCATTTTCCATTAATACTTTTGAAAGGACTTTTGCATTTTTAATAATTTGTGAATTATATTCCTTAAAAGAGGGTTGGAGGTCTTCATAAAAAGCAACTGCCTTTGCTGCAATTACATGCATTAAAGGTCCTCCTTGCATTCCAGGAAAAACTGCCTTGTCTACCATTGTGCCAATTTCTTCACTTGATGCTAAAATAAATCCACCCCTTGGCCCCCTTAAGGTCTTATGTGTGGTTCCAGTAATAAATTGAGCGTAAGGATATGGATGAGGGTGGTTTTCTGTTGCCACAAGTCCTGCAATATGGGCAATATCTGCTACCAAATATGCTCCTACTTCATCAGCAATTTCTCTAAATTTTTTAAAATCAATTATTCTGGGATAAGCTGAATAGCCACAAACTATTACCTTAGGTTTGGCTTCTTGAGCAATTTTCCTTATTTCATCATAATCCAACCTTTCTGTGTCCTTATTCACAGCATAATGAACTACATTGTAATACTGACCTGTAAAAGAGACAGGGTGTCCGTGAGATAAATGTCCTCCATGGTCTAATTTCATAGAAAGAAGTGTTTCCCCTGGTTTCATAACAGAAAAATAAACAGCCATATTTGCTTGGGTGCCAGAGTGGGGTTGAACATTTGCATAAGGTACACCAAAAAGTTTTTTTAACCTTTCCCTTGCAAGTTCTTCAGCCATATCTACAAATTCACAACCTCCATAATACCTTTTTTTTGGATAACCTTCAGCATACTTATTTGTTAAAGGAGAACCAAGGGCTTCCAAGACAGCTTCAGAGACAAAATTTTCAGAGGCAATGAGTTCAAGCCCTTCATGTTGTCTTTCTATTTCTTTAAATACTGCTTCATAAACTTCTGGATCCCTTTCCTTTAAATTTTTATACATAAGACCTCCTTTATGGCTCCCTGGGCAGTCCAGCCCTTACTGGCAATGAATAATATTCAGATAATCTTTTAATTAGTTCCTTTGCCAGTTCTGATTCTTTATCTGGCAGGACAACCTTAATTTTATAATAATGGTCACCCTTTAAACCCGTTTTTGGGTTTTCAAGCCCTTTTCCTTTTAATCTAAAGATTTGATTGTTTTGTGTTCTTGGAGGAACTTTTACTTTTACTGTTCCATAAATTGTAGGAATATCTATCTCAGCTCCACAATATGCCTCTTCTAAGGTTATAGGAACTTCTGTATGTATATCAAAACCTTCCCTTTTAAAATAGGGATGGGGTTTTACATGGACAATTACATATAAATCCCCTGGTTGACCTCCATAAGGTCCAGGGGAACCCTTTCCTTTAATTCTTAACTTTGTGCCATCCTCTATACCTGCAGGAATCTTAACTCTTACCCTATCTTCACCTAAGACAATTCCAGAACCTTTACAAACGGAACAAACTCTACCTTGTTTATTTCCATAACCACCACAATTTTCACACTCTTTTTGGATTCTTACTGCAATTACTGCACTTGTTCCATAGACAATTTCTTTAAAATCCACAGTTATTTCTTCTGTGGCATCTTGTCCTTTAATTGGTTGTTTTGCTTCCCTTGGTCTTTCTTTCTTAAAAAAAGAAGAAAAAATGTCTCCAAAATCAAAAGTACCTTCAAAGATTGAAGAAAAATCAAAGGGGATTTCTCCACCTTCATAAGTATATGTCTTATAAAAAGGTTCTTGACCTGTAAAATCAAAGCTTCCAAATTGATCATACTTTTTTCTTTTTTCAGGATCAGACAAGACAGCATACGCCTCAGAAATTTCCTTAAATTTTTCTTCTGCACTTTTATCATTGGGGTTTAAATCGGGATGGTATTTTCTTGCAAGGCGTTTGTATGCTTTTTTTATCTCTTCCAAGGAAGCATTTCTTGAAACACCTAATATTTCATAGTAATCCTTTGGCATTAAATTATTATAACCTTTTTAAATTTAAAAATGCAAGTTTTAAATACCTTTTAATTGTCCACAAGCAGCAGAAATATCCCTTCCCTTTGATCTTCTCACAGTAATTTGGAAATCCTTTTTTGAAAAGAAACTTAAAATTTCATTTATTCTTTCTTCTTCAGGTGGCTCAAAATTAAATTCTTTAACAGGATTAAAGGGTATAAAGTTTATTTTTATCATTTTTTTTACAGGTACTAAAAGTTTTTTTAAGCTTTCCATTTCATCATCTGTATCATTTATGTTTTTAATTAAGACATATTCAATTGTAATCTTTTCTCCTGTTCTCTTTGGATATTCTTTAATTGCTTTAATCAATTCATTTAAATCATAATTTTGAAAGGGCATAATTTTTTTTCTTGTTTCTCCATTTCCTGCATTTAAAGAAATAGCAAGGCGAGGATGGGGTTTTATTTTTCCAAGTTCTTTTATTCCCCTTATAAGTCCCGCTGTTGAAACAGTAATTCTTCTTGGAGATATGGTTTTGTAAAAGAAGGGCAGTACCTTTTTTAAGTTTTCTAAATTTAACAGGGGTTCTCCCATTCCCATAAAAACAATATTTAATCTTTTAGATTCATAACCCTTTGCCATAAACAAAAAGGTTCCAAAAATTTCATAGGGTTTTAAATTTCTCCCACCTTTTTTTCCTGTTAAGCAAAAAACACATTTTAAATTACATCCACTTTGGGTTGAAAGGCAAAAGGTAATTGCTTTTCTTTGCTGCATTTTTACTGTTTCAACCTTTTCCCCATCTTCTAATTTAAATAAATATTTTTCTGTTTCATCAATTTTACTTTTTTCAATTTTCAAAATTTCTGGGAGTTGTTCCCCTGCAATTTCCTTTAATTTTTCCCTTAAATTTTTTTTTAAATCCGTCATTTTTAAAAAATCCGTTTCATAAATTTCATAAAACCAGTGGTAAAGTTGTTTTGCCCTATATTTTGGTTCTCCAAGATTTAAAAAAAATTCTTCTAATTCCTCTAATTCAAGGCAAAGTAAGGGTTTTGGCACTTTATTTTTTTATGCTTTTTTCCTTTTTTAAGGGCTCTATTCCAATGGATCTTAAGAAGTCCAAGTCCTCTAGGGATAAGATAAATTGAACTTGGTTTTGAACAGGTGTTTTAAAAGAAAACTTTGTTTTTACAGGGGAAATATTTTCTTTTTTAAATTTGCCTTCAATTGATAAATCAATACTTAATTGGGCTTCAAGCCCCTCTTCTTCTAATTTTAATAACAATTCTTCTAAAGCTTCAAAGTTTTGCAAATTTTTTTGCAATTGCTGTGCAAATTCCTTTAAGTAACTTAAGATTCTTTCATTCATAACCTTTTATTTTACCATAAATAAATTAAATTGTTTGCACAAAGTTCTCAATGAGTTCCCCCAAGGAAGGTTCCAAGTCAATAAATTTTATTCCATATCTTTTTAAATTTTTAAATATTTCTTCCCTTACAACTTTTGCTTTTGTTTCAATTTGTTGGGGTATTTTTGGAAGGAAAAATTTTAAAAATATCTCTTCAAATAAAGGAAGTGTTATATGGGTTTCTAAAAGCATTCCTGATTTGGAGATATTTATAGAGGTTCCCAAGTGTAACCCCTTAGAAGATCTTGTTTCAATTTTTATTTGAACCATAACTCTTAAGGATTTTCTTGTTGCAATATTTAAATAAACTTCTAATTTTTGATCTAAGATTAATCTATTTAAGGGAAAAGTTATATAATCATTACATCCCGAAGACATAATTTTATTTACAATTTCATCCTTTTCCTTTGCAACAATTAAAAGTAAGGAGGTTCTTTTTGTATCTTCACATTCCCTTATTTTCTTACAAAATTCCACCCCATCTATATCCTTTAATTCTGTGGAAAAAAAGATTAAATTGGGTTTTTCTAACTTTGCAATTTCAAGCCCTTCCAATCCCTTAGTTGTTGTAAAAAGCTTATATTCCTTCCTTGAAAGACAAGTTCTTTCTAAAAGCAGTCTCGTATATACAGGATCCACAATTAAAATTTTCTTTTCCATCTACCTAATTTTAGTTATTTTTTTTATTTTTTTCAAATACTATTAAAAAACTTAAGCCCAAAAAGAAATCTTTTTCAAAAATTATTTCATAGCCAGCAATTTTCCCAAAATTTTTTACCTCCCCTTTATTATATAAATTTTTATGTTCTTCCTTTGCCACTTTTGAAAGGAGACATAAAGCAGAACCAAGCTTTAAAAAAAATTTAGCAGATTTTGAAGGAGTATAAACAATTAATTTCCCTTTATCTTTTAACTTTTCAAAGGTTTTCTTAAAAAGGTCTTCTGGATTTTCCAAATGTTCTAAGATTGATAAAAGCAAGATTACATCATATTGGTTTTTTAAGTTTTTTAAAATTTCTTTGCAGTCCCCCAAATAAAATTTTCTTTCAGGATATTTTTCTTTGCAGTAATTGAAAAGGAATTCATTTTTTTCAATCCCTTCGTAAATTACATTCTTAGGCATTTTTTTTATGATTTCTCCAAATCCACAACCGATATCCAATACAAGGTCCTCTTTCTTTATAAATTTTAATGCATTTTTAATTCTAACTTTTTTTATTGCAAAAGAAAAGATTCCAGAAATTTCATTTTTTTTCATTTAATAGGAAAATTTGGAGGTTGAATTTTTAAGGGTGGGTTTTTTTCTATTTCTTTTAATATATAATTTATTCCAAAGTCCAATTGTGGATCTTCCCCTTTTAAAACTTTTATGGGGTCTTGTTCTACTAAAATATCTGGTTCAACTCCATGGTTTTCCACAACCCATTCTCCCTTTAAATTTGCAAAACCTACATTTGATTGAGTAACGGAACCTCCATCTATGAGGGGCAAAATGTTTATTATTCCTATCAAGCCACCCCAAGTTCTTGTTCCAATTACTGTAGCAATTTTTAAATCCTTTATATGTTGAGAAAAGACCTCTCCATCAGAGCCCGTCTCTTCATCAATTAATACAACAATAGGACCTGTAAAAGTTCCATGGGGATACCTCATTGTTTTAAAATCCCTTGTTTGGGTTAAATACATTAATTTTCTTTCCAATTTATCAATAATAAACCAAGATACAAAACCCCCACCATTTGATCTTACATCAATAATTAAACCATCTTTGTATCTTAAAGCTCTAAAGGCCTCTTCAAATTGAGCCAAGCCCTCTTCGTCCATATCAGACAAGTGCATATAGCCAACCCTTCCCTTTGTTTTTTCTTCTACATATTTTTTATTTTTATAAACCCAATCATAGTATTGTAAATTATATAAATGATGAAGGGTTTTAACTTTTACTTCCCAAGAATTTTTTAATTCAGGTTTTTCATTTAATGTTAATGTAACTTCCTCTCCTGCTTTTTCTATTAAGTATTTATTTATGTTGATATCCGAATTCAATTCTTTTCCATCAATTTTTAAGATATATAAACCTTCTTTTATTTTTAATCCGGGTGCTTCCAGGGGATTTTTATAATCTTCTAAATCATTTCTTCCTTTGTAAATGTGTTTTATATAATAAAAGTTCCTATCTACAGAAATTTCTGCACCTAAAAGTCCTATATTTGTTTTATCCAAATTAATTCTTTTTGGTCCTCCTTTTCCTACAATATATTCATGGGAAGCACAAAGTTCCCCTATAAGTTGTCCTAAAACATAATTCATTTCATCCCTTGTAGAAACATAGGGGATATATTTTTTATATTTTTCATAAATTTTTTCCCAGTCCTTTCCATGCATATTGGGATCATAAAAGAAATCTCTAATTTGTCTCCAAACATCTCTATAAATTTGAAAATATTCCTTTTGGGGTTCAATTTTTTGTTTTAATCCATAAAAAGATAAGGGTTCTTTCTTTGAATTTTCTTTAATTTGTGCAAAGCCCATTTCTTTTTTGCTTCTATAAAGGACTTTTTCTTCATTAAAAGAAATTTTATAATCTCCAATTTTTTCAATTATTTTTTCTGTTTTTTCCTCTTTTATTTTATAACCTAACAAATTATAATGATCAACCCCCTTTGGATCAAAAAATTCTTCCATCCCTGGAAAACCAAAATTATTCTTAGATAAAAATAAAAGGTAAGAGTCAGTGGATTTTAATGCTTTATATGTACCTGATTCTACAGGGACTTTAAAAAACCTTTTTTCCATATCTTTCAAATCAATTTCAATATCTTTAATTGTTTTATTTTCATAAATCTCATAAAATTCTTTTGTGAAGGGTTCTGGACCTTCATCTTTTAATAAAAATGCCATTATAACTGTTGTATTTTCATTTATGTTATTATCCATAAAGGGATCTAAGGCAGGTTTAAAGTTTCTATTTGAGAGGAAAAATAAAAAGTAGCCCCTTTTATCAAAGACAGGAGAAAAGTCATCAAAATAACCATCTGTTATTTTATAAATTTTATCTTCCTTAGTATCATAAACTTTGATAGAAGAATTCATATTTTCTTCTACAACAGAATAGGCAAGGTACCTTCCATCTGGTGACCAAGAAAAATCAACCCATTCCCAAAAAATTTCATTATCTTTTAAATAATAAAATCTGTCAATTTTTTTAACTTGATTTTTTTCTAAATCTGCCACATAAATATTAAAATCTTTGTCTTCAAAGGCAATTTTTTTGTTTGAAGGTGACCATTGAGGTGGATAATAATAGGTCTTAGAATTTTTTGTTATTTGGGTCTTTTTACCTCCTTTTTTTAACTCCATTGTATAAAGTTCATATTCACCAGTTTCGTCGGAAAAAAATGCCAAAGTATTATCATCTGAAGAAATTGCAGGGTGTATTTCTCTTATATCAGGGGTTTCTGATAAATTTATTGCCTTTTCCCTTTCTTTATCAATCAAGTATAGATCACCTCTTGCTTCAATTACTGCCTTTTTCCCATCTTTTAAGGGGTATCCATCATGGATATATAAAGAGGGATTTAAATAATAATCCATCATTTGCCATTTTTCTAAGGAAATATCAATTTTTGTTTTAAATTCTTTTTTTTCATTTATATCATATACATATAAATTTCCTTGCTTTACATAAACAATTTTATCCTTCCCCTTTGAGGGCATTTCAAGATCCCATTCCTTTTCAAAGGTTAACCTTTCAATAATTTTTTCTTTAATTGAATATTTATATAAATTCATTCTTCCATCTTCTCTGTCAGAAAGGAAAAATATGTTATCTTCAAAAATCATTGGAAAACTATCAAAGCCCTCCCAAGAAATTATCTTTTCATAAGTTTTGTTTTTTTCATCAAATAAATATATATCTTCTTGCTGTCCTCCTTTATATCCTTTCCAGTTCATCCTTGAAGCATTTGTGGGAACATAAGCAATTCTTTTGTTTTTTTCATCAATTGAAGCAAAACTTACCTTTGGAATTTCAATCTTTTCTGGGAAACTGCCTTCTTTTTTAACTTTATAAAGTTTAGGATCTAATTCATAAGAACCAACGAAATAAATGAAATTTCCATCTTCAGACCAGCCCATTGCTTTTTCTTGTGAAGGATTGTAAGTAACTCTTTTGGGAATTCCTCCTTCTGAAGGTATATAATAAATTTCTGGAATTCCATCATAATTTCCTGTAAAGGCAATAGATTTACAATCATATGAAAATTTAGGATAGTTTTCTTTATCTGGATGGCTTGTTAAGCGAAATGCCTTCCCTTCAGGAAAATTTGAAATCCATAAATCATCTTCATAGACAAAAACAACTTTATTTCCACAAATATCTGGTGAAAAAGCCAACTGAACTTCCTCTGAAAATAAACTTAAAGAAAATAGAAAAAATAAAATAAAATACATAATACCTCCTTAAAGAAAAAAAATACGATTAAATTTTAAAAAAGTTCCTTTACCATTTCCAAGCATCCCTTGAAATTTTAAAGGAAACTTTCCCTCTAAGTGCTCTTAAAAAAAGACCAAAACTAAGAATTAATTTATAAAAAAAAAGATTTTTTCCCCTTTTTTTAAAGTACTTTAAAGCATTTTTTCCATAAATTTCAAAAAAATTTTCCCTTTTCATATCTTTTAAAGAAAGTCCAATTTTATGTTTTATTTTATAATGGGGGTGACAATAAATTTCATAACCTGCTTCCTTTAATCTATAACAAAAATCCACATCTTCATAATATAGGGGATAAAAATCTGGATCAAAACCCCCCAATTCCAAGAATTTTTCCCTTTCAATTAAAAGGGAAGCCCCTGCTGGTTGTTCTACCTTAAAGGGATGGTTGGGAATTGGTTCATAAAAATATTTCTTTGTGAGGAAAAAATTAGGAAAAAAATAGGTAAAGCCCAAAAAATCATAAGCAAAATAAAATAGATTTGGAAGTTTTCTAAATTGAAAATTTTTATAGGGAACCATTAAGGGACAAACTCCTATTACTTTACCTTTCAAAAACTCTAAGATTCCATCCATTGGCTCCAGAAAAATTACATCAGGATTTAAAAAGAATATGTACTTTGAATTTGAATTAATTGCACCAAGATTGATCCCACCTCCATACCCCAAGTTTTTCCCTTCTGTTATATATCTTATATCCAAATCCTTAAAAAATATTCCCTCCTCAGGTGAATTGTCCACAACAATTACTTCAAAATTTTTAAAAACCTTTACATTTCTTGCTGAATTTATTAAATTAATTGTTTCATCCTTTGATTTAAAATTTACAATGATAATACTTACTTCCATAGGCGTGGATAAAATAAAAATAAGGGATAGTAAAAAATATATAAGGGGTTTTTCTTTAAAATTTTTAAGTCCCCCCTAAAAATTTTTGAAAAATTTTTAAAGTAAAACTTAAACCAAAAGTTTTTTAAAATTTTATAATTTTTATTTCTAAAAAGATAAAAATTTTTTTTATTTTTTAAAATTTCCTTTGAAGAACTTTCTTTATGCAAAACTAAGGGGTCTTCTATGACCTTTAATTTAAAACCAGACCTTAAAAATCTTAAAGATAAATCCACATCTTCATAATAGGAAAAAAATCTTTCCTCTAAGGGACCAACCTTTAAATAAGCACTTAAAGAAATTAAAAGAGCAGTAAAATTTATAAGATTTCCTTCTTTAAAAAAAGGAACTTCTATTGCTTCTTTATAATCATTAAGTTCTATAGAACCCACTTGAATACTTCCATTTTCCCTTTGGATATATGAACTTACAGCAGCAATTTTTTCTTCTTTTTCAATTTCCTTTAAATGTTTTTCTGCCCAATTTTCTTTTAAGACGGCATCATCATTTATTAAAGCAAAATATTTGCTTTTACAATGAGCAATTCCCAAGTTACATGCTTTAGCAAATCCATAATTTTTCTTTAAATTTAAAAACCTTATATTTTTGAAGTTTATTTTTTCCTTAAATTCAATCCCATTTAATAAGACAATTATTTCAAAGGGTGGAATACTTTGAATTAAAATACTATCAATTGTGTTTTTTAAATTTCCAAACCCACAAGTGGGAATAATATATGTAATTTCCATCTAATTATGTTAACATAATGTAATGTTTTTGGCATTTTTCTTTTTTTACTTAACCCCTGCATTATTTTTCTTCAAAAGATCCTCAAAGGGAAATTTTTTATTTTACCTTTTAACATTAAGTCCTCTAATTACTTCTTTTTTTTCTTTAATTCTACTATTTTTTAATTTTTATAATTTCTTTTTGGTTCTTTTAATTAATTTAATTTTAACAGTTTTTGGCTTTTTTAGATTAAAAAATCTTAAAATTTCTTTTAAAAATTACACAATTCCCTTTATTTTTTTAGCCATTATATTACCTTTTTTTTCAATCCAAGGAGAACCCTTCTTAGGGGCTTGTGATGCTGGGGTTTATGTATCTTCTGCTTTAAATATACTGGAAAAGGGAAGGTATTTTTACAAAGGGGAAGAAATTTTTCCTCAAAGGGATTTCTTTGAGGCTTCCATAAAAAAAACCCCTTATCAATTTCCTTGGGAGGAGACCTTTCCTGGTATCATTTTATTAAAAGATAAAATAGTTCCTCAATTTTTCCCCTTATATTCTATCCATTTATCTATTTTTTATAAATTATTTGGTTTAAAAGGTTTTCTTTTTTGTAATTTATGGTTTTTCTTCCTAGCAGTTTTATTATTTTACAAAATTTTAAATCTATTTCTTC
>FWPV01005468.1_pt1 | contig 25351 bp, 22 predicted proteins | sample 2228371 | NCBI WGS metagenome assembly FWPV01 (sample SAMEA103939776, study PRJEB20133) | metagenome | reverse complement strand
TTACATCGTACATCAATGTGCCTGCCGACCGCTATTTCTTAGACATTACGCTCGACAATTCAACCTCAGCCTTGTTCACCTACGAAGCGCCTTTGGCGGGTGCTGGTGGTGCTTCGGCAGTCATTTTTGCGTCGGGTTACCTCACGCCAAGCGCAAACAACAATGGTTCAGCCTTTGGCGTATTTGCTGCCCTAAACGATGGAACCGTTCTAGCCTTGGAGGCACCAAGCACCAAAGTTCAAGTGATTCACAATTCACCTGATCCGGCTGCGGCCAGTGTAGACGTGTATGCACAATATGGCATCAACACCATTTTGTTATTGGATAATTTCAACTTCCGCGCTGCTACTCCGTATGTAGACGTTCCGGCTAAAACACCGGTAAAACTGTCTATCGCACCAGCTTCTAGTACTTCCATTGGGGATACCATTAGCGGATTATCCAGCACAGTAACCCTCGATACAGACATTAACTATGTAGTGGTAGCCACCGGTAATGTGGGCACTGGCTTCGCGGCTAACCCTGACGGACTGAGCACCACCTTCTCCCTTGAAGCGATTGCGAATACCCGCTTGAGTGCAAATGATGCTACGAAGGTAGAATTGGTGATTGTGCATGGTTCTCCAGACGCGCCAACGGTTGATGTAAGAGCAAACGATGCCGTAACCTTGGCAGATGACGCTGCTTTCAAAGACCAAACAGCTTACTTGGCCGTAGATCCAGCGAACTATGAATTGAGCATTGAAGCGGCCGACAACAGCGCCGTAGTAGCTCGATTTGACGCTGACCTTTCATCGCTTGGTGGTGGCACCGGCGTGGTGTTGGCTTCCGGTTATTTAGACCCTTCCGCTAATTCAGACGGACCATCTTTCGCCTTGCTTGTGGCTTTAGCCAATGGCAATACCTTGGTTTTAAATCCGAAAACAAGCACCGGTGTTGCCAGCCTTCGTATTTTAGAGGCCAACGCATATCCGAATCCAGCGAAGAACCAAAGTACCTTAACATGGGATGCGGAGACAGCCGGAGAATTCACCTTGCGTATCTTCGATAACAAAGGCGCAATGGTGCAAAACCTTTCCGGTACGGCATCCGTTGGAAGCAACACACAAAACGTGAATGTTAGTGCTTTAGACAATGGTCTTTACTTCGTTGAACTGAAACAAGGCGCAAACGTCTTTAGAACTAAAATGGCGGTACAACGCTAATTCAAATGATTTGTCCATAGAAAAGACCGGCCTCAGTGCCGGTCTTTTTTTTGCCCCTTGAAAACGAGATTAGCCGCCAACTCTACCCTCTTATTCAGACTTCACCTCATCACCATTCCAAAAAGGGAAACCAGGCTCAGACGCGCGGGAATATTCCTTATCCTTTTTCAGGTGGCGTTGAATACAGTTACCTGTCGGTCTAATTCCCAAGATACCAAACGATGTTTTGAAAGGCTGATGACTTCAAGAAAACAGGTCCATTCAGGCAGAGGCTTCAAACCATGAGCATGAGAAAGTGTTCAGCCTGAGCCCACTAGGCTAGGTTAGGAAAGCGAAATAAATGGGTATCGCTCATTCCCGGAAGGGCAAAAAAAAATCCCCGCACCGGGCGGGGACTATACTTTGTTTCAAATGTTTTGTTCACTAACTCTTCGTGATCTTCCGAGTCTGCTTAACAGAATTACCGTTTAAGCTAGAATATACTTCCAAAAAATAGATTCCTGCAGGCACATCGGTTAAGTCTACTTTTACTTCAGTTGTCAGTCCGGCGTAATCTTTCACAACCGGTTTAACCATCTCCTGACCCAAGAGGTTAACAACCTTAACTTCCAAAGACTGGTATTGATTTACATACTCCAACTCTACTTCCAATGTTAAGACATTCCGAATTGGGTTTGGATAGTAACGAATCACTGGACCCTTTTCAAGCTCGGTGTCGGTCAAAGGACCGTTCGCCTGGGTCAGGGGCGTTATAGCGAGCATAAGTGTTAGGATAAGTAAGAGTTTCTTCATATACGAGCTTTCACAAAAATATGTTAAAAGTGTGCCATTATTCCTAACCTACTTTACTTTTTTTTTCAATTTCGATGAGCAGCACGCTGCAATCTATCGTTCATAGCCCTGCCCAATCCCTTGTCTGGCAAGCGTTGTGCCACTATTCCGTTAAAATTTAATTCATCTAATTTTCGCATCAGCGCGAACAAATTACTCGCTGCTTCATCTATATCTCCTTTTAGACTTAAGGGATAATTCGTACACCCTTCCGGTAAATTGAACTCCGGACCAAGTGTGATAAGGGCCCAGGATTCTCCACTTTTCTTCTTGGCAAGTAAATCGCTAGTCCAATTTTCGCTCAAAAAAAGCGGGGTATGGGTGGCGTAGTGTTTATCCAATTGCCCGGGCGCCTGCGGATTACTGTGTGTGGACAGCTCCAAACGAGGGGTAAACCCTAGTACCGCGCTGAGTTGCTCTAGCGAAAGCCCACCCAATCGCAGAACCTTAACCTCATTATCCAGGCAAGATACAATGGTGGATTCCAGTCCTACTTGAGCCGGCCCTCCATCTAAGATATAAGCTAGCGCACCGCCCAATTGCTGTTCCACATGTTTGGCCGTAGTTGGACTCACATAACCAAAAGGATTGGCACTTGGAGCCGCCACGGGTTCGCCGAGCTCGCGCAAGAGGTTTAAGGTAATGTCATGTTGCGGCACTCGCACGGCCACGGTAGGCAAGCCTGAACTCACCAAGTCGGAAACCAACTCAGACTTTTTGAATAAGAGGGTTAAGGGACCGGGCCAAAATGCCTTGGCCAGTTTTTCAGCCGAAGGAGGTATCTCTTTCACCAAGGGTTTCACGGCTTCCAGAGAAGGAACATGAACAATGAGCGGATCAAAAGCGGGTCGGTTTTTCGCTTTAAAAATTTGCAAAACCGACTCATCCAACCGAATAACAGCGGCAAGGCCATAAACTGTTTCGGTAGGAATAGCCACCAGCTTACCTGCTTTGAGGTGGCTCGCTGCTTCGCTTACAGAGGTACCAATCATGAATGTTGCACTGCGTCTTCGCGCTTCAAGCCGAATTTGTCGATCTTGTTGTACAAGTGACTACGCTGGATGTCAATTTCTTGCGCTGTCTTAGCGATGTTCCAGTTATTGCCTTTCAGCTTATGCAGGATGAAATTCTTCTCCGCATAGTCTTTAAACTCTTGGAACTTATCAAATTTGTCGTAGAGTGTATTTCCACCGCTGCCCGGTCTTTGTACGTTAGCGTAGGCCATCACATCTTCGTCGTTAATTTTTTGATCGCTCATAATCGCTAAACGCTCTACCACGTTTCGGAGTTCTCGGATATTACCCGACCAAGCGATGGTTTTCAAGGCTTCCAAGGCCAAAGGGGTAAATACCTTTTTCGGGTAACCGCTTTCCTCACAAATCTCTTTTAAGAACTTCTCAGCGATCAGTGGAATATCTTCTTCCCTTTCATTGAGGGTTGGTACGTGAATTAAAATTACGCTTAAGCGGTGGTATAAGTCGAGACGGAAATTTCCTGCCTCAATCTCTTGCAGCAGGTCTTTGTTGGTCGCTGCCACCACGCGCACGTCCACACTAATTTCTTTGTCGCCACCCACGCGGGTTATTTTGTTTTCTTGGAGAGCTCTTAGCACTTTCGCTTGTGCCGATAAATCCATATCACCTATCTCATCCAAAAACAAGGTTCCGCCATTGGCTTGTTCAAATTTACCGATGCGCTGTTTCACGGCAGAGGTAAAGGATCCCTTTTCATGTCCGAAAAGCTCTGACTCGATCAATTCACTCGGTATAGCCGCGCAGTTAACTTCCACTAGCGGGCCGTTTGCTCTGTTACTTTTTTCATGGATCCAGCGAGCCACCAATTCTTTACCGGTGCCGTTTTCACCCGTTACCAAAACACGGGCTTCGGTTGGAGCTACCTTGTCGATGGTATCCATAATCTTCTGAATAGCCGGCGACTCCCCAATAATCTCTTTGGTTTTACTCACCTTCCTTTTCAGGATCTTGGTTTCTACCACAAGGTTTTGTTTCTCAACCGCATTGCGTAAAGTGATTAGCAATCGGTTCAAATCCGGCGGCTTGGAGATGAAGTCGTAGGCTCCTTTTTTCGTTGCTTCTACAGCTGTCTCGATGGTGCCGTGGCCTGAAATCATGACCACCGGCGTATCCGGCGCTTGCTCTATGAGCTTAGGCAAAAGCTCCAAGCCATCGATTTTTGGCATTTTAATATCGCATAGAACAGCGTCGTAGTTGTTGTTCTTTACTTTGTCTAGGCCAATCTCCCCATTCTCTGCCTCATCTACTCGGTAGCCTTCATACTCCAGAATCTCCTTGAGGGTGTTCCGGATTTGTTTTTCGTCGTCAATAACTAGAATGTTTGCCATACTTGTTTTCTTGTTTTGTTCTTCCGCCTAAGCGGTAAAAAAATAGCAGAATCGTAAGCCGGGTTCTGTTTTTCGGCAGACACGTCTGCCAATAGCCTGTCATTTATCTTGGACAACCGTTGCCGATTGCCTCTATCGACCTACCCACTATACATCAGGACGAGCAGCCCTGTGGTGTAAACACCGGTATAGCCTATTTGGTCTTTCAACCCATGAGGTTTACCCTGCCGTTTCCGTCACCGAAAACGCGGTGGGCTCTTACCCCACCTTTTCACCCTTATCTGCCAAAAGGCGGACGGTTTATTTTCTGTGGCACTGGCTGTATTCGCCTATTGGCGAACCCTTCCCGTTAGGAAGCATGGTGCTCTGTGTTGCCCGGACTTTCCTCCCGGTTTCTTTCACCCGAGCGACAAGCCGTTCTGCTAGAAACAAAAATAGTTTATTTTTCTGGACATTTTCATAGTATAGAAAAAAGAACAATAGAAAGAATTAGCAAACCTGATTTCCTTGCATAGTTCATGGCCCATGGAACGTATTCGGTGGTTTTTTAGGAAGATTTTTGCTGACTCAGTCCATTACCTCAAAATAAAATAAATCTTATACGGTTGATTTTCTGTGTTTTATGAAATTAATTCATTTCTAGGAAATCCAAAGCACCCGGAAGTCACGTACATCTCTCCAAACACCTTAAACACAAAGAAATGAAAAAAGTAACCAAATGGATGATGTTGCCTTTGATGGCCATTTTAGTTCTCAGCTCTTGCAAGAAAGACGATGATCCGGTAGTAGAAACACCAACGTACAAATCGACCAGCTTCAACTACGCTTTTAACACAGGACAAGTTGGCGCCGGCACAGCATACGACGGTACCCACCCAAAGAATTTATCGGCCAAGCTGATGTTGGAAGAACAAGCGGATGGCAAAACGAAAATCACCCTAAGCTTGATGAACACAGTGGATGGCGAGATGTACATGGTGCATGCTCACGACGGAGCCGACCCGGCCACAACGCCAAACGGTACACCGTACAACGAAACGCCGAATTCGAGTGTATTGGTAGGTATGGTCAACGGAAATGGTGGAACAGCGAGCTATAGCCAAGTATCGTCTATGAGCTACGCCGATTTGACCACAAAATACGAAGGCTTTTTGGTGGTGCATGATCCAACCCAATCCATCAGCACAACCGACTTAACCACTTACCTTATCGTAGCAGGCTTTGCACGCTAAGGCTTAACAGAGAAGAGGAAAAGGCAGCTGAAAGGTTGCCTTTTTTTATTGTTCTGAGCGAAGCAGGAGGTAATGGTAGGTTTCTTCTTGCGAGCGAACCAGCGGTACTTCCGGCTTTTTCATGGTATTTTGTTGTTCTGCATCTATAATCCGGGCCTTCACGTTATCGCTCCATTGAATTTCAAACAAGTCTCTGAGCTGTTTTTTAGCGTCTTCATGGTAAATCGGAAAGGCTACTTCGATGCGGCGGTCTAGGTTTCTCGACATCCAGTCGGCCGAGCTCAGGTAGGTTCTCTCCTCCCCGTCTGCATGGAAAATAAAAATCCGAGAATGCTCCAAAAAGCGATCGACTATACTGATTACTTCTATGTTTTCGCTCGAACCTTTCATGCCCGGAATTAAGCAGCATACCCCGCGAACAACCAGTTGGATCTTCACTCCGGCGGAAGAAGCAGCGTACAATTTGGCTATCATTTCTTCATCCACCAGGCTGTTCATCTTAGCCTTGATCCAAGCCACCTTGCCCTTTTTCGCATTTCGAATCTCTCCTTCTATCAAAGCCAAAAACTGCTTTTTCATGTAAATAGGTGCCACCACCAAATGACTGAATTTGTATTGAATGCGTGGAAAGTTTTTGATGTAGGAAAATATCTTCACCGCATCTTTAGTCAAACGCGGATCGCAGGTAAGCAAGGCGGTATCACCATAAAGGCGCGCCGTTCTGCCATTGTAGTTGCCGGTTGACAAATGCGCGTAATGCACGGTTTTGTTGTTTTCTTTTCTAAAAATCACACAGCACTTAGCATGAATCTTATAATTGGGAACACCATACAGCACCTCGGCTCCGGCTTCTTGCAATTTACCGCTCCAATAGAGGTTGGACTCTTCATCAAAACGAGCTTGCAATTCCATCACCACTGTTACGTCTTTGCCGTTTTTCACCGCATTAATCAAAGCATTTACAATATTGGAATGCTGTGCCACGCGGTAGAGGGTAATCTTGATGGCATAAACGGAAGGATCGATGGCCGCCTCGCGTAAAAAGCGAATGACATAATCGAAAGGTTGGTAAGGATGGTGCAACATCACATCGCCCTTTTTTATTTCATCAAAGAGCGCCCTGGTCTTCTCAAAGGCTGGAATGGGAATAGGCTTCTTTATTGGATTTCGAAAGACATCCGGACCCACCGCAGGGAATTCAAAGAAGTCTTTGAAGTTATGGTAACGGCCGCCTGGAATAATGCCCTCTTTTGAATAGCCTGATTTCTTCACAATAAAATCGAGCATGTCTTTCGGCATGGTTTCATCGTAGATAAAACGAACCGGCACACCTTTCGGACGTTCTTTGAGGCTTTTGGAAAGTTTAGCGACCAGGCTTTCCGACATATCGTTATCAATATCCAACTCGGCATCACGGGTTACCTTGATGGTGTAGGCTTCAAAATGGTCGTAGTCGAAAAAGGAAAATATCTCTGGCAATCCGAGCCGTATCACATCGTCGAGCAACATGATATAGGTATTGTCATCCAAAGCCGGCAAAACATGGAAGCGCCCCAATATTGGAGCCGGTACTTCCAGTAAGGCATACTTCGGACGCATGCTTCCATCTAACTTAGAAAGCTTCGTTGCCAAGTAAATCGATTTATCGCGTAAAAAAGGGAACTCTCTCAGGTTCTCCAACATAATGGGGAACATGTACGAAAGCACATCGCTTTTGATGTAATTGTTAACCGCTACCTTTTGACTGTGGGTGAGCTGATGTTCATTGATAATAAATATCCGGTTATCGGCTAATTCAGGGATGATGCGGTTTTCGTAGATATCTAAAAACCGTTCCTGTTGTTCCATCACCGTCTGCTGAATGGTTGCCAGCACCTGGGCTACCTGTTCTGCCTCCTTGAGTTTATTCTTTTTCTGGTAACGCAAGAGCCTTCTAACCGAAGCCACTCTCACGCGAAAAAACTCATCGAGATTGGATGAGAATATCGCTAAAAACTTCAGCCGCTCTGCCAGCGGCACACTCGTATTTTCAGCTTCTTGCAAGACACGGGCATTGAAACTCAACCAGCTCAATTCCCGGTTTAACAATGGTAATTTCTTATCGTGTTTCGACATCTTATCGTTTCAAGCTTACTTTTACCGGCAGGTGATCACTGTACCCGCCAAGATACTTTGAGCCGGCGTAGGTTCTCCAAGGGCTGCCGGCAAACTTTCCTTCTTGTTCCAACATCCAATCGCGTTTGTAAATCGTCGGAATCCAAGTTCCTTCCTTTTGCATGGGTACGCCAATTAAAATTTGATCTAGGCAATTCCAGTTTCCTCTGTACAAGTATGAACCTTGTTTTGCTGCATGAAAATCGTCCATAAGGTTTACCATAGGCTGAATGGAACTAGCCTTTAACAACTGCATGCTCGAATCGCTGGGCTCATCGTTCATATCGCCCATCACCACTGTATAAGCATCGGGATACTGCACCAACAAGGAATCCAAACAAGACCTCACTTGCATGGCTACCTGGATACGTTTTATGGCAGAAGCTTCCTCCCCACCTCTGCGACTTGGCATGTGGCAAACGGCTACCAGCAAGGTTTTGCCTGCCCAGCTGAGTCGGCTAATGTGCAAATTGCGGGTAAGCATGTCCGGTTCATCTGCAAATACAAAAGACTTGTGAATCAATTCCTTGTGTTCCAGCTTCCCTTTCACCAGCAAACCTACGTCGATACCCCGAGCGTCTGGCGAAGGAACGGTATAAATGCGGTAGGGTGTTTTGAGTCGTTTGTTCAGATCCTGCAATACCGCTTCGTTTTCAAACTCGCACAGTCCTAGTATACCCTGCTCGCCAGGTTGCAAGGAATCTAAGACCGTGGCTAATCGCTCCAACTTTGTAGTGTATCGAGCGGTATTCCAGTCTTTCGCTGCACCGGGTAAAAATTCCTCATCGTTGATGGATGGGTCATTCAAGGTGTCGAATAAATTTTCTAAATTATAAAAGGCCAAGCTGAATTGTTCCTGGCTCACGGCCTGTTTTACCTTACAGGATGGCTGAAAAAGGGAAATCCCCACCAGGCATAAAACGAATACGATGAACTGCTTTTTCATGCTAATTCCTGCGAAACTAAAGACTGTCGACAAAGATTCTATGTTAAATTTTCGAGGAAAACAGCTCCAGTTTGAACTATGCCGTCAAAAGGGCTATTTTTGCCCGCTTTTACATTATGACGCTTATAAAATCAATATCGGGAATCAGAGGAACCATTGGTGGTGCTCCGGGCGAAGGCTTAACTCCGGTCGACGTTGTGAAATTCACCACAGCTTACGGCATCTGGTTGTCTAGAACTGCAGAAAGTAGAAAGGTTATCATTGGCCGAGACGCTCGCATATCAGGCGAAATGGTTCGTCAACTGGTATCCGGAACTTTAATGTCGTTAGGCTACGATGTAATTGATTTGGGTTTATCTACCACACCTACAGTAGAAATGGCTGTAGCGATGGAGAATGCGGCAGGAGGAATTATTTTAACGGCCAGCCACAATCCAAAACAGTGGAATGCTTTGAAACTGTTAAACAGCAAAGGTGAGTTTATCTCGGCTGAAAGTGGACAGGAGCTCTTGCGCATCGCAGAAGAAGAGTCGATCGATTTCATGCCCGTAGATAAACTGGGCAGCTACGAAGCGATGGGTGGTTATATCGATAAGCATATTGCCCTCATTTTGGAACACCCCCTGGTGGATGTAAAAGCCATCAAAGAACGCAAGTTCAAAGTGGTAGTAGACGCGGTGAACTCAACCGGAGGAATTGCGGTTCCTGCCTTATTGAGAGCCCTGGGTGTAGAAACCATCCACGAGCTATACTGCACGCCAGACGGAAAATTTCCACATAACCCTGAACCTCTTCCGGAACATTTAGGCGCCATCTCAGGCGAGGTAAAATTCCACAAAGCGGATTTGGGCATCGTGGTTGACCCGGATGTAGATCGCTTGGCCATCGTATGCGAAGACGGCTCTATGTTTGGCGAAGAATATACCTTGGTAGCTGTAGCAGATTACGTGTTGCAGCACCGCAAAGGCAATACAGTTTCCAACCTCTCCTCTTCTCGTGCTCTGCGCGATATCACTGAAAAGCATGGTGGCAGCTATTACGCCTCGGCGGTAGGCGAAGTGAATGTGGTAGAGAAAATGAAAGAAGTAGATGCGGTAATAGGCGGCGAAGGCAATGGCGGTATCATTGTACCTGAACTGCACTATGGCCGAGACGCACTCATTGGCATCGCGTTGTTTTTGAGTCACCTAGCGAAATTCGGTAAGATGTGCTCCTTCTTGCGAGAAACCTACCCGGACTACTACATCGCTAAGAAAAAGATACAGTTGGAAGACGACCTGGATTTGGATGCCCTTCTAGCCAAAGTCTCCACCAAGTATGCGGCTCAGCCTCAAAACACCATCGACGGACTGAAAATTGAATTTGACAAAGAATGGGTGCATTTGAGAAAATCAAACACAGAACCCATTATCCGAATTTACGCTGAAAGCACCGGTGAGGCTACGGCCAATACCTTGGCAGACAAGCTTATCAGCGATATGAAAGAAATACTTAACGGACGCTAGTCGTCAGCATAAACACCCAAACATGGCATTACAGTGCGGTATCGTTGGACTTCCCAACGTTGGTAAATCAACCCTTTTCAACTGCTTATCAAACGCGAAGGCGCAGGCAGCCAACTTTCCATTCTGCACCATTGAACCAAACGTTGGTGTGATAACTGTGCCGGATGAGCGCTTGAACGAACTGGCGGCATTGGTGAATCCTGAGCGGATTGTTCCTACCACCATTGAGATTGTTGACATTGCCGGTTTGGTAAAAGGAGCCTCCAAAGGCGAGGGTCTAGGCAATCAGTTTTTAGGTAATATCCGTAATGTGGATGCCATTATCCATGTGGTGCGTTGTTTCGACGACCCCAATGTGATACACGTAGATGGATCGGTGGACCCTGTGCGCGATAAAGAAATTATTGATACGGAGCTTCAGCTGAAAGACTTGGATACGGTTGAAAAGCGCCAAGCCAAAATTGAAAAGCAAGCGAAATCGGGCGATTCCAATGCAAAAAAGGAATTGGAACTTTTGCTTCGCCTGCGTCAAACGCTGGAACAAGGGGTAAATGCTCGTGCTGTTGAGCCTCAGAACGAAGATGAACGCAAGCTTTTAAAGGAATTCCAATTGCTCACTACCAAACCTGTACTCTATGTGTGCAACGTGGATGAGGCAGGCCTTTCTTCAGGAAATGAGCATACCAAACGATTTGCCACTTCGGTAGCCGGTGAAAATGCTGAAATATTGATTGTTTGCGCTGCCGTGGAGGCCGATATCATGGAACTCGAAAGCTACGACGACCGCATGGCCTTTTTAGCAGATTATGGCTTGAAAGAAAGCGGGGTGGCGAGGCTCATTAAATCGAGCTACCGTTTGCTCGATCTCATTACGTATTTTACAGCCGGTGTTCAAGAGGTGAGAGCCTGGACGATTACACAACATACCAAGGCCCCGCAAGCTGCCGGCGTGATTCACAGCGACTTTGAGAAAGGCTTTATTCGTGCAGAAGTGATTCACTACGCAGACTATATCCAGTATAAATCTGAAGCAGCCTGCCGAGATAATGGAAAACTGAATGTTGAGGGTAAGGAATACGTGGTGCAGGATGGCGACGTAATGCACTTCCGTTTTAATGTTTAGTTAACTTCCGGGTCAATTTTGGCTGATTTTCGTCAAAAGTGCATGCCTTTTAGCTTGAATCGCAAATTTGCTTCGTGCAAGTGCGTGTAATTTTGTAATGTGTTAAGCATATCAGAATCTGATTATCCCCCATACTATCACAACTACGTGAATTCGGTGCACACTGCCGATATATTCCGATACCTCGAAGACCAAAAATCGGAGCTCATTTCCTTCCTTCAAAAAATCCCTGAACATATTTGGAGCTACCGCTATGCAGAAGGCAAATGGTCTATCAAAGAAATTCTGGGCCATCTATGCGATACTGAGCTCATCTTTGCCTACCGCGCCATCGCTATAGCCAGAGGTGAATCGCAAAGCTTGCCTGGCTTTGATCAGAATGCCTACGTAGAAAATGGTCGTTTTGACGAATTAGGGAACCAACAACTTCTGGACTTGTTTCTGCAGATTCGCGATAGCCATTTGGCCTATTTCGCTACACTTAGCCCTGTAGCGTGGGAAAACAAAGGCATAGCGAATGGGGTGAGTTTCACTGCCAAAGCCTTTCCGTTTATCATGGCCGGACATGTACAACATCACATGGGGGTAATCCGCAGCAAGTATATTAGGGGTTAAGCCAGTTGCCCACCTCGTATTTATCAAATAGGTAAATGAGCGATGCCAAGGCCGCAGCACCCAGCTCCAGCTCGCGCTTGTTGACACTTTCAAAGGTATCGCTCGCAGCATGATGGTAATCGAAATAGCGCTGAGAATCAGGCACAAAACCTACTAAAATGGTCTTTTCATTTACGGTAGCTAAAGGACCCACATCGGCTCCTGCACCACCCGATTTAAGCATATAAATGCCGTAAGGCTCCAATAAGGGTAACCAAGCCTGCATCCTATCAATCATAGCTTGATCTGCCTGAATGAAAAAACCTCGTGGAGCAAAGGCACCGCGGTCTGCTTCAATGGCTACGACATGGTTTTCGTTAAGCGAATCAGCCCTGTGGGCATAGGCTAAAGCACCTTTTAATCCGTTTTCCTCGTTCATCCACATGACGGATCGCAGGGTGTAATTCGGACTGTAATTCAAGGTTTTGAAAAGACGTAATACTTCAATTGACTGGATACAGCCTGCGCCATCATCGTGCGCGCCCTCCCCTAAATCCCATGCATCAAGGTGTCCGCCAACCGCAATAATACCCGACTTCCTCCCCTTCAGCTCGCCAATCACGTTATGCGAAAGAGCCATGCCTCTGTCTTCAGCCCCTAAGCGATACTTGACCCGGAGGCTCGGATGTTTCGCTAGCAAAGCGCTGAGCTCTTCTGCAGCTTGTGTGCTGATGGCTGCAGCGGGGATTTTTGGGACGGAATCGGCATAGGCCATGCTTCCGGTATGGGGATAATCGTCTATGTTCAAGTTCATAGAGCGAACCAGAATTCCTTTGGCACCTTTTGAAGCGGCCCAGATAGCGCCATAAACTCTTTGGTCTACGCAGGTGCCATACGCTCCAAAGGTATAGACCATCCTGGCATCCATGGGCCTATTGAAAAATACCACTTTGCCTTTCACCTGTTCATCAGGCAACTTCTGCAGATCATTCCAGCCCATCACCTCAATTACTTCACCCTGAATGGAACCGGCCACCGAGCCGCCCAGAGCGCAAATTGGCATTTCCTGCGCGCTAAATCCGCTGTCTTGACAGGAAAGACTCAGCTCGCTCTCTTCGTTTCTAACCCAATATGGCACCATCACCTCTTGAAAAAATACCGAGTCGAATTGATAGCTGCGCATTTTTTCTGCTGTAAGCTGCACGGCCTTGGCTGCCGCGGGTGAACCGCTCAGTCGCGGTCCGGCCTGCTTGCAGAGATCGCGCAAATCCGCATACGCCTTGCCTTTACTTAAAGCATGTTCAAAAAGCTGAGCGATCAACGCCGAATCAGATTGGGCTAAGCTGCCCACACAGCAGAACAATGCCACGGCATACAGGAGAAGTATCTTCATCACTCAAAAAAGCCGAAAAAAAACCAAAGCTGCAAACATCGAAATCATGGCATCTTCATTGCGCAAACGAAGCTATATTCCAACGGAAATAGTAAATTCACGACCCTTATGTTGATTCAAGCACTTCGATTGTATAGAACTCTTTTTTCTAGCTTAGTGATTCTCGGCACTTTAGCCCTGCAAGCCCAGAGCGAACCGACGCTCACCCGCATTAGCGGAAAACTCGTAGACGCGCCAAACCAAGAACTAAAATTGGTGTACAACAAAGTACCCTTCCTCAATCGCCCTCTTGAAATGCGCACCACCACAGATGCTGAGGGACGATTCAACCTGATATTCCCAATTGACCGCGCTTGGCCACTCGACCTGCAGCATGGCCAAAACAATTTGAATCTCATCTTGCATTCTGGCGATAGCTTCTATGTGGAAGGTGTACAGAGCGAAGGAAAATGGAATTACAGCATCAGCGGACCGGGCAGCGAAGAGTCGGTTTTGAACTATAAAAATTTCCGCGATTTTGACCGCGATAAACTCGAAGAATTCTCCATTTTGGTGAAGACAGCTGATCTTTTAGGCTATTCCAATACCATCAAAACTTGGATGAACGATTACAAGAAGGTTTTCCAAAACAACGCTAAAACAGTGAAACTGAGCAAAGAGTTGAAGAAGAAAATGGAAACCTTGATTGCCGTAAAAGAAGCGAACTACTATTTGATTTATGCCAAATACCGCAAAGACATAGGCGATAGTCTCTTTGTATTCCCTAAAGCTTGGCGTAAAGTGATTGAAGACCCTGCCCTTCTGCAAGTAGACCACGTGGCGAGTCCGGAATACCAAAATTTCCTGCTTCTGCACCTGACGCTAATCGGGCCGGAATTGCGCAACGATGGGTGTCAAAGTTTGAAAAACTACCTCCATTTTGCAGACAGCCTTTACAGTTTGAATTCCCGCACGGAAATCAACGCCCGACTCTTGTATGAAGGCATGCAGAGTGGCTGCTTTTCCTCCATTAAAGACGATTACAATGCTTATTTAGAATACGGCCAAGAGCCGGAATACAAAATGGTATTGCGGCAAAAAGCGTCGGAGGTAGATGAATTGGGTGTGGGTGACCTAGCGCCCGACTTCGTATTTATGGACACAGAGGGCAAAGAACACAGCTTCAAAGAATTTAGAGGAAAAGTAATCTACCTCGACTTCTGGGCTACGTGGTGTGGGCCCTGCATTCAATCCATGAAGGCATCAGGTCCTTTGAAAGAAGCGTATAAAAACAACGACAGCATTGTGTTTGTGTATTTATCTACAGACCGCGACGTAGCCAAATGGAAAAGTCATTACATTACCACCGGAGGCGATCCAAACCATTGGCATGTGGGCGCTAGCGGGCCGGCTGTGAGCATGGCCTACAAGGTGTTTTCCATTCCACGCTATGTGATTATCGATAAAAATGGAAAAATTGTAGACCCTAACGCACCAAGACCATACGACCCGTCTCTTCCGGCTATATTGGATCGCGAAGCAGCGAAACCGTATACGCCCGATAAGAGCAATTGATAGTACACCCAACCTACCATGAACCACAAAGAGCGCATCGCTATTTGTAGCCGATGTAAGAACCGAAAAGTAAATCCCCAATTGGGCATGGTCTGCTCTCTGACCGATGAGCCGCCCAGTTTTGAAGGCGCATGCCCTTACTTCCAGATTGACCCACTCATCGATTTTCAAACCCGGATGCGTGAGGAGCAAGTGAAGAAAAGCACCTACAGCAGCAAGCGCGGGTTGCGTTTCGCTTTGATTGGATTTCCGCTTTTGGTGGCTTTGGTTTATGGTTTATACCTGAGTGCTGAACATTACAAAAACAAGCTGGTACTGGAAGAAGCTGAGCGGTGGTCGCTTGCCATACAAGCAGAATTAGAAGACCATGACGAAAGCATATTTGATGAGATCGACTTGTATCAACTCATGTTGCGCGCCACGCATGATGGCGAAGTGTCGGCTTATGCCACTTTGAATAACACCTTCTCTCGAAGCGTAAAAGCGCGCATTTTATTTCCTTTTGAACAAATGGGCTCCAGCCTGTCCATCAAGCAACTTTCTATTCGAGTGGAAGACCAAAGAGCGTTTATCCTGTTTAGGGTGAGCGGCTCAAGTGGCGCTTTTAACTACATTGAAATCGAGATGAAACGGGTGGATGGTCGCTTAAAAATCGTGGATGGCTATAACTTCGGTACCGGCGATTTTTTCAATGATATTGCACAAAGCATGACCCCGGATCAATCCGGCAATTTCAGAGGCCGACTGAGCTCCTTTGAGCAGCTGACAGCCTCTTCCCGGTTGATAGATATTTCCAATCAGCTCTGCGCTTACCGGATCAACAACGCGGTGAACTCGTACAATGAGCTGAACAACAAAGTCAAAGAGGAGAAGTTCGCGCTCTTCTGTCTTTTGCCCTTATTCTATGAAATCAACCCGAATCACGCCACGGCAGAACACGAGAAACTCATTCGTTTGGATGCCGGCGCGCAATTCCAAGCTTTCCATGCAGTTCTGAAACACTACTACAAACCCAACCTTGATGAATTCAGGGCAGCCCGAAAACAGCTGGAACGCATCATCGGACCGGATAACTACCTCGACCTGCTGGAATTGGATTTGGCATTGGCTGCGAATGAACCTGGTGTATGTGAAAAAATAGAAGAGCTTCGAAAAGACTTTTTATTTGATACCCGAGCCTATGCTTTGCAGCTGAAATGTGCTGAGCAATCCAGGCAAACTGAGAAGGTACTATCCGTGCTTCAGGCTATGAAGGAAAGGCTAGATAAAAAAGGACTCGTATTCGATATGACTTCCTTTGTGCAGGTTCACTGCCCAAATTTACTTTCGAATACGCGTGTGATGGAAGCTCTGCGTCCGGTTTGGAATCCCTATGATTCTTACAGCAGGTATTAGTCGGCCGCTGCCTTGCGCAAGGTGAATCCGAAGGTCGTTCCGAAGCCTATTTTACTGCGCACATTGATGGTTTGTTCATGTGCTTCAATGATGTGCTTCACAATCGCTAAGCCCAAACCATTGCCCCCTGCTTCGCGAGAACGGCTTTTGTCTACGCGGTAGAAACGCTCAAATAGGCGCGGTAGGTGACGTTCTTCTATGCCTTCGCCGTTATCTGAAATTTCTACCAGGATGTTTTCATCCATGTCGTAGAAAGCACAAAGGGTCAAGCCTCCATCTTTGCCGTACTTCACCGAGTTCACAATCAAATTGACCAAAACCTGGCGAATGCGGTATTTATCGGCATAGACCCAGAAAGGTTGATCACAGCCTTCTTTAAACGACAAGCTTATGTTTCGCTCTTGCGCCTTCATTTCGAGCGAGTCGAAAATATCTCTAGCGAGCGCGTGAATATCAAATCGCTCCATCTCCATTTTCAGCTGACCTGTTTCCAGCTGGGAGATATTAATCAAATCTTCTACTAAGTCGCATAAGCGGTCTACGCTCTTGGCTGCTTTGCGCAGAAAATGCACGTTCACCTCCGGATCATCAATGGCGCCATCGATTAAGGTGTGGATATAGCCTTGGATGTTGAAGATCGGGGTTTTCAGTTCGTGCGAAACATTGCCCAGAAACTCTTTCCTGAAATTCTCCAATTTGCGGAGTTCATCAATTTCGGCTTTTTGCTCTCTTGCCCACTTGATAACCTCCTCATTCACCTCTTCAATAGGGTCAAATGCCGTTTTATCAAAGACCCCGGTTTTAAAGCGTGTTGTTTTGAGCCGGTGAATATTCTTGTAAACAAGTTTGATTTTACGGTAGATAAAGACTTCTAAGGCATAGTAGAATAGGCCAAACGAAATCAGTAGCACCGCCACAGCCACAACAATGGAGTCTGTGTAGTCTGGATTCACCAGCAAGGTGAGCAATCCAACGAGCAGTCCTACGGCAAGGGCGGTATAAAAAGCAATTGTTCTGGGTTTCGGATTCCGAATCATCCTTCAAATTTATAGCCTACACCCTTAACTGTGGATATATAGCTATCACCTAATTTTTCTCTGATTTTTCGGATATGAACATCAATGGTCCGGTCTACAACGAGCACATCATCGCCCCATACCTTTTCCAAGATATTTTCACGTGTGAATACCTTACCGGGTTTGCCGGCCAAGAGGTACAACAGTTCAAATTCTTTTTTAGCCATGGGAACTACGATATCCCCTTTTCGAACGGAAAAGCTCTCACGGTCAATTTCTAAGTCGCCAATGCTAATGCGGGAACCGGAATCGGTGGAGGTTTTGCGGCGTAAGATGGCGTTGATTCGGCTAATCAAGACACGCGGTTTAATGGGCTTAGCGATGTAATCATCGGCGCCTACGTTAAAGCCTGCAATCTCTGAATATTCTTCGCTACGGGCAGTGAGAAATACAATGAAAGTCGATTTAAACTCTTCCATTTCTCGCATTCTGCGACACGCTTCAATACCATCCAGCACAGGCATCATTACATCGAGTATGATCAAGTCAGGTTTTTCCTGTTTAGCCTTATCGATACCCTCTTGTCCGTTGGTTGCCAGAACGACTTCGTAGCCCTCGCGTTTCAGGTTGTATTCAATAAATTCCAGGATATCTGGCTCATCGTCTACAACGAGAATTTTGTTGTTGTTTGAATTATTCATTTGCTGAAACAAGAATACCCGGAGGTAATGAACTACGTATTATGTCAAATTTAAGGAATTGTTAACGGGTTCGCGATAGCAATTCAGCCACTTTTTCTTCCAGCTTCTCGCCGCGCAAACCCTTTGCTGCAATCTTTCCTTCCCTGTCTAAAAGGAAAGTAGCAGGTATAGATTCAACGGCATATAGCTTAGCAGCAGACGATTGCCATCCTTTCAGGTCGCTTACATGCGTCCAAAATATCTGGTCGTCTACAATCGCTTTCTTCCACGGGGCATCGGCATTATCAAGCGAAACGCCAAATATTTCGAAGCCTTGGTCTTTGTACTTTTGGTACATTTTCACCACGTTTGGATTTTCCATGCGGCACGGTTTGCACCACGACGCCCAAAAATCAACCAAAACAACCTTACCTCGTAATGACGATAAGGAGACTACTTGTCCGTTTGTATCAAGCAAGGTAATTTCCGGCGCCGGATTACCTACCGAGGTGGCCATGGACGCTTGTGTGCTTTGAATATAGCGTTGAACAAACTCATTTTCTGATCCGCTGGCCAAGCAGTTTTCGTAGAGCTTTTTCTTAAACTCTTCATCAAACTCCAAGTTGTCTTGGGTATACATAAAAAACAGCTGAGTGAGGATAGAATTGGTGTTTTTAAGTCCTTCCACCATCTCTGCTTGGTATTTGTTCAGGGTGTCTGCATAGCGAGCCCGCAATTTTTCCAAGCGCACATCATCCGGCTCAAGCCCTGTGGCCTCTTCTCTCAGAGCCTCCAATGCTAAGCCGCTGCGTACTTCAATACCGCGCAGCTTTCTAAACTCCTGACTTTCTTCCGATCCTTCCAATACGTACTCATCGTAATTCTGAGCAGGAATGGAAAGTTTCATCTGACTGGCCGTATCCACTACGAGGTAGATTTTTTTATAGTTCTGGAAATTGAGGATGGCCACAAACTTTTCCCGTGAATACCCTTCTAGCTTGAAGTTACCGTTTTTATCGGCCGTATCACTTGCTACAATTTCTACTTCATTTAAGCCAATTTTTCCGAGGAGAACAATTTCGCCTAAGCCGTTTTCAATTTGGCCTTCTATGACAAAACGTTCCGCCTTAGCTGTGGCGCTTTCGCCTTGTTTCTTTCTTGCATCGCCGCAGCCCCATGCTACAAAGAGCAAGGCCGTGAGTGCGATTGTCCATTTTTTCATACTCATTTATCCAGGTATTCACTTAGAATTCGGGTGGCTTCTTTGGGGTCGGCTTTGCCTTTCGACAACTTCATTACCTCGCCCATAAACATGCCGAGCAAACCTTTTTTCCCGGCTTTGTATTCGGCTACTTTTGCCAGGTTCGCTTCCAATACTTGCTGAACCAAACCGTCAATGAAGCCGGTATCGCTTTCTTGTAACACGTTCAGCTCTTCGGCTATGCTCAAAGGAGAACGTTCCGGCTGTTCAATCATCACCGGGAAAACGCGTTGTCCGGCTACAGAGTTGCTCAGCTTATTGGTATCGATTAAGGTAATCAGTTCTGCTAAGTTCTTAGCCGGCACATGAAAATCAGCCATTTCAAGCGCATTCTCGTTGAGGTAAGACTTCACTGAACCCATCACCCAGTTGGCCGCGGCCTTGTAATTGGTAGTATGGCTTATCAGCTCTTCAAAATAGGCTGCAATTTCTTTTAAGTCGGTTAAAACCTGCGCATCGTAGTCAGATAAACCCAGCTCTTTGGTGTACTTCTCAAACAAAACATCCGGTAAGGCCGGCATCTGTGCTTTGATGGAATCCACATAGGCTTGGTTAGCGATAAAAGGCGGCAAATCCGGCTCCGGGAAATAGCGGTAATCGTTTGCTTCTTCCTTTGAGCGCATGGAGAAGGTGGTCCCTTTCAATGCATCGAAGGAGCGTGTTTCTGAGGTAAAAGTCTCTCCCGCTTCCAACAAGTCGATTTGGCGAATGATTTCGTATTCGATGGCGCGCTTCACGTTGGAGATGGAGTTCATGTTTTTCACTTCCACCTTGGTGCCAAACTTCTCTGCTCCTTTTAAGCGAACGGAGACGTTGGCATCGCATCGCAGCGAACCTTCTTCCATGTTGCCGTCGCAAATGTCCAGGTAACGGACCAGCTTACGCATCTCGGTTACATAAGCATAGGCTTCTTCCGCACTGCGGATATCCGGCTCCGATACAATCTCAATAAGCGGCACGCCGGCGCGGTTGTAATCTACCAAGGTATCGTATAAGTCCTGATCGTGCATGCTCTTTCCGGCGTCTTCTTCCATGTGGATACGGGTAAGCCCGATCTTTTTGGTAGAGCCGTCTTTCAGCTTGATCTGCACAAATCCGCCATTGCAAATCGGTGTTTTATCTTGGGTAATCTGATAGCCTTTCGGCAAATCGGCATAGAAGTAATTTTTGCGGGCGTAGTAGTTGAACTCGCGAATTTGCGCATGGCAGGCCAAGCCCATTTTCACCGCGTAGTCGATCACCTTCCTATTATGCTTCGGCAAGGTGCCCGGGTGACCTAATGAGATGGCACTTACGTGTTCATTCGGAGCTGCGCCAAATGCTGCGCTATCAGAAGAATATGCTTTACTCTGCGTGAGCAATTGGGCGTGAATCTCAAGCCCGATTACTGCTTCGTATTTGTCGTAGACGGATGCTGTCATTGTTCAGGAGCACAAAAGTAGCGTTTTTCCGCTGAGCTTCGCCATCTTAAAAAGGCAATTTCAGAGCGTCAAAGCGAGCAGTTTTTCTTCCAACATTTGCCAAAAGCGATGGTGCAACTCTTCCTGTTCTGAGCGCAGCTCGATGTAGAAGTGTTTGACTTTGAAATAATCCGGGTTGTTTTTACAGCCCATGGGTGAATCTGCCTTGTAAATGCGGTTTTCCAAGCCGTCTTCCGGCGACACATTCACCTGCGCTTCTCGTCCGTCTAAGGCTTGGATAAGCTCAATACAAATTTGCTGAACCGGTTTCTCTAAGTCGGGAACGAATGCCAAGCGTAGGTAGCTGATTGGATTAAGGAAATCAGTTTTTACGTCTTGAATTTTCTTAGAATAAAGCGTTTGCAATCCTTCATTCTGATTTATTCTTACCAATAACTCAGTTAACCCAGAATCTATTTTCCAAAAGTCGTCTTCAACAGAATTCAACAGGTAGTCAAAATCCGCCATGTAATAGGCTTTCAATTCCGGATTCAAGTAGATACTCATGCGGTATGCTCCTCGGTATAGTTGAGGTCGTTACTGAAGCTTTCTTTCAGGTACCAGATGGAAACAAAGCTTAAGGCCAAACAAACACTTCCCACCACCAAGGCGGAATAGCGCTCGCCCATCATCGGACTTAAAAAGGCGGCGGAGGTGGTAATCAAAGGAACGGAACCTCGCACAAAGTTGGGAACTGTATTGGTTACCGTTGAGCGAATATTAGTGCCAAATTGCTCTGAAGCGATAATGACAAACAAAGCCCAGTAGCCGGCTGCTACGCCAATTAAGAAACTTAGCCAGTAATAGGTTTGCGGACTGATTCCCTCTGAGAAAAAGAGGAATACCACCATGAGAGCTGCTGTAAACCCGAGGTAAAGCATCACCACTTTTCGTCGGCTGCGCAACAACTGAGAAAGTAAGCCTGAGATAAAGTCGCCCACCGACAAACCGATATAACAATACATCACAGCCTGACCGTTGATCACCCGTCCGGTTACACCCAACTCCGGACCAAATACTTCTTCGCTATTGGCTACCAGTAAACCGATGGTATACCAAATGGGCACACCTACCAGGATACAAGCCAGGTATTTCAAGAAGCGGTCTTTGCTTTTGAAGAGCATTAAGAAATCGCCTTTCTTCACATGGGATTCTGTCTTGATGGATGCGTACATGCCGGATTCCAAAACGCCTACCCGAAGCAATAGCAAGACAAGTCCCAAAGCGCCACCTATGATGTACGCCACTCGCCAATTCGGGAAAGGGTAATTGAACCAGGATTCTAGGAGTCGGCCGATGGCCTCTCCTTCCATGCCCACCAAACCGGCAAACACGGCGCCCAGGGCACCGAAGGTCACCACGATCATGGTTCCAATACCCCGCTTTTCTTTGTCCATGGTTTCAGAAATCAGCGTAATCCCAGCCCCCAATTCGCCGGCTAGGCCAATGCCTGCAATCACTCGCACGGCGGCATAGACTTCTAAATTCGTTACAAAGGCATTGACAATATTCGCAACCGAATAGAGTAAAATGGAGCCAAAAAGCACTTGAATTCGCCCGCGTTTATCGCCTAAAATTCCCCAAAGCAGACCGCCCAAGAGCATACCGGTCATCTGCATATTAAAGAGGTATTTACCGGTATCGGCCAAGGTTTTGGCATCCATATCCGGAAATAGAAACTGTAGACTTTCTTTCTTCACTACGTTAAAAAGTAGGAGATCATATATGTCTACGAAGTAGCCCAGGGAGGCTACCACTATTAACATCAAAGAGTTTCGTGTCATGGCGCTTAAGCGCTAAGAAAACACTTTCCGGCCAAAGCTGCAATTTCTTCCAGGTAGCTTTGGTCTGTTGTGTCGAAGTCGGCCAATACGGCGCTGTCAATGTCCAGCACGGCAACTACTTCTGAATTCTGAAAAATGGGTACTACGATTTCAGAACGGCTGTCTGAGCTGCAGGCAATATGTCCGGGAAAAGCATCTACATCCGGAACCAGTTGGGTCTTCGCTTCTTTCCAAGCGGTGCCGCAAACGCCTTTGCCAAAGGAGATGCGGGTGCAGGCTATAGGACCTTGAAAGGGGCCCAGGACCAGTTGTTCGTTTTTGACGAGGTAAAATCCAACCCAGAGCCATCCGAACGTCTGCTTCAAGGCAGCGCAGAGATTGGCTAGGTTAGCAACTAAATCAGGCTCTCCTTCCAGCAATCCTTTCAATTGCGGCAAGAGAGCCTGGTATCGCTCAGCCTTGGAGGCCTGCGTATTGATGTGAAGTTCTTCGGCCATTACTCAGCAGCGGTGCTGTCGGCAGGTGCAGCCTCAGTGGCTTCTGCAGCCGGAGCTGTACCGTTCATTTTAGCTGCAGCGTCGGCAGGCAATGCGGTAGCTGCTTCTTGCTCTGCTCTTTTGCCTTTGTACTCTTCGTTACGTGCTACGTCTTCTTTCACGGCGTCTGCGCCATAGTGGCAAGCCGACATAGAAACAACAACTAAAGTCAGGGCGAGGGTATACAATTTTGCTTTCATGGTGATTTCTTATCGCCGACAAAAATAGAAAAAGTTTCATGACCCTGTCAGCATTTCAAATCCTTTTTCTCTAAGCTGTCAGGATTCCATATTCATCCCTACCTATGAGCATGAAAAAATTCCTCAGCTTTTTTGCCTTACTCTTTAGCCTAAGTGCCCTTGCTCAGTCGTATCCCCAAGCGGATGAATTGTCGGGATTGCAGGTAGGTGATACCGTAAAATCCTTCCGGGCCATCAGCCAAGACAGCAGCGTATTTAGCCTGGATGCGGCCTTAGAAAAGGGTCCGGTGGTAATCATGTTCTACCGCGGACAATGGTGTCCGGTATGCAATAGGCACATGAAAAGAGTGCAAGACAGTTTGGGATTAATTAGCGAAACAGGCGCGCAGCTTATCGCCATTTCACCTGAAAAGCCGGAGTATTTGGCTAAATCGGCTAAAAAAACCGGAGCCAGTTTCACGCTACTTTATGATTCTGCCTACGCCATTGGAGAGCAGTTTAAGGTGGTTTTTCAGCCATCTAAAACAGATCGCTTGAAGTACAATAGCCTGCTGGGTGCGAACTTGGACGAAGCACATAGCGATGGAAGCGAACGTTTGCCTGTGCCTGCAACCTATATTTTAAATCAAGATGGAGTCATCATCTGGCGCCACTTCAACCCCGATTACAAAATAAGGGCCTCGGTAAGCGAAATTATTCAACACCTACCGAAGCCTTAGAGGGATTCACCAGCTTCAGCGATGTGACTCCGAACAGGGATCAGGAACAAAACCTGTGGGGTTGATTAATAAAAGATGATTTTTGCATGGATATATTTTATGCACGAGTCATTACACATATTACTGGATCTGGTATTACCTGAGGGATTAAAGAAGTACTTCGAGTTGGTCGATCATAAATCTGATGCGGATAACCTTCATCTGTATTTGGATGAGATAAATAGTATACCTGAAGAATTTAAGGGTCAGAAATTGGAATCGAAAGGCTTTTATGAGTCGATAACGCTGCAAGATTTTCCAATCCGAGGTCGTAATGTTTTTTTACATATTAGGCGTCGTCGCTGGTTAAATCATAAGACCGGCAAGGTTGTATGTAGAGATTGGAACTTGGTAGCAAAAGGCACGCGAATCACGAAGGATTTTGCGGCTTTTTTAAAAGAGATCAGTCGATACGCAGGCGCATAGCCTCCAGACTATTGCCTCGTTTTATGGCATCAACGGTAAGAGGCTACAACGTTATTATAGAGATAAACTAAGCGAATATCAAGGCTGGGAGTATCAATTTAGTGCGCATAAAGGTCTTGTGTTCGAACACAACCTCGGGCCTCGATTATCCATTGATGAGACATCTTTATCTCATGGTGAACTATACACCATCATAACAAACAAAGAGGCAAAGGGAAAAAAAGGGACTTTGGTAGCCATTATAGAGGGGACTAAATCAGAGGTAGTCATACCCTTTATTCAAAAACTGTCATTAAGGAAACGAAACAAGGTTGAAGAAATCACGTTGGACTTGGCTGGTAATATGGCCTTAATCGCAAAGAAATGCTTCCCTAATGCCGTTCAAGTTATCGACCGCTTCCACGTACAACAGCTTGCTAGTGAAGCTTTGCAAGAGTTACGTATCAAATATCGATGGGAAGCTCTGGACGCCGAGAACCTGGCCATAGAGCAAGCCAAAGCTGAAAACAAATCCTATACCCCTGAAGTATTTGAAAACGGCGATACCTTAAAACAATTACTGGCAAGAAGCAGGTATCTATTATACAAGAAGAGAGACAAATGGACAGTCGAACAAGAACTTCGAGCAAACATTCTTTTTCTACGCTATCCGTCTATTGAAAAAGCATACGAACTCGCTCAGGAACTATCCTGGATTTTTACCAATACCAAAGAGAAAGTCTATGGATTAACACGATTGGCAAAATGGTGCGAAAAAGTGGAACAATCAGGCTTTAAATCCTTTAATACCATATCCAGAACCATCAATAATCAGTATCAGAACATCCTGAATTACTTCGACAATCGAAGCACGAACGCTTCTGCAGAATCCTTCAACGCCAAAATTAAAGCCTTCAGAGCTCAACACAGAGGGGTAAGAAACGTCAACTTCTTCCT
>FWPV01005467.1_pt1 | contig 25351 bp, 20 predicted proteins | sample 2228371 | NCBI WGS metagenome assembly FWPV01 (sample SAMEA103939776, study PRJEB20133) | metagenome | reverse complement strand
TGAATCTAAGAAAACCAAGGGGATCAGTCATGCGAACCGTCGTGGGACCAATTTTGTACTTCCCCCGCTTTTTGGGTATCGAAGTGTAAGAGATGATTAGTGCCCCACTGTCCCAATCTATGGTTTGCTTTTCGGATACAAGCTCAAACCATTGTGGAAGTGAATCATCAATCTCCACAGGACCAACGATCTTCTGCCCGCCTTCAAATCGAAGCAAAATACTGATTAGTTCGCCTTCGGAGACATATCCGGGACATTCCCTCACACACCGCAAGCCTCTTGCCGCATAACGCCCCAGTAGATATGAAACTATTGGAAGCATTCCAAGCGTAGCAGACATAAAGAAAAGTTGCCACACGTTCAAAACGGCGGCTACCATGAAAATAAATAGCGAGGAAATAAATACCGCGCTGAGCTTTACCCTTGCCATTTGATTACCCTTCGGGTTCTACCCAAACTGATTGTACCTCAAATGGTGTAGGCACAGCAAGGATATGAACTGCAGCGACAAAGTTGCTTCTTCAAAGCAGGAACTCTGAATTGGTAAACAATGCCGGTAATTTTCCTATACTCCAAGTCCTCCTCCACCTGTTCGTCCTGCACGCTCTTTGGAAACTTTCTCCCAATAGCCGGATGCGCTAAATGCCTCAAGCGGATTAGGATCGAGACCCATCTCCTCACGAACAACTTTGAGAAGCGGCTGAACGTCGGTGTTGAATGCCTCGGTCAAGCAAGTTTCGGCAGTAACAATATCATTTTCTGCCTGAGCTTGCGCAAGCTTTTCGCGATTTATGCATAAAGCCTTGGCATAGCTTGTTTGAATGTGCTCAACCGTTTGAATCATTGCATCTATCTTTGCCTTCTTTATGTGGCATTGGTCAACCATAAAGGCAATCGGTGGATTATTGTTAGGATTATCCTCTGCCTTCACAAGCTCGTTGTATATTAGGAACAACTCGTATGGATTTATCGAACCAACCGTAAGGTCATCATCCGAATACTTTCTATTGTTAAAATGGAAACCGCCAAGGCGCTCTTCGTCAATTAGAAAAGCAACAATATGCTCAATATTGGCACCTTGAAGATGATGACCAAGGTCAACAAGCACATGCGCCCGAGGTCCCGCAGCTTTACAGAATACATACGACATTCCCCAATCGGCAATGTCTGTGTGATAAAACGCTGGCTCAAAAGGCTTATACTCAATTAGCATGCGCATATTTTCGGGCATAGCGTCGTAAATTGTTCGGAAGCATTCATGCGCCCAAGCCTTGCGCTTCCGGAAATCACCTTCGCCCGGGTAGTCAGTTCCATCTGCAAACCAGAGCGATAGAACTTCTGAGCCAAGTTCCTTCCCAATTTCAATAGAGTCGAGAATGTGGTCAACAGCACGCTTTCGAATACTTGGGTTTGCGCTCGTAATGCTCCCGAACGCATACGCCTGATCTTGGAATACATTCGGATTGATTGCACCTATCCTTACGCCCAACGATTCTGCATATGAGGCAAGTCCTTGCGCATCCGCAAGACCATTCGGAAAATCCCAGAGCACATGGACAGCGACAGTTGGTGCAACTCCGGTATATTTATGCACTTGAGCCGCATCTGCAATCTTTTCTTCGATTGTAACTGCGGCGCCGTCCTGCCTGAACGTGCCAAAGCGCGTTCCAGCATTCGAGTATCCCCATGATGGCGTTTCGATCTTCTGGTTCTTCAGACGTGCCTTGATTTTTTCAACATCAATGCCACGGCTCACTAACTCCTCAGCTAAAAGCTCATATTTTGCCCGATAATTGTCACTCATTTCTGCTTCTCCTTCCACAATCTCACTCCTCAATTAGTCAGCAGGCAAGAGTTTTGAAGAATGGTTGCATTATAAAAACTTACCTCTGCGGCATAGCCTTCGGAGGGAAACCCATAAGCAATATTAGCAACCGATCTATTTTTCTATCTTACCAAGATTACGCCTTATCTTCCTCCTTAACAGATAGTCCAAGAAGGCGGGCGAGCTGAATACACTTTTTCCTCCAGTCGCCGTAGACCGTGACTCGGTGCCAGCCAACATCCCAATTGTTAAGTATCGTCTCAACATTTGCCCGTGCCGCTAGTTTAGTGCGGCATGCTTTCGGCTCATCAATGTTTCGCGTGGTAACGCCTGTATGGATCACCATACGCTTGCCCCGTGTGTCAATTTCAAGCGTAGTTACAGGCTCTCCCGCCGGCATTAGCGATTGAACAGCGGCACCTTTATCATCCTCGCGGTGCGAACGAATAATATACGGATTTGCCTTCCCCTTCGGACCGAAGACGCGATTTGTCGCAACACAGTGCGCATAAATAATCTCGCTCGTGGCGGTGTCAATCACCGGGTCAGAAACATATCCCGGTCGCCCGGTTAGATACCGCATCATTAGCTGGGTACAAGTAGAATTGATATCACCCTCACATACGCCCGTGCCCCCATCATTGTTCATCTGGAAGAATGACAGACAAGGATAAGCCGTAATCTTGCCGCTGTAGAATCCGCCAAGACAGTCCATGCTTACTGCGTCACATCGCCTCTCGGCGCACGCACGACACAACGCAAGATACATCTTTGCCCCATCAACGATATCTTTCCGAGTCGGCTCCACAACCTTCTTCGCATTTTTGATCCAATAATCAGCCCATTCGTTCGCTTCCTTCTCATCAGCCTTGTTGTAATACTCGGCAAGCTCTTGGAAAGATAGCTTAATAACCTTAGGTCCAATATTCTGTTCTGCCGCCGCCCAGCCGCTAATGTCATAATCCACCACATCAAGAATTCTGGACTGCTTGAGAGAGCTTATCACCTCGAAGAGCCGAACTCCTTCGATCACATCTTTGAAATCCGACGAGCTTATGCTGATGAAAGGCAGGTTTTCGCGATTCGCACCGCCAGTATGAATCAGCATTTCACCCGAACCCGCAAATAGATCGTCAATCATAACCACCGGCTTGCCGCTGTGCAGGATTGGCACGACGGCGTGGGGCCAGATGCCAAGCAGATACACTGCGAAACCATCGGCATCAGCGGATTCCTTTATGACAGCCTGTGCTTCAGCATCGTTTTTCGCATGCCTAATGGTAAAGTTGATCCCAGGACAGGCTTTGATTAGCTTGTCTGAAAGTTCTTTTGCCCGTCCCTCATAGTCATAGTTCTTCATTGGCCAAGTGGGAGTGCCTGAAGAAACATGGGTAAAAACGAGAGTAACCTTAGCCTTTGCCTTTGGAAAGATTGGTGTCCTGCTAACCGGATCCGCAGAGACCAGCGATTCAGCCAGAGGCAGAAGAGTCCAACAAGCAGCCGCACCTCCAGCTGCTTGAATGAACCTGCGGCGTGTCATCGTACACTTGCACTGCTTGTTCATAAAATTAACCTCCTTGCAAAGCCATTATTTCAAAACCAAATCCGATGTAATCATTTGTTCGCCCTAAAATGACATATTTCCTTCGCAAAGGATAACTTTTGTTGGCGGTTGAAATAATTCTTAGAGTCCATAAATATGGCTGGGAGGTTTGGAGAATGTTTGACTTGCAGAAAATACTCTTCATCTCGATTGTCTTGGCGTTTGGGGTGTTACTTGGGGTACCAAACATCGGACACGCACGAGAATACACCGCAGCGCTTTTTAGAAACGAACTGCCGAGTGAGGAAAAGGCGATAATTGAGGTGCTTACGGAAGATCTCAAATCCGCCGGTTATTCGGTAACTGAAATAAATGGCAAAGAGCTTTGCGATTCAGAACGGCTCTCAGTCGCAAATTTTGATCTCCTTGTCATTCCAGATGCATCCACACTGCCGGCTAAGTCAACAACAACAATTGAGGCATATCTGAAGGCTGGTGGAGACATCATTGCCCTGAATACACCAATGTGGCAGAGGGCGCTTATTAATATAGGCGGTCGCTGGTTTACTCGCGAGGAATATCAACGCGAAAGCGCGGGGAAACTGCCTGAGAACGTAATCTTCAATTTCCATCCAGAAGACATCGCTGATTGGACAAGGTCAAGCGATAAGATGGAGGTCCAAACCATCGCCGAAACAACTGCCGAAGGACCTGCGCCGGGGCAACGCGCACTTCATGTGATAGTCCCAAATCTCACATCCTATGATACCTTTGGCACTCGCTCCTTGCAAAAGCCGTTTCCAGATGGCCATACACTCACCGTATTCTCCGCGAAGGGTGATGAAAGAACAACCCAGCTTGCAATTGAATGGGACGAAAAGGACGGCTCTAGGTGGATTGCCACTGTTGCGCTGACCACGGAATGGCGGCGGTACGTGCTGAGGCCCGATGACTTCAAGTTCTGGATAAGCGTGCCAAACCGCGGCGGACCCGGGGATCGTTTTCGTCCGGAGAATGCGGTGTCAATGAGCGTTGGTTTGGCACAAACACACACATCTGCGATTGGAACAGGGCGGTTTGAATATTGGGTTGGGCCCTTTGGCACAGCAGAGATGACCCCTGAATATGAGGAGCTTCTCAACGCAATAGTACCTCCGGCGCTTGACACACTTTCCCCGAGCTACAAACTATTCGACTCAAGCGAAGTTGCACGCCTCGAAGTTCGCAAAGACCAAGTAATCGTTCCTCCCACAACAATTCCTCTGCCGTCAATCATCCGCTCACCACACCCCAGACCAAAGGGTGGCGGCTTCGACAAAGGGCGCGATTGGCGGTGGATACCTATTCTCGAAGCACGGACATCTAAAGGCGAGTGGCGAGGCAACCCGGTCACGATGATGGTACACGCTTCCGGACCGTTCAAAGGCGGGGTTTGGGCTTCGTTTGGGATTGGCGATATGAATTGGTATAAGCAGCCAGAGGCGCGGCAAGTTATCCGCAAAATAGCTGAGAAAATGCGCAACGGCATATTCTTCCTTGACGCAGGCACAAACTTTTATACGTACTTTGAGGACCAACCCATCACGGTAGGATTTAACGTCGTGAACCTTAGCACGGAAACTTGTAATGATTTGATCGGACGAGTGAGACTTGTGGATAAAAGCTCAGGGAAAGTAATTTACTCCCATGAATGGTCCCTCGCCATTGACGGAAATAATGCTATTGCTCGAAAACAAGTTGACTGGAACCTCAATAAATTGCCAGCCGGGGAATTAATTGCAGAAGCCACGCTCTACAAAGGCTCAAAAGAGGTTGACCGCGTAACCCACGAAGTAGGCTTCTGGAAGCCGAAAAAGGAAAAACACTTTGTTACGATTAAAGACGGGGAATTTATGCTCGATGGAAAACGTTGGCGACCATGTGGCGTAAACTATATGCCTTCCTCGGGGATTGGAACCGAAGATGGCAATTACTTCGAGCACTACCTAAGCGCACGCTCATATGATCCGGAGGTTTTCCAGCGTGACATCGAACACATAAAAGATATGGGCTACAATGCAGTAAGCATATTCATATACTCCGGATACGAAAAGGCGCAAAACCTAAATGACCTATTACGACGTCTCGAAAAACTGGGACTTAAGGCAAATTTGGCTCTCAGACCCGGAACGCCTATGAACTTCCTTTGGCCTCAAATTGGGGAAATTATCAAAAACGCTCGGCTGATGGACAATGACACAGTCTTCGCCTACGACCTAGCATGGGAGCCATCCTTTGGTCATCATCGCGACCGCGTTATATGGGATGGAGAGTGGGAAAAATGGATTATTGAGCGCTATGGAAGCATCGAAAATGCCGAGAAAGATTGGGGCTTCGCTGTTCCGCGCGATGAAAACGGCAAGGTTACAAATCCTTTGCCTCATCAAGTAGATTCAACCGGCGAGTGGAATCGAATAACTGCCGCATATCGGCGCTTCCTCGACACCCTGCTTTATAAGAAATACAGTGCAGCAAGGCGGCTGGTTAGAAGTGTTGACCCCAACCATCTTATAAGTTTCCGCATGGCTGAAGCAGCAAATCCGACATTCCGCTGGGAAGGACGCATTCCATATGACTTTCCATATCTTGCCGGTGCGGTTGATTTTCTAGCACCGGAAGCATATGGCCGCATTGGCGAATGGGAAGCGGTCAAGCCAGGCTGGTTCGAACGCGAATGGGCAAGGCTCTGGGCGCCAAAGCTACCAATGATATGGGCTGAGCAAGGATGCAGCACATGGGAAATGAGCAGAATGCAGACTTCACCATGGCGGCTTGATTTCCAAGCAAAGCACTACAAGGCATTCTATGAAATGCTAATTAAGAGCTGTGCCGACGGTATTTTCTCATGGTGGTATCCCGGCGGATTCCGGGTTGGGGAGAATAGCGATTTTGGAATCATCAACCCCGATGGAAGCGACCGCCCGGTAACTAAAGTCATTCGCGAGTATGCACCGAAATTCATAAACGGCCCATCTGCGAAGAAAGCTAACTTTTGGATAACCATTGACCGCGATAAGCATCCTGATGGCATAGCCGGAGTATACGACGAAGTTAAGGATTTGTTTTGGCAGGCGATCGAGAATGGCAATGTCCCAGCTCTTCGAACCGAAGGCACAGGGACGGATTCGACAAATTGTCCGCTTATTGCCGTCGGAAACACTCCGTGCAATGGGAGCAATCCGCCAAAGTACCTCGATGCCGTTTTCGACGTGGTGGAAGTCAAGGATGCCAGCGGTAAATGGATTGAGGTGAAATCCGGCGACAAAGTTCAAGCGCCAACAACCAATATAGTGGCGCTAAGAATACAATTTACAAACCTCGGAGAAGCAAAACTCATAGCCCCCCGCGAAGTAAAAGGACAACACGGTGGAGTCTACGTTACATATAACATACTTGAAGGCGGCAAAGGAAAGACTCCGATAACAGCAAACATTGGCCATTTAGAATCAGGAACTGTGGAGATGAACATCCCGTTTGCCTCTGATAAGCCGGCTGAAGTAATTCTCTCCTTCGACTGCGCTGGCAGAACGCCATTCGGGGAAAGGTTTAGGCTGGTGATTGCACCCTAGCCTAGCCCGGGCTCCACCAAAAATAAAAGGCAGACCTTGGTTTCCGGTCTGCCTTTTATTGCAACTATTAGCGCTCAAAACCCCTGATAAACAACAGGCGACTGAAATCAACGAGCTTCAAATCAAGGCATCCTTGTTCCAGCCTAGTTTAATAAGCTCAATGCGGTTGAGGTCGGCAACACCAAGGTGATAACGTTCATCTGCAATGGCGATGTGCTTTGTCGGAGTTATCGGCTTATCCTCACCAAAAAAGGCTATCCTTTTCGCACGCAAAATGTGCGCACCGACGCTGTCAACCGCCACCGGATCAAGCGAAACCGCTAGCCCTTTATATTGCCAAACGTATCTCGCATCATATGTCTGCGGACCTTTGCAATAGAAAAGTGGGTTTAAGAGGAGGAGAATATTTAGCCGCGTCTTTCCCTTCACAATCGGAAGATCCCAAACTTTGGCTAGATCTGCGCAGGCATCCTCATGATATGACGCCGGGTTGCCACTCAAGATGATGTAATTCTTGATACATCCTCCCATGCCCGACATCGTATGCGCACGAGCTGGACGGACATTGATTAGGGCGGTCGCTTGCTCAAACTTATCTCTCGACCCTCGGTCGTCGCAAAATACCTTATCCTGCGGAACTCCCGCGGCGATTACACGCTTCATGATTATTTCATTCGCTTCAGGCGGCGTTGGGAAACGATTCCACACGTTTGTTTTAATTCCAACATAGTCATTTGGTTTGACAATGGATTTCCATGCAGAAGCTGCATCAGCCTTCCCAAGGAGTTTTGCAACTGCCTGGTCAAGCATTCGACCAAGAACGGAAATATTTATCTTTCCCTCACTGTCAAGCACGCCGGCATCTCGTATTAACACTACTCTCGACCGCTTTTCGGCTGACTCTACCTCAATTGGAAAGCCAACAGCGGCTGCGAATGCCGCCGTAGCCGCTCCCCTAATGAAATCACGCCGAGTAATCACTCTCGCGTTCTCAACCATTTGACCCTCTCCCTCCGATTCTTCACTCCCGCTATAAGCTCCGATGCCCTTTCGCGCGTCGGAGCTTCGAATACTGCTACCACATATTCATCACAGCGCTTGACCGCTACCCATTTGCCATCCTCAGTCTTTAATACGCCGGTAGTCTGCGCCTCCGGTATATAAGCCTTCACGAAGCTCCTATACGCCGTAATGGAGAGCTCGTCGCTGGGATATTGTACGACGAGAAGCTTCGATTTCCCGTTTTTCTCAGCGTACTCCGCAAGGACGACGTTTGTTTTCTCATCAAGATTCAAGATATTCTTGTCGGCTAGGAAGTAATGATAATCAATCCCGGATTTCTTGTGGAAATACCGAACGCTTGTTGGGATGAGGTTCGTCTGCGGCAAAAGAGAAATAATTGGCGGTTTAGATCCAGCAATCCGAATGTTCGACGCAACTATCCTGCCGAGCGCCAAGACCGCATTCTTTGCCTCAGGGGTTTCGCGGTCGGCTAGTATGCTGACAAAATATTTTCCCTTCCAAAAGCGAAGAAGCCCTGCAGCATATTCTGAGTCATTGCCAATTCCGACGCTTTTCCCATCCTGCTCAAAGCTATATACACCAAATGCATCTTCCGACGAACCCATATCGAAAAGGTCAACGGTAATTGATGGCTCATTCTCTTTATTAAATCTCCTGGCAAGTGCTTTCCGGAAGTCGTATGCAAGATACAGCTCTGCCCCGCCATCAATGTAGTCAAAGAGCGTCTTGCGGTCATAAATATTATCAGACGCCTCTGCCTTCCACCCGTGAATTTCAGACGGAATGAGATTCTCCATTGGCGATTCATCTCCTCTTGCAACGCCAGCCAAAATTATGAAGAGAATCGCGGATATAGACATCGCAGATGCTTTTTGAAAAGAAGCTAGAATCATTTCTTGAACAGCAAGCAGTTAAAAAGCACCTATCGGAACTAAAGAATTATAGATACTTTATCGCCCGCGGAGACGGCTGTCCTGCAATCTAAATAACTAGTGCACCCCAAGTACTTCCACTTCATAGATCAGAGTGGCATTAGGTGGGATTTTTTTCTGGGAATTACCCTGCTCTCCATAAGCTAGGCTTGGAGGAACAGTGAGTTTGCGCCTGCCTCCGGAGCGCATTCCGATAACCCCGTCCTCTAATCCTTTTATGACCTCACCATTTCCGACAGTGAATGAAATCGGTGAATCAGTATCGTGAGTGCTTTCCAATTTGGTGCCATCCGAAAGCCAAAGGGAATAATGTATCAAAACATTGTTGCCACTTTCCACAAGTTTCCCGTCGCCCGCGTAAAGGTCAGCATATTTGAGGCCGGACTCTGTTGTCACCTCGTTCGGTGTTATTATTTCCAGCAGCTCCATTTCGAAATAAAGAGTGGCATTGCGGGGTATCAAAGGAGGATAGCCTTCAGAACCATATGCAAGTTCCGGCGGGATGTAGGCTCTTCGCTTGCCCCCCTTGCGCATAGTGCTCGCCAGCTCCTCCCATCCTTGAATCACTTCGCCACCACCGAGCGTGAATTCATATGGTTCGTTTCTGTCATATGAGCTGTCGAATTTGACTCCATTCGTAAGCCATCCTGTGTAATGGAACTTACAAACCTCTCCCTTGAGCGGAGTCATGCCCTCACCAACTCGCACATCTGAATATTGGATACCAGATGAAGTTTTAATAAAGCCTCCGCTACCAGAACCACCGCAACCTATAATTGCCATTGATATGATGGCAGCCAAAAGTAAAAATATGGCAAATCTCATTGATCGCATCCCTCTCAGCCTAAGAATTACCGGCAATACATATAGCCCAAGGAGATAATACCATCATTCGTCAACTTAGGCAAGCATAATCATTTAATGCGAGCGAACTCTATCAAATCACTTATCTTCGCCGTCGCCATGCAGAAAACTGTGTCAGCAGCGCCATAATAAAGACACACTTCGTCCTTTTCATAATCGGGGATTGCCGAGGTGACAAACACAACATTTGGCACATCTCCCACGCGTTCGTAAAGTTCTGTGGGCGCCATCAGATATTCCTTTCCCCTCGCGATGACTTTTGAAGGATCTTCGAGATCAAGAAGCGCTACACCCGCCTTGTAAATCAAGCCGTTGCAGCGAGGAGTAGTGCCGTGATAAATAACAAGCCAGCCCTCATTAGTCTTAATCGGCGGCGCACCCGGACCAATTTTACCTTGATCCCAGGCAAACCTACGGCTTTCCATGATGCACCTTGACCTACCCCAGTAGATCAAGTCAGGCGAATATGAAATCCATATGTGCCCCTGACCGCCCGGCTGGAAAGGTCGGTCCAAACGCACATATAATCCACCAATTTTCTCCGGAAAGAGCACCATATTTCGATTCGTTGGCTCGGAGGCAATTGCAACTTTTTCGAAAGTCTTGAAATCGCTTGTTTTGCTTACGGATACCTGACAGCCATAGCGATTCTCGGCGGCATAGCAAATATAATACGTGTCATCAATCTTTGTGATTCGTGGGTCATAGATCGCCTCTTCGTAGGTAATGAATGGCTCTTCCGTTGGTACCAGTATCGGCTCAGGCTCGATGTCAAAGTGGATGCCGTCATCGCTCCACGCAAGACGCATTGTTTGATAACCCTGCCTGCTTTCGACTCGGAGCACAGCAACATACCGATCGCCAAACTGATGCACCGCGCTATTGAAAACAGCATTCGCTCCCGGAATCATTGCCGGGGTGATGATTGGATTGCCTTCATATCGCCTGATGATTTCCGCCATACACGCCCTCTTCCATTAGCAGTTTTACATAAAAACTCTCTGCTTGAGACAACGCATTTATTTTAAACGCTGCTGAATATCCGCAAAAGAAAGACCTAAAATCTCGAATGTCTTCTCCCGACTAGTCGCCCCTAAGATTAGAGAAATTTGCGACTTCTTTATGCCTAGCTGATCGGCAAGAAACTCAACACACGCCTTATTTGCACTACCCTCGACTGGAGGCGCAGTAATCTTGACAAGGAGAACATCATCCTGCCACCCCATGATTTGATTCCGCGAGCTTCGGGGACTTACCCTTACCTTCAGAAGAGTCTTTTCCATAATTGCCTACCTCTTAACCATTCGACGATAGACCTCATCCGCTTCATCGCCTGGAGACATCGGCTCGAATGTCTGATATTCCTCAGCTCGCAAAATTAGCATTCCCTCGCCACCAATACGAGTTGATGAATAAGTAAGCTCCGAAACCTCAAACTCTTTTTGCTTTCCCTCAAACTCGAAGGTAACAAAATATTGCAATAACGGCTGATTTCGTGTTTCATCATAAACGGATGCTTGTCTCTTATCTTTAACGCAGGCAGGGATGCGGCGTATTCGACTTAACCGAACACTGCGCCACTCGCGATATCCCTGCCGCAATGCAAAGAACAAAAGCACCCATAAAATTACAACATATATCGCAATTAATATTCCTATAGTGAACAGCTTCATTGCAAATCCAATTAGGCAGTAGCTACTAACAACAGGAGAAATACCCCGCTATTTTGAATCGAATGCGCAACCATTGAAGAAACTAGCGAGCCTCGTTCATACATTAAGGTCGCAAACGCCACTCCTAGCACAAAAATTGGTAGAAACTGGACAGGTAACGGATGAATGCTTGCAAAAATCGCGGCTGAAATAATTACCGCTGCTTTTACTCCCCATCGAGCCCGCAAGCTAGTAAAAAGCACGCATCTAAAGAAGATCTCTTCAAAAAATGGCGCAGCAATTCCCACCAAAATGAATAGAAGCATCTTGGCGAATATTGTATCTCCCTGTAGACAAAGTGGCAAAACCGGATTCTCAGGCGTTCGGATATACTTATCCAACACACGAGAAATCAATCCCGCTATGAGAACAAGGGGGAAAGCAGCAAATTGCCCACCTATGCCCCATAGTATATTGCGACCAAAATTGTCAACCCTTAACCCAATGCTCCTCAAAGACCAACCGGCAAGACTAAGCCGGAAAGATAAATATGCAAACGCCACTAGCCCACCCAAAATATAAGACCCAGCAGTGACTATTATCGCAAAGGTTGGGTTAATGCCCTCCAAAATAAAATCAGTTGCTCCTAGCAAAATGCCTCCAATGCCTTGCGATAGCAATAAGATTATAAGATACACGACAAAAACTTCGAGCAAATACCCCGATATGATACTTGGATCCGCTGGAATTTCAATACTTGTGGATGTCCGCAGCGATCTTGAAACTGTTTTTCTGCCCACATAGCTAGCTAAAATTACTAGTCCCGCAAGTACAGCAAAAAGCGCACATAAAATAATGCCAAATAAGAGGATGGTGATCACGACAGCGGTATTCAAAGCGGCATTCTGTTGTTCATCAGCCTTCTTACTTAGCCCAGCCTTCTTGTAAAGATCTCTTAGCGCAAGGTGAGAATACCATCCAAGGTGTAGACTCCTTATTTTCTTTTCAAATATGGGCACATCGGACCTTGGCACGCCGGGCTTAACGTAGATCGAGCGCCACATATCCGCCTCAGCAAGTAATTGTTTCTGCCTATACCTGCTGTATTCTGGCCGTGCTGCCGATTCCTCGAGAAGCTGAATTGCTTTTTCAATGCCTTGGGTGTTTGTCTCATGCATAACGATGATATAGCGGCGAATATAGCGCGGTATGGGTAACTCTCGTACCACCTCTCTGTACATATCCAGCGCCATGCTTTTGAGAAAATCTGCGGTATCACCTGCCGAAACTATGCTTCCAAATTTTAACCAGCTCTCGTTCGCATAGGAAAACTTCATTTCTATGTCGGCTTGAATAGCCAGCTGGGAAAATGAATCACCCTTAGTGGACAATGTATCCAAACGCTGAATATAACTCACAAGTACTATCAACATGCCGATAAACACCAGCATGGTGATGAACCGCTTCTCGGGGTATCTTGGGGTGCTATTGGAGAATGATGAATCGTTTAAAGCCATCCTGAGTATCTTCGCGCTCAGTCCTCAGAGCAAGTGTAATCCTGCCCCTTTACTTGTTTCTGTTTTGCTTGCCCAACTCAACAGAACGCATTGTAGCAGCCGTAACCGCTTCGATTGCAGCCGACCGAAATCCTGCTCTCTCAAGAGCTGCAATACCAGCAATTGTTGTGCCGCCGGGCGTCGTAACCCTATCACGGAGCTCCGCCGGATGAGCTTCAGCTTTCAGAACCATCTCGGCTGCTCCGGCTACTGTCTGAGCTGCCAGCATAACGGCAGTCTGCCGCGGCAAGCCCATTCTTACGCCACCGTCGGCTAATGCTTCGATGAACATGTATACATATGCCGGGCCACTGCCGCTTAAACCGGTAACTGCGTCCAACTTATCCTCGGCGACCTGAACTGCTTTCCCCACTGCGCCGAATATCCGGAGGGCAATTTCCATGTGTTCGGGGGTTGCAAACTTGCCGGGAGCAAGGGCACTTGCGCCTTTCCCAATCAATGCTGGAGTGTTTGGCATAACGCGTACAACAGGCACGCCAACCTTGAGCTTGCTCTGAATAGTCTCGGTAGTGATCCCGGCGGCTATTGAGATGACAAGTTGCTCCTCTCTAATTTCGCCGCCAATCTCATCGAGAACCTCAGGCATAACAAATGGCTTCACCGCAAGGATGAGAATATCCGCCGACTTGGCTACCAATTTGTTATCGGCAGAGGCAACCACGCCTAGCTGTGTTTTGAATACTTCTCGCCGCTTCTCATCGCAATCCGACGCAATGATGGCATCGGCGCCTATTCCGGCGCCCAGCAGACCGCGTGCAATCGCCTCCGCCATCATGCCGGCGCCAATAAAACCAATTTTCTTATTCTCAAGCACTATGGATGCTCTCCTCGCTAGCTCGTCTCAAATACCCCAGGCGATGCCTTGTGTAAATCGTCCGGCACATCAATAACTACATTGCTAGGTGCAAATAGATATACCCGTTCACCAACCTTTTCGACAAAGCCGTTGAGCGCATAAGTCACCCCGTTCAGGAAGTCTATAATGCGCTCAGACATCTCCTGGTCCGACTTTTCTAAGTTAATAATCTGCTGCCGGCCCTCTTTTAGTCCGTCTGCCGCTAGCCTTGCATCCTCAAAAGAAGTCGGCTGCCTTACCGACACGTGGCTCACCCTCGCTGAATGTAATCGTAGAGTCATCGGCTTGCCCCTCGGATCATCTACGCCAACAACGTCTTCTGAAAACTCTTCTTCGTCAATCTCCGAGATGCCGATGCCCCGCTTGAACCTCGACCACAGACCTCTGTGTTCGTTTTCATCTGCGGATATGTTATTGTTCATCTTGCGGCCTCCTTATTCCTCTGCACATGCCTGATTGGGAATTAAAAAATTTTGTTCTTTCTTGCTAATAAAGAAAGATATCTTGGTCACCAAAGCTGACAGGGATTGAATTACTTCCTAGGGCCAAAGATCGCCGTACCTATGCGAACCATATTTGACCCTTCTTCTATCGCTATCTCAAAATCAGATGTCATTCCCATCGAAAGCCAAATGCGGTTGCTGGCGGGCAGCTCATCCCAAAGCTTTTTTAGCTTGGCGAATGACCTCCTAATGATGGCTTGATTGTCCACAAACGGCGCAATTCCCATCAAGCCCTGAAGCCTGACTCCCTCAATTCCCAAAACTTCTCCTGCAAAGTCTAGCGCCTGCTCAGGCGCCACGCCAAACTTTGATTCCTCGCCTGAGATGTTTACTTCAATTAAAACATCCGAGGTTTTGCCAATCGCCAGCGACCGCTTTCCAATCTCCTTGGCAAGCTTCATGCTATCCACCGTTTGGATGAGGTCAAAGATCCCAACGGCATAGCGAACTTTGTTCGTTTGGAGATGCCCGATCATGTGCCATCGCGCTCGCAGCCCGATTGATTCGAACTTCGCCAGCGCATCTTGAACGTAGTTCTCGCCAATGTCGGTTACTCCTGCGGCAATGGCTTCCTCAATTCTTTCGACGCCAACTGTCTTTGTAACTGCAACGAGCCTGATATCTTCAGCCGAACGTCCAACTCTCTCTGCGGCAGCTGAAATTCTCTCCCTGACCCGCTTTAGGTTATCGGATATTGACATTGCTCTGGTCTTCCTCGGCGACCGGTATATCGCAGACCTTCCGCACGGAGTTCTTGGTAATTATAACATAAAAGGATGGATATAACAACGAAAGAATTGAAATGGTGAAAACTATTTCGTCGCTACGTAAAAGATTCGATCGCTAGACTTCGTTGCCTCTCTGAACGTATATCCATGATATGCAGCCAATGTCGTAAGCCCTGATTCAGAAAGCATTGAAACGATTTCATCCTGACTATACGCACGCTGATAATGTTTGAGCTCAATATGCCGCATGCCTTCCGTATCTTTGTAATTGAAGGCCATAGATATAGTGCAGATTCGCGATGGCTTATCGTATGAACTGCGCCATATATATTCTACTGGTAAGCCACTGCCAATATTGTCCTGATCGAAGAATCCGCCTTCCAGCGCAAGTTCCGTATTAAGGTCGAATATCAGAAGGCTATCCTCCGTCATGTGTCGGGCTGTTCGTTGGAATGCCTCACGAAGGTTGTCCGGATCCAAAATGTAGTTTAGACTATCAAAAAGCGAGACTACCAAGTCAAAGCGGCTTCCCAATGACAGCCGACAAACGTCCTGAACGTAGAAATCCACAGAAACATGCTCTGCCCGGGCTTTCTCACGGGCAACGGCTATCATTTCGGACGAGATATCCACTCCAACGACATGATAGCCTTTCTTCGCAAGAAGGATGCTTACGCTGCCGGTTCCGCAACATAGATCAAGCACCCACTGTGGCTTACGACCAAACTTTTTTACGATGCGCTGAATATAGTCAGTCCAAGCTGAATATGGCACGCCTGCCATGAGCTTATCATAGAAGACTGCGATATCGTCAAATTGCTTGGAAATTTCTGAGTTCGAATCGCCAAGTTCGTACGTGCCCATGGCACCAGTGTACCACAAAGTGAGAGGGAGTGGAACTGCAAAAATTAAGTGTCGGTTGTTTGGGTAATTGAGTGCATCTGCTCTGCAACAGTCATTTCGGTTGACTCAGGCGATGTGGGCACTGCACCCAGATAGCAACGCTGCAGGAGTGCCAACCCTAAAATTCCGTCAAGAGCGGCTAGAATGCCGCAAAGCAATAGAACGCCGCGAACAGAATAAAAGTCGGCGGCTACGGTTGCAAAATAGGTTGATAACAAATTAATCGCCGAATACAATATCCAAAACATAGCAATTGCACGCGCCTGAAGACGGTTTGGCGTACATATTTGAAAGAGCGTCGAGCTCCCAATTAACGTGAACGCATTGCATGCTCCCAAAATTAGAAGAGCAATGAGTGCGGTATAGAAGTTATGTGTTTGTGAAAACCACACCATGGCGATGCCAAAACCGAACACACCCATCGAAAGTAGCACCGAAGGGCTTGACCTCTGACCAATACTGCCGGCTATCAATGAGCCTACAAACATTCCCATTGCCGCAGCCGACAAGAGTAATCCAAATTCGCCGCCGGTTAGCCCCAAATCATCCATTGCAAAAATAACTTCTAAAACATTACATGCGCCAAATGCCACTGCCACCAATCCAATAATAAACAAAAGGGAGCGGAGAGCAGGGTTTCTTATGACAAAGCTGATTCCGTCTACTGCCTCCATTCCAATCTCTCTAAGGTGCTTTGGCACGACGCTTTTTTCTTGAGGTATGACTGCAAACATCAATATGATCGCCGAAAACAAAAAAGTTGCCGAATCGAGGACGTACGCCGTCCGCACAAACGAATACCCAAGTGCGCCGCCAATCACGGGACCAATGAGCATTCCTATAGTTTCATTGAACGTCGCCGCAGAGTTGGCTGTCACAAGCAGTTCTTTCGGCACAATATTTGGAATGGAAGCCGTTCGCGCCGGACGGAATAAAAGACTGAAAACACTGCAGGAAAACGCAACGGCATATACAATCCATACTTGGTTTGGGGTGCGAACAAACACAAGGAGCATCACCAGCGCCGCCCGAGCCAAATCCGAAAAGATCATCACCTTTCTGCGGTTCAGACAATCTGAGATCATTCCGGCGGGATAGCCAAACAGGAGAATAGGTAGTGTCTCAAAGATAATCATCTTGCCGACAATTACCTTTTCTCCTGTTAATTTGTAGACGAAAACGAGGAGAGCGGCTGTTAGGACCCAATCTCCGATTACCGAGACTAGCTGCGCCACCCAGAGGAGAGCGAAGTTCCTGATTCTAAGTACCTGAACAAATCCCTGTGTCTTCAGGGACAACCGTATGTATCCTCCTAGCCACTAGCAATATAATGCCAGGCACTCCGCAGATCGTCGTCTGAATCTAGTCGGATGATTGGTATCCCAAGCTCCCGACATGCGTAGGTTATTTCGATCGAGAAGTCGCCCGTTGTTGCGCTTAAGTGATTTGCTCCAACTACTGCCACAAGTGAAGCAGGGTCAACACCTAGGTCAACCGCAATATGAGGCCAGGTTTTACCCCACAATATATTCTTGGTGATTTCCGGGGTAATTTCAAGGGACCTGCCAACACCCATTTGCATATAGTACTCGCCGTCAATACGACACAGCCGACATATGGTCATGGTGCAAGGCTGTCCATCGTAACCAACCGCACCCCCTGATTCACCCTGACACTGAGCGGCAAAACGAACTTTAGGGAGAACTTTCGCCGAATCAAGAGAGTTTGCGGCATAGTAAACTGAAGAACCACCGCAGTTCGAGATTAGCACATAGTCTTTGGCTATGTACTTCAAGTCGCCGAACAAGGGCGGCACCTCGGGCTGTATTGCTCGAAGTAACGCACAGCTAAGAAGTCCTTTTATGTCGCCTTCACAAACAGTTGGTATTGAATGACGCTCGCCCTCACTATCGGCTGAGAATGGAAGGAATGACGGGAGAAGGCACGCTGTTACACCATAATCAACGCTAAGCTCGGGCTGACACTTAATGGAAACACCTGCAATTTCCTCAGCAGGAAATTCAGACAACCGATCTCGGGAGGCAAGGTAAAGGGCAATCTGCCGACGGAATGATTCAGGTGTGAGCATTGCATCGTCATAAGTTATGCTTGCTGAGCCTTGTCTCAGCCAGTTTATAAAGGAATCTATCCTTTCAGGTTGATTCTTGAGAATAGCATCGGCGCGCTTGATTAGAATGTACTGGTCTTCGGAAAGAATGTCGCCAATCATTAGGCTTTTCAAGCGAGGAATGTCATCCTGCAGATGCTCCATCCGCAAACAATAGGTGCCGCCCCAAAGGAGAAGTGATTTTCGCTTCAGCTGTTCGGTGGCTCCAACACCTCTAGCCCACTTAACAACCCCGGGCAAGTCACCCCGAAGCCTTGAATGCGTGAGTGCGTGAGAGTTTACAGGCGATTCCCAAAGTGATGCGCCAACAGCACTTATGCACACAGCTCCCGCCCAAGTAGGATCATCCTCGGTGTAAAGAAGCGTTGGCAGGTTTACCTCGCGTACGGTGGCAAGGGCTAGCATTGGCTCCGTCCAGTGCCAACAACCAAGTATGACTGCGTTAGCCTCGGCAGCCTTAAGCTCTCGAATGCAATGGCGAACATCCTCACTCGTAGAGACACCAAAGATAGGTGAATCTGGCGACCGAAGGCTCTTCATCGGATCCACCGCCGAAATTCCAGCGGCTTCGAGAGCTTGGACTACTTCCTTATGCTTTTCATGAATATACTGCTCACGCCTTTCTACGAAGCTTGTTGCCCTTGGATCGGTAAATGAAATGACTCCAACTTTTATGGTATTTCCAGTCATACGCTTCCCTCACGTGAAATTGCATAATACTTAAGCGCTATTCCAACTTCCAATCATAACAAAGGTCGGGGCTTTCGTCAAACAGGACGATAAAAGAGCATAAAATTGTTAATTATCTTTAGTAAACTTGCACTGCTAGTAACTTTACTTGTTTTGTGCTGAAAGCATTGACATTTTACCTTTTCGAAAGGATAATTGCTTAATAAGGGTAGAAAACTCGTTCTTGAATTTAACACGACGCGCCTTCAATACGCTACTTCAAAGTTGCAAAAATCCACTGCATCAAACAGTAGGTAATTTTTTATAAACAATTTGAAAGGAGCTCCTGTCGTGAAGAAAAACTTGCTTTACTTGATAGCGGCGACAATGCTTTTAGCATCGGCTAGCTGTCTAAGTGCAGCCGAATTCCGAGCTTTTTGGGTTGACGCTTGGCATGCGGGCTTCAAAACTCCCGATCAAACCACTGCAATGATCAATTATACCAAGGCATGCAACTGCAACGCCGTGATCGTTGAGATGGAAAAGGCTGGTGACGCCTACCACCCATCAAGCTACTTCCCATGGGCAGTAGACGCCAATTCATCCTACGATGCCTTAGCAGATATCATCAATAAGGCACACGCGCAAAATATAGAAGTGCATGCGTGGTATTGCGTCTACCGAATATGGACACAGACAACACCGCCGCCTCAGCCCAACCATGTATACAATCTCCACCCAGAATGGCTTAGCGAGACAAGTACTGGTGCTAAATTCTCCGGCACATCAAGCTTTCTCGATCCGGGAGTGCCGGCGGTCGAAGACTGGCTTGTGAATGCATATTTGGAGGTCGTTCAGAACTACAACATTGATGGCATAACTTTCGACCGCATACGTTATCCCGGGACGGATTGGGGCTACAACCCAATAGCCGTCGAGCGCTTCAATAAAGAGTTTGGGACCACCGGAAAGCCAAACCCAGGAAACGAAGACTGGAGCAATTGGCGGCGCGCTCAAATCAACGCCTTCGTCAAAAAGTTTTACTGCAACGCCATGGCTATCAAGCCCCAACTCAAAGTAGGCGCCGCAGTATGGAAGACTTCGCTTACCGGAAGCCGGGATTATTTGCAAGACTGGGATGCTTGGATGGCAGGCCACTATGCAGACTATATGTGCCCGATGAACTACACAACAGACAACTCTGTATGGCAATCAAACAACCAAGATAATCTTCTCCATGCACATGGCCGCCATATGTACGTAGCCCAGGATACATGCAGTAATAGTGTAAGTAATACCAATTATCAACTAATAAACGGCAGAGCAACTGGCTTACACGGGCTGAGCTTATATAGCTACAACTGCGCTGTTGGAACCACCCTCCAATCAGTACTTACAAACCCCAGCACCGGTGCGTTCCCTACATGGGTTGAACCCACCCCTATGACGTGGAAAACCAATCCTACCGTTGGGATACTTAAGGGGACGGTAATTGATACATCAACCGGCTCTGCTTTGTATAAGGCGGTCATCTCGATCTCTGGCACGGGCTTTTCGACCACATCGGATGGCACAGGCTTCTACGGCATCACTGATGTGAACCCGGGCACATACACAGTCACATGTTCGGCAGATGGCTATGTAACGCAAACCGCCACTGGGGTGTCCGTCACTGCCGGAGCAGTTACCACAAGAAACTTCTCGCTTTCTCCCGATGGCGTCCCACCTGTTTTGAGCAATATCCGAGCGACAAATATCCAAGCCACAAATGTGATAATCGCTTGGGATACAGATGAAAAGGCGACCACCCAAGTAGAGTATGGTCCAACGCCTTCTTATGGTTACCTGACAACTGAAAATACAAAGCTTGTAACCAGCCATTCGGTACAGTTAATTGGCCTTACGCCGAACACTCAATACTTCTACCGAGTAATTTCTAAGGACGGAAGCGGCTCCACTGCAGTTTCATCTCAGCAGACATTTACCACAGCTGGCTACGACATACCGGCGGACATAATCAAAGACAACGATGACGCCACAGGAGTTGTATATGTTGGAAGTTGGATAAGAAGCACCTCATCCCCGGAGAGATATGGTGCTAGCTACCATTATGCTTCAGGTTATGACCAGAACAGGAAGTTCACATGGTATCCAAACGTAATCACCGCAGGAAGGTACAATGTATATGCTTGGTGGAGCGACGGTTCCAATAGGACAACGCATGCCCCATATCTTGTGCAATGGAGCGGCGGATCACAGACTATTTCGGTCAACCAGCAAGATCCTGACTCCGGCGGCAAGTGGCAGCTCCTTGTAGCCAATGTGCCTTTTGCTACAGGCACCGCCAATGGTTGGGTCCGTCTCAGCACTACGGGTGTCGAGACAAACCTAAACGTCATCGCCGATGCTATCAAGCTCGAATTTGCCGAGGATAGAATCCCACCTTCGGCTCCAACGAACCTATCGGCAACAGCGGTTTCAACAAACCAGATAAACCTAACATGGACAGCCTCAACAGATAACGTCGGCGTGGCAGGATACAAGGTTTATCGAAATGGAGGTCTGATCGGAACAAGCACTACTACAAGTTACTCAGACACCAATCTCAGCGCTAGCACATGCTATACTTACACTGTTTCTGCTTATGACGCAGATGCAAATGAGTCCAGCCAATGTGCGCCGATATCTAAGTTCACGCTTCCAATTGCGCCAACCAGCGGCAGTGTAACGTGCAACAAGTCCGTGAATACTTGGTATTCTGCGACAACGTTCGTTTTTAACTCAACAGACGGCTTTGGACCGGGTACTAGACAATATTATCGGTTCATTTGGGATACACAACCAACCCATACATGGACAGGTGGCGAAGAGCAGTGGAGCTCAGGCGCCCTCGAGCTATCCTGCGAGGACAGCGGCTCCTACTATCTGCACCTCCAAAGCTGCAATGGTGATGGCGTGCCAAACGGTACTTTAGACTTAGGACCATACAAATACGATGCAACTGCCCCAGAAATGGGCACAGTCAACGATGATGGTGCATATACCGACGCTGCGGGCCAGCTTCACGCGACTTGGAGCGGCAACGATCCCGAATCGGGCATAGAGGAATACCAGTACGCAGTTGGCACCTCACCGGAAAACCTTGGCAGCGTCGTACCGTGGACAAGCGTTGGAACGAACACCTCAGTCACCACAGGTATCAACCTTAGCTCGGGAACAACATACTACATCGGAGTGAAGGCAAGAAATGCTGCAAACGTTTGGTCTACGCCAGCTGTCTCCGATGGAATTACCGCTGCCGATGTGGTCGAAAAAATTTCCGATGCCAAAGCGCTTCCAAATGGCAGGGCTGTAATACTTCAAGACAAGGTTGTTAGCGCCGACTTTGATGACCACTTCTATATCGCCGAAACACTTGAATATGAAGGAAACCTCCATTATGGAGGAATACGAGTGAACGGTGCAGCTCCTAATCAAGGGACAAAGGTTGACATAGGGGGAATTCTTAACTTAATCAACGGCGAGAGAGTTCTAACCAATGCGTCAGTAAATTCCGACGGAACCGCGAATATTCCCAAGCCGCTTCTGTTAACCAATGTAGCCCTAGGTGGTGCGGCTTTGAACTCGTATACACCGGGTGTCACTGGCGGCAGTGGGCTGAATAATATCGGAATGCTTGTGACTGTAACCGGTAAAGTTAACAATCTACCAGGAGCCGGTTACTTCTACATAGACGATGGCTCTGTACCGGGCGGCATCAAGATAAAATCAACAAGGCTAGTCACAAAGATTCCTGATCAGGGCGACTACGTTATCGTTACCGGGATTAGCGCAACAGAAGTTGTTGGAGGTACCATATATCGGGTAGTAATTCCAAGGGACGACTCGGATGTGATTATATATAATTAGAAAAAGCCAACCATTAAGAATAAAGAGATGGCAAACCTTCTTTGGGTTTAGCCATCTCTTTTTTTGTGAGAATTCTATAGCTTACCAAACAGCATTAACCCACCTATGGTAATAAAAATAATGCCGGCTAGCTGATGTATTCGATTCATTGGAATTACCTTTGTAAGGGCTTCTCCAACCAAAACGCCCAAAAGCGTAACAACAGCAAGTGCCGTAACGGCACCCACAAGCACGACGAAAGGTTTGCCGCTTTTCGCCGCCAGAGCCATACTCATTAATTGCGTCTTGTCGCCAAACTCGGCAATTAATATCAAGATAAAGGCTCTCAGCGCCACATTGCCCGCAAGTTCATTGGACATTTACTCTTCATACCCCCAGCAATTATTATTTTTGTCCGCAACCAAACTTAATAGCGCTGTCTCGGACCAGAAATTATATTGCACCCTTGAATGAAGTGTCAACTGACCGAATGTGAATTGTTCTTTTTGGCTCCTGCTCGCTCGATCTCGCTAACCTCAAGTTCGTCAACGAAAACCTTCCGAACGCCCGGGGTGCCACGAGCAAGAAAAACCGCGATATCGCGCTGTTCCAAGGTGTTGACACGCCCTATTAAATAAACCACATTGTCAACAACATAAGGGCTAATTGGCAGATCGCCTATCCGCTTGTCTTCGCTCAGCCGAGATCTGACTGCAACCTCCAAAGCCGCCTCACGCACACCCATCACGCTCTACCCCCTTAGCGACAGCAGAAATAACTTATGTAATATAAGAACAAATACCAAAAATTGCGACGAGTGCCAGTAACGCATTTTTCAACGTACTAATTTTTATACCCACTAGAAGCAGTATTAAACTGATGAGCTTTGTGTTCGCAAAAGAATCAACTGCCGACCCGCTCATATTTGCTCAACAAGACCATTAGCAGCGAAATGTCGGCAGGGGTGACTCCAGGAATGCGTGATGCCTGCCCAATTGAAGCAGGTTGTACGCGACTGAGCTTCTCGCGTCCTTCATTGGAAAGCGATGTGGCGGAGGAGTAGTCAAAGTTCGGCGGAATCCTAAGGCTCTCCAGTCTCTTTTGCTGTTCGACCTGCAAAAGCTGACGGCGAATATAGCCCTCATACTTTATTTGGGTTTCGATTTGCTCGCGTACGTCGCGCGGAAGGTCTGGATTGTGCCCGTTCAGACTCAATATATCGGCATAGCGAATTTCAGGACGACGAAGCAGTTCCTCAAGGGAAGTTCGGCGTTGAAGACCTTCAATTCCTAGCTTAACCAATGTTTCTGTGTCGCTTGGTCGCACAAAAGTTTTCCTGAGGCGCTCCATTTCATGGTTAATAAGCTCTTGTCTGGCAATGAACCGTTCCCAACGCTCCTGAGTAACCAGACCTACCTCTCGACCGATCGGAGTTAGCCGAGCATCTGCATTGTCCTGTCGGAGCAAGAGTCGGTGCTCTGCGCGCGAGGTCAGCAGGCGATAGGGATCGCTGACACCTTTAGTTACCAAATCGTCAATCATTACACCGATATATGCTACCGACCGATCAAGCACGAGAGGTTCACGACCCTGAATGGCAAGGGCGGCGTTAATCCCAGCAATTAAGCCTTGGGCGGCAGCTTCTTCGTAGCCCGAAGTGCCGTTGATCTGACCGGCAAAGTAAAGGCCTTCGACCAATTTGGTTTCAAGGCTGGGCTTGAGTTGCGTTGGTGGAGCAAAGTCATACTCAATAGCATACCCAGGGCGAATTACATGGGCGTTTTCCAACCCAGTGATTGAACGAATCATCTCTAATTGGACATCCTCAGGCATACTAGTCGACATCCCTTGGACATAAACTTCGTCGGTATGCCAGCCTTCCTGTTCAAGGAAGACTTGATGCCTCTCCTTATCCGGGAACTTTACCATTTTATCTTCAATGGATGGACAATAACGTGGACCGACGCCCATGATTTGCCCGCCATACATTGCAGAGCGGTGGAGATTTTTCATTATGATTTCCCGCGTCTTCTCCGTTGTGTAGGTAAGCCAGCAAGGAATGAGGCCCTCTCGGCGAACCAAAGGCGTCATGAACGAGAAAGCAAGTGGTTCGTCGTCTGCAGGATGTTCTTCAACCTTTGAAAAATCTATGCTCGCCTTGTGGATTCGTGCCGTCGTGCCTGTTTTCAAGCGGCCTAGCTCAAAGCCAATCTCCATGAGACTTTCTGAGAGTTTGTTGGCAGGAAACTCTCCCGCACGACCAGCCGGAAACTTTATCTCGCCAATGTGGATTAGTCCGCGCAAAAACGTGCCAGTTGTGAGTATAACCTTCTTTGCCCGATACTCCATCCCTGTCTGGCTAACTACGCCAATTACTCGGTTGTTTTCAACAAGGATGCGCTCTACCATTGCCTGCCGGAGGTCCAAGCCTTGTTGGGACTCAATTGTTTGCTTCATTATCGCTTGGTAGAGCTTCTTGTCGGCTTGCGCACGGAGCGCTTGTACGGCTGGACCCTTGCCGGTATTTAGCATGCGTATGTGCGTATAGGCAGCATCAATGTTTAAGCCCATCTGCCCGCCAAGAGCATCAATTTCACGGACCAGATGTCCCTTTGCGGGTCCTCCGATGCTGCAGTTGCACGGCATTACCGC